>Ga0307929_1000064_pt1 | contig 103163 bp, 112 predicted proteins | sample AceLakmetage1330_FD_203160 | JGI IMG/M metagenome (GOLD analysis project Ga0307929, IMG submission 203160) | Saline water microbial communities from Ace Lake, Antarctica - #1330 | ecosystem: Environmental > Aquatic > Non-marine Saline and Alkaline > Saline | place: Antarctica: Ace Lake...
ATTATTGTAACGCAACAGCTGTACCTTTAACTCAAAGAAGATGTGACGCAGAAGATCCTTATAATTTTACAGGTTGGCAAGGATATCCTATAACTTTTAACACAATTGATCCTAACTATTGTGGGGATTCAATTTGGAGTGATTGTGATGATTCAGTCCCAACTTGTACTGATGATTGTTCAACTAGTTTTTATGCTGACCGAGATTATGATGGCTATGGTATTTTAACTGATTCTCATCGTTATTGTGATGCAAATCCGGTATACATTAATGATACTCACGATTGTGATGATACTAAAGCTTCAAATTGGGATCAAGCAAGATGGGTTATCAAACTTAAAGGCACAGGTCCTGCTATCGCTATTGTTGACCAACATGGAATTATAGGTTTCTCTGGCAATGCAACTACTAATGCTGCTATTGATGAGAATGCTCTTCCTACATCTTTTAAAATTAGAGATTCTGATGGAAATGTTGTTAGTGTAATCACTCAAGATGGAGACTTTTACTTAGAAGGAAGTCTTAATGATATTTATGATGTTATTCCTTCAGGTGACTTTGATATTCGTAATCAAACTGGAGTCATGGGTTCATTTACTGATGATGGAAATGCAAATTTCTGGTGTGCCATGGATGATTTAGCTAATTCACCTAAGCCTTTAATTTAAGACAAAGGTTTTTATACTTCTCATTAAACTAATTAATCTATGAGTTTTAGAAAAATCTCTGTTGTTCTTCCTTGCAGAAATGAAGAAAAAACAATTGGTATTTGTATTGATAAAATAAAGCTAGCTCTAAAGAATTATAATTATGAAATTATTGTATCTGATTCATCTATTGATAATTCTGCATCAATTGCAAAAAAGAAAGGTGCAATTCTAATCAAACATAAGAAAGTTGGTTATGGTAATGCTTACCTTGAAGGTTTCAAAAAGATATCAGGTGATGTTGTTATTTTAGGTGATGCTGATAATACTTATGATTTCTCTGAGATTCCAAAACTTCTTACAAACTTAAAAAATGATAATCTTGTTTTAGGAAAACGTAAATACATAAAAAAAGGTGCAATGCCAACGCTTCATAGATATTTTGGAAACCCTATTCTTTCAGCCACACTTAGTCTTTTATTTAATTCAAAAGTTAAAGATTCTCATTCTGGTTTTAGAGCAATTACAACTTTAAATCTAAAGAAATTAAATTTACACACTGCAGGCATGGAGTTTGCTTCTGAAATGATTATTAAGGCATTAAAGACTAAATTAAAAATAACTGAAGTTCCAATTCATTATTATCCTCGCTTAGGCATTTCAAAACTTAATTCTTTTCGAGATGGTTGGAGACATCTTAGATTCATGTTATTATACAGTCCAGCTTATCTATTCTTTTTACCAGGAATACTTCTTTTTTTTACGGGTTTATTCGGTTTAAGTATTTCAGCTATTTCAAACTCTGCTTCAATTTATACTTCTATTATTAGTAGTCTTATTCTAACTTTAGGTTTTCAATTAGTTTTCTTAACTTTATTTGCTAAAATTTACTTGTATGCAGTCTTAAAAGAAGATAACAAATTTCTTGCATGGCTTACAAACATCTTATCTATTGAGCGTGGCATGCTCATTGGCGGCTTAATTTCAATAATAGGTCTGATTGTAGGCTTATATCAAATAATTAATTTTATGTCTTCAAATGCAGTTATTAGACCACAATCTTTAATCTTTGTTTCAACAATTATAATCATTGGAATTCAATTAGTTTTCAACGTATTTTATTTAAGTGTTTTAGGTATAGAGAAAAGATAAAATGAAACTGAAAATTGCAATATTACAAAATTATTTAGACAACATTGGTGGCGCAGAAAAAGTAGGTTTAACTCTTGCTAGAGAATTTAATGCTCCAATTTATTCCACTAATATTAATTTTGATGCAATAAAAAAACAAGGTTTTAATCTTATTCCAAAAAGTATTGGTAAGGTTCCATTAAATCCTCCTTTCAGGCAACAACTTACAAATGTTAGGTTTAGAAATCTTAATCTTAAAGATAAATTTGATCATTTTATTATTAGTGGTGATTGGAACATTTCTGCTGCAATAAAAAATTCACCTTCAACCTGGTATGCTCATTCTCCAATAAGGGAGTTATGGGATTTAAGATCGTTTACAAGAAATAAACTTCCTGCTTGGCAAAAGCCAATTTTTTCATCTTGGTCTGCAATTAATAGGAGAATAAATCTAAAACAAGTATCAAAAATTAATAACATTGTTGCGAATTCTGTTAATGTCCAATCAAGAATTAAAACTTATCTGAAAAAGGATTCAACTATTATTAATCCTCCTATTGAAACTAAATTTTTTAAAACAGGTCCTTACAAAAATTATTGGTTATCTGTTAACCGTTTAACCTCTCACAAACGTATTGAAATGCAAATTAGGGCTTTTAGAAATCTTCCTGATGAAAACCTAATAATTGTTGGTTCTTATGAAGAGTCTGATTATTTCAAAGGTTATGTTGATTATATAAAAAGAATCGCTCCAAATAATGTAACTATTCTTCATCAAGTTAAATCAAATGATTTGATTAAACTTTATTCCGAGTGCAAAGGTTATATTACAACTGCGATGAATGAGGATTTTGGCATGACTCCTATCGAAGCTATGGCTAGTGGAAAGGCAGTTATTGCTCCAAATGAAGGCGGATTTAAAGAGACAATAGTTAATGGCGAAACTGGTTTTCTAATTGATGATATTAATTCTTTAAAATTGGCAGCTAAAATAAAGTCTGAGTCTTCCAGTCTTGAAAACTTTAAAAAAGCTTGTTTAAAGCAATCTAAGAAGTTTAGCGTGAATAATTTTATGTCTAAAATTAAAAAAGAAATAGGCTATTAATGCTTCATTCAAGAAAAGATTTATATACCCTTATTTCAATATCTTTTGTTAGAGGTGTAGAATGGATATATCATTGATTATAGGGATTGCAATTGTTACTGGTATTATCGTATTAGTATTTGGCTTTAGATCAGGTAAAATTTCATTCAAAGTTCTAGCTTCTATTTATTTAATCTGTACTATCATATTTCTTGGATTTACTCTTTTTATAGTTAAAGATGCTTTAGATTTTAGAGATGGACTGAATGATGATAAAAGTTTATTCTTAATTGTTGATGAAGGTTATTTAATTGGTTCTTTTGAACTTATGCCTTTATCTGACGCTACTGTAAATTCTGCAAATATTGTATTCGAAAAGAATTTCATTATTCAAAAATCAAGATTTGATACTGGGGATTTAGAAAATCTTTCTGATGGTTACTATAAATTGTTTATTATTCATGAATCATTATTTGAATTAAATTTAACTGAGCAAGTATCTTTAGGTAGTTACGATGTTTCTGTAGCTGAACTTTTAACTCTCTTAAGATCCGAAAATATTAGTTCTAGTTTTATGAATTTATCTGCTTTTAAACTTAACAAGTCTATAGATTCAATTCAACCACCTGTTGTTTCAGAATTAAGAAGCAGTTTAGCTATTGATCTTTTTTCTGCAACTTCTCTTGGCGAAGATCCTACTGCATTATTAACTGAATTCAAATATGAAAAAGTTGATATTTATCCTAATTCATCATTATTCAAAATTCTTAGGGCTATTCCTGAGGAATTTTTCGACAGCTTAATAAAAGTTTTTAAGGGGGCTTAAAATGGGTATATTCGGTAAATTATTCCATAAAAAAGACAATTTTGATTTTGATCCTGGCAGTGATAGTTTGGGCGGGGAAGGTTTAGGCGGTGATGGTCTAGGTTTAGATATGAGTGATTCTTCTAAAGGTCCAAGTCTTGGTTTGGATAGTGCTTCAGATGATAGTTTAGGTTTAAATCAAGGTGCAAATGATCCTGCTTTAGGTGGAACTGATCCTAATAGTCCAAGTGATGGTTTTGATCCAAAGTTACAAGATCCTTTTGCTAAACAAAATCCTCAGCCTCATAATGGTGCTGATTCTTACGATTCTCAAAATAGTGATTCTTCAAGTCAAGGACCAAATAACTCTATTAGCGGTCATGAGTTTGAACTTTTATCTTCTAAACTTGATACTATTAAAGCAGAACTTGATGCCATGTCTCAGCGTATGAAAAAAATGGAAATGTATATTGATCATCAGGATAATGATAAAAAGAGGCCTATGTGGTGAAATTTAGTCTAAAAGCGATGGAAAAACATATTGAGGAAAATCTTGATGTTAAACATACAGTTATGGTTATACTGTTAGTCATCATAGATCAAGTCTCAAAACTCTTAATTCATTTATACAAACCCTTTGTAGACTGGAATTTTTTCGCAATAACTTTTGTAAAAAATACTGGCGCTCTTTGGGGTTCTTTTAAAGATTCAAATCTCACTTTTATTTGGATTTCAATTCTCGCAATCGGACTGCTCATCTATCTTTACGACCAAATACCTCATAAAGGTATAAACTTTTACTATCTTATTTTAGCAGGTATTATTGGTAACTTTGCAGATAGAGTTTTTAGAGGTTTTGTTGTAGATTTTTTAAACTTCAAACTTTGGCCTGTATTTAACTTTGCAGATGCATTTATTGTTATTGGAGTTATAGGTTTAATCTACTTTTTATGGAATGATAAACCTGATGAAAAGAAATCTAAAAAATAAGATTAATAATTACTTCTTTAGTTTTTTTTAATTAAGAATTAAGTTAAAAGAATTACTAAGTGTTAAATTCATCAATCTCTTCAAGTGCTTCCATGTATCCTTGTTTTTTTAACCATGATACTTGATTTGGTCTGTACTTAAAAATAATATCTGCTTTTTCTGCGCCGCCAAATTCCCAAGGTTCAATTAGAACAATATCTCCTTCTCTTACCCAAAGTCTTCTTTTTAATCTTCCAGGTATTCGACAGATTCTAGTTTTTCCATCAAGACATCTTACTAAACATCGGCTTCCACCTAGTCTTTTTTCAAGAACTCCAATACTTTGTTCTCCTCTTGGAAGCTTTACTCTACTAATCTCTTCTTCCGCGGTTAGTGGTGTTCTTACATAAGCTCCCATATAACTACGAAGAAAGAGTGTCCTTTTAAATATCTTACGAAAAATTCTTAAACTTCAGCCTCGTAACATCATTATGGATTTGAATTTACCTAAAGCTAGAACTGTTAAGAAAAACGCTGGTTTTTTCAAAAGATTACTTGCATTAGTATTAGATTTATTAATTCTAAATTTTGTTATCTTTTCTTCCTTTGAAAAGATTTTCTTAAAATATATTGATACCAATCTTTCAACTGTTGAATTAATAACTTACTTTCAGTCCGCTGAAACTTCAGTTTTAGTAACAACTATTTTTTTCATGGCACTTTTATCTTTATTTTATTTCACTTTATTTGAACTTAAAATTGGTCAGACTCTTGGTATGATGATATTAAAAATTCGTGTTGAAGGAGAGTTATCTTTTTGGAAATGCGCTTTAAGAAATATTTTTGTCTTTCCATTTTTTCCTTTTTACATCTTATGGATTGTAGATCCTATTCATCTTGCAATTCGTGGAACTAGATTCACTGAGCTTATAACTAAAACAAATACAGTAGAGGAAATTCATATTTAGAATGAAAATAAAACCAAAATCAAAAACTACTCAAACTTCAAAAATAAAAGTTTCACTTACAATTCTTATCGTATTATTCATATTAGCATGGATTATTGCATCAGTTATTTCTTTATTTACAGAAGAACAAGCTTTTGCTAATGTTGCTTTAATTCCTATTAATGGTGTTATTATGCCTGATGATTCTGGTGATATGTTTTCTTCATCTTCAGTTTCTGCTTCATGGCTTGTAACTCAAATTGATGCTGCAAACAAAGATGAAAGAATTAAAGCTGTGATATTCCAAATTAATAGTAATGGTGGAGCTGCTGTTGCTAGTGAAGAAGTAGTTTTAGCAATTAATCGTCTTAACAAAACTTCTGTCGCTTTAATTCGTGATGTGGGTGCTTCTGGCGCTTATTGGATTGCAGCTGCAACTGATACTATTTTTTCAAGTAGTATTTCAATTGTTGGAAGTGTCGGTGTTTTATCTTCGGGTCTTGAATTTTCAGGTTTATTAGATGATTACAATGTTACACATAATCGTTTAGTTGCAGGTGAATTCAAAGATATGGGCAGTCCTCTAAAAGAAATGACTTATCAAGAAGAAAGAATTTTACAATCAAAAATTGACAAAATTCATGAACATTTTTTGAACAGTGTCGCAGAATTAAGATCTTTAAATGAATCTGTAAAAGAAGAAATTTCTTCAGCAATGATTTACATAGGTTCTGAAGGTTTAGAATTAGGACTAGTTGACTATATAGGAACTAAAATAGATGTAGTTAATTTCTTAGAAAAAAAATTAAATATTAGTGTTTCTATTAAAGAGTATCATCAGCAAGAATCATTTTTTAATGCTTTATCAAAACTTACAAACCAAAAGAGTTTTTCATTAGAAGCTGCATCACAAAACTTTGCACTTGAACAATCTCCTAAAGTATTCACATAAAACATATAACCTCCATTTGATATTCATGTCAGATAACAAAAAAACTGCTCAGCCTAAAATTTCTCTAAAAGAAGTTAAGGAAGCAGTTTTAAAGGAAAAAGCAAAAAAGAAATGCGTTGCCTGTGGTGATGTGGCCTTGCTTTGTATGCGAGGCTTACCTGATAATACTTATTGTAAACCATGCGCTAAAGATTATTTTAAACTTCTATCTTATCTTGATAAACTTAAGAAGTAGTTTATTTTTATCTTGAATATTTTAAGAAATAATTTATCTAGATGAACGGTATATTTTTCCGACTTTTAATTCCATAAACAAATAAGTAATTCCAAAAGATTCCTTTTCTTCTTATTACTCTTACTGAAAATCCTGATTCATTAAACATTTCTTGTATTTTTTCTTCTGTTGTAAGCCATTCTACATTTGGAATTATTTTGAAGAAATCAACATATTCAACAAATAAGATTTTTCCTTTTTCAGGTAATATATCTGCCATGTCTGATAATATTTTTTTTAAGTTTTGTATGTATCCCATCATTCCAACTGAGAAAATCATATCAACATATTTTATGTCAGGATGTACTCTGCTTACATGGTGTGTATCATGAATTAATTTAATATGTCCAAATCCTTTTCTTTTTGCTCTGCCACGTAATATTGCTAAACTTTTTTCACTTAAATCTGTTGCATAGATTTTTCCTCGTGGTCCAACTGCTTTTGCTAAGTGTAAGGTTAAAGTTCCAACTCCAGCCCCATAATCTAAGATTTTTTTATTTTCTAAATCTTTAAACACAGTCATAATTTCTTTTCTAATTGTTTTTGGTAATGTCAAATTCTCTAGCATTAAATTGAAGTATGCAAAGAAATTATTTATTTTTACAATCACATCAGGATCATAATAAAATAATAGTAAGAAATAAATTGGGATTCCAAAGATTATAAATGATAATCCTATTTTAATAATTCTTATTGCACCTTCTGCATGTAATCCCCAATATACCATTAAGGCCATTAATATAACTACAACAATAATTGGTCCTACTTTCCCAAATATAACTTTAAATGGTCTGTCTAAATGAGGTTTTTTATATCTTAAAACTACTACGCTAAGTAATGTTGCACTATAAACTATTAATACTAACGGAAGTAATATTTCAAGCAAGGTTTCGTAAGATCCTGACCCAACCAATATTAGTATACTTGTTAGAACTGTTTGAAATAGTATTGCGATATGTGGTGTTTTATTTTTAGGATGAATCTTTGCACATTGACCTATGAATAACTTATCTTTTGCAAGTGCAAGTATTAGCCTTGGAGCTGATACTATCCACCCTGCTACACTTCCAATTATTGATAAATAAACTAAAATGGTGAAGACTTGTTTTCCTATTGATCCATAATATAATAATGATAAATCTGTAAGTGGTGCTTTTGATAATGCAAAAGTGCTCCATTGAATATTTCCAAGAGAGGTTATTACAAATAATAAACTAATTATTGAAATTGCTATTGTTCCATAAAGTAATGCATTTGGAATTACTTTTTTTGGATTTTTTGTTTCTTCTGCCAGGAATGTTGCCGTTTCCCATCCAAAGAATGTTTCTGCTATAAAAAAAATTGCAATAAAAATTGTTGGTATCGCAAAAGGCATAAACGGTTCAAAATTTCCTGGATTCATACTAAATAATCCTGGAATTATGAGTCCTAAAACTGATACCAGTGTTATTATTGCAAACGCTGTTAGCATAACTGCGCTTGTTTTCATTCCAGTATATGCCATATAATTAAACGCTAAAACGAATAATAAACTTATTACAACTTTGTACATTCCAGGCATTCCAGGGTTTAGATATCTTATGGCACCTACTATAAGCATTGCAATGGTGATATTTCCTGCAATTAAAGTCATCCATCCTAATACAAATGAAGTAAAATTACCATAAGCTTGTTTACAATATTCATATATTCCGCCTGATGTTGGAAACATACTTGCTAGCTCTCCAAAACAAGATGCGATATAGATTGATATTAATGCCAGTATAAACCATGAGATTATTGAAGCTGGACCTGCTATTTTTGCACCTAGTGCTGGCAAGAAAAATATTCCAGTTCCCATGATTGAATTTATAGTAATTAGAAGTATTACTGGGAAGCTAAGTGTACTCTTTAATTCTGCTTGCGCTGGCATACGATGTGATTTAATTCTTCTAGTATATAAAGACTTATTTTTATTGTCAAGTAGTACATCTTATGTTTGAGCGATTTTGTTTTTTATTTCTAAATAAATTTTTAAACAAATAAAACAATAAAATCTTCATGACAGATGAATTAATTGATATTATTGATGAACATAATAAATTAACTGGTGAAACAATAATGAAATCTGTAGCTCATGCTAAAGGTATTTGGCATAGAGGTGCTCATATATTTATTTATAACAATCAAGGTGAAGTATTGATGCAATTAAGAGTTAAAGATAAGGAAATGTGGCCTGCTGTTTGGGATATATCTGCTGCAGGGCACGTGTCTGCTGGTGAAAAAGTAATTACTTCTGCTCTTCGTGAAATGTCTGAAGAAGTTGGAATCAATGTATCTGAAAATGATTTGGAGCTTTTTGATACTAGAAAAGAAGAAGTTATTTTTAAAGATATGATTAGCAAAGAATGGATTTATTCTTATCTCTACTGTTTTAATGGTGATATTTCAAATCTAAAACTTCAAGAAGAAGAAGTTGAAGAAATAAAATTTATTCCTATTGATTCTTTAAAAAAAGATATTAAAAAAAATTCTGAGAATTATGCTCCTCGAGGTTCTTATTGGTTTGACATGATAAATGAAATAAAAAAACGTTTAGTATAAAAATTTTTAAAAGAGAAAAAGGTCCATTAATTATGAAAGTAGTTTTTGTTGATGCAATGTATGAAGGAGTAGTTCATATTCCAAAGGATATCTTAGCTAAGCTTCCTGAAAAAATTATGCTTTTTATGACTGCACAGCTTCTTGATCAAAAACCAGATTTAGTAAAACAACTTCAAGATTCAGGAAAAAAGGTCTTTCTAACAAAACCAAGACATACTATTCATGATGGTCAAATTCTAGGTTGCAATACTGTTTTCTTAGAAGGTGACTTTGATGCGTTCTTCTACATTGGTGATGGAATGTTTCATCCGCAAGCACTTATGATGAAGAATGATAAAGATATTCACATTTTTAATCATGCAATGCAAGAATATAAACTTTTAACAAAAGAAGATTCTCTTATTTATAGAAAAAGAATTGCTATTGCTCAGGCATCTTTTATTGGTGCAAGAAATATTGCCGTTCTTGTAACAACTAAGCCTGGTCAAAATAAATTTGTTTGGTTTAAAAAAGTAGAAAAAGATTATCCTGATAAAAACTTCTATTATTTAGTTAATAATAATATTGAGTTTGATAGATTAAAAGATTTTCCAATGTTTGACTTATTCATTAACACTGCATGTGAACGAATTGCCTATGATGATTATGATAAGTTCGATAAACCTGTAATAAATTTTGAAGATTTACCTAAGTAAATTTGATTCTAAAAAAGTTTCTTTTTGTATTTGAAGTTTTATCTAAATAAATTAAATCTTTAATTCTAAAAAGTAAAAACTAGTTCTTTAGAAATTTTATAGAAACACACAACAATTTTTTGTTGGTGCGCCAAAAATGATTTTTTGTGCGAAAGTGTAAAGAAAAAAATGAAATTAATTTTACTTGCTTGCGTCAGCTTGTCTTTCAAGTTCTAACTTTTTTGAAATTGCGTTTGATGTTGATTGTAATCCATACGCTGCAATAATTTCATCTGCTAGTGCTTGTTCAGCTGATTTTTTAGATTTAAATGCTTTGTGAAATGCGCCTTGAGTCATCATTTTAAGTACTGTATCAATTCTTCTTTGTGGTGCACATTCTACTGCTTTAGGATATCTTGCTCCACCATATTCAATTGAAACAATTTCTTCTCTTGGTGCTGCATTCTCAATTGCTTTTACAAATACTTCAATAGGATTTGTTCCTGTTTTGTGCTCAACAATCTCGAAAGTTTTTTTTACTAGATTGTAAACTGTTGCTGATTTTCCTGTACATGGGCCACTAGAAATTTTGTGTTTTTTACCTTTATGACCTGGAACCATCATTCTATTGATTAATCTTTCAACTATGAAGATTTTTGACTTGTGAAATCTGTTACCCGCATATCTTGCTCCTGTTTTTGGAACTACAACTGCATCTAGGTTGATATATCTTGCAAGTCCTGGATCCTGTACTTTAATTGCTGTACAATCCCATTTGTTAAATGCTAATACTGAACTCATAGTGCCAAAAGAATTAGAGTTTGTTTATAAAGATTACTATTGGATTTAAACTGCTTTATAAGCATAAACCATATTATTAAAATTTAGACGATAAATCTTGCGCCATTTTATCTAGTTTTTCTTTTCTGATGGTTGGTTGTTCTTCTGTTTGATACAATAGTTGATACATTTGATTATCATTTATAGCAATATTTTTTGCTTTTGGATTTTGTTTTCTTACTTGTAATTTAACATAATTTTCTGCAAGTTTAGAATTTATTGCTTCGAATGCCGATATAACTCTACTTTCATAGAATTTTGCGAATATATTTATTTTAGGTATAACTTTATCGTCAATATAGACTTTATCTTCTTCATCTATTACAAATAAATCTTTTATCAAATTATTTTCTTTTTCAGTTACTATTTTGTCTTTATATTTTTGTTTTGTATTTGAAATCTGATCAACTTCTAAATTAAAACCTTCTTTTTCTGCAAATTCTAACACTGCGTTGATATTAATGAGGTATTTAATTTTATTTTTCTTTTGTATTCCTATAACTTGTTTTGTATGTTTATAAACTAATTTTCTTCTAATTGTTGAATGTGTTAGTCCGCTCATAATTTCAACTTCTTTAACGCTTAACCAAGAATCAGAATCTTCCATCATTTGTCCTACGTGTTTTCCTGTGGTGCTTATATCTGATCCATCAAAATTAATTTTATATTCTTTGTTAAATTCTATAATTTCTATTAGTGCAATTCTTCTTTTTATTTCATCTTGCTTTGCTTTGTTTCTATTATATGTCTCTTTTTTCTTATTTTGATTTTTCCTATCTAAGGAATTATAGGTGTTTATAGTTTCTGGAGAATAAAAATAATGGTAATTTTTCCCTTGCTTTATTTTAATTGTATGTTCATAAAAAAAGTGTAGATAATGTTTGTGGATTGATGTTTCTGAAATTTCTATTTCTGCTGAAAGTTCTGGTGTGCTTAACCAGTTATTTTCTTTTAGAAGGTTTATTAGTTCTAGACCTGATAGTTCTCCATTAAATAACCTTACGCTTTCAGGCAAGTTTTCTGTTTTGTAGAATTGTTCTTTATCGATGAGTTGTATCTGGGCAATTTTATTTTGTCTTTCTTCTTGTCTGTTTTTTATTTCTAATTCTTTTTTCTCTTGGTAAATTTTTGCATTTTGTTCTATTTTTTCAGCTCTATTTTCTAAACCCATTGAAACTAATTGTGTTTTAGCTTTAGTTAATGCATTATGATATCCATTAAAATAAAAATTTAGTCTACCATGTTGTTTAGGGTGACTTTTCGCAAATATTGGAGAGGTCACATTTTCTCCTTTGATTATTAAATTTACAAATTCGTCCAAGTTCCCGTTTTTTCCTTTAGGACTATCTGCTCTAGTATATTCTTTATAATCTAATTTTGCAGCTTTAAAGACTCCTTTATATGATTTAAACCAATAATCGCATTGATTAACGAAACTTCTATCAACATCGTATTGTTGATGTCTATAACTTACATCTTCGCCTTTTTTAATTTTAGATTTAAGTTGTCTTACAAGTTTTTGTTTTCTTTTTTTCTTTTCTTCATTACTTAAACCAGTTGACTTTCTGTTATTTTTATCATTTAATTTTCTAACATTAGTTGATAAATTGTATTTCTTTTTTTCAAATAATCTATCTGCTAGTTCTTCTCTTACCTGATTAAAATCTTTAAAATCTTTATTTTTGATTAGAAGATATATTCTGCTATGTAGCCAACTATATTCTGAATTTATAATTTCGTGTGTACTTAGGTGCATTCCACTTTCTGCAAGTTCTTCAAGTTTGTCAAATATTACTTCTTTTCTTTCTTCTATACTTGGCTTACTCATAGAGAGTGGAAATCTTCATTTTTTAAAAAGTTAAGGTGTTTTTTGGTATAAAAATTTATAAACCATGCCTTTTTCTTTCTCGTTGATGGCAAAGAAGAAAGAAACACAACAATTAGTACCTCAAGTTAATATTGGACTTGTTGGTCACGTTGATCATGGTAAAACAACTCTTACTGAGCAATTATCTGGTAAATGGACTGACACTCATTCTGAAGAATTAAAACGTGGAATTACAATTAGACTTGGATACGCTGATACTACTTTTGTTAAAACTAAAGATGGTTCTTCTACTCTGAAAAGAGCTCAAGATGAGAAAAAAGATTTTGAAACTTTAAGAATGGTTTCTATTGTTGATGCTCCTGGTCACGAAAGTTTGATGGCAACTATGCTTTCAGGCGCGAGAATTATGGATGGTGCACTTTTAATGGTTGCAGCAAACGAACAATGTCCTCAACCTCAAACTCGTGAACATTTAATGGGTCTTCAAATTGCTGGTATTAAGAATGTTATTATTGTTCAAAATAAAATTGATTTAGTTACTGAAGATCGTGCTATGAGAAATTATGCGCAGATTAAAGATTTCTTAAAAGGTACTGATTATGAAGATGCACCTATTGTTCCTATTAGCGCTCATAAAGGTGTTAATATTGATTTACTAATCGATACTATTCAAGAAGTTATTCCTACTCCAAAAAGAGACGATAAAGCAGAACCATTAATGTTTATTGCTAGAAGTTTCGATATTAATAAACCTGGTTCAAAGCCTAAAGATTTAAAGGGCGGTGTTCTTGGTGGAGCTTTACTTCAAGGTTCTTTTAAGGTTGGTGATAGAATTGAAATCAAACCTGGAAGAGTTGTCGAAGAAGCAAATAAACCTGTTGCAAAACCAGTTTTTGCTAAGATTTCTTCATGTATGACTGGTGGTCATGCTGTTGACGCTGTTAAACCTGGCGGTTCTATCGCAATTATGACTACTCTTGATTCAAGTGTTGTTAGTTCTGATAGACTTGTAGGAAACCTTGTTGGTATTCCTGGAAAACTTCCACCTGTATGGTATAATTTAACTCTTGAAACTCATCTTTTAGACAAAGTTATTGGTAGTGAAGATGAAGTTGATGTAGGTTCTGTTCGTATGAATGAAATTTTCATGTTGAATGTTAATAGTTCCGCTACTGTTGGTTTCGTTGAGCAAATTTCTAAAAATCAATGTACTTGTAGATTAAAAAAACCTATTTGTGCAGAAATTGGAAGTAGAGTTGTTATTAGTAGACGAGTTGGTAATCGTTTCAGACTTATTGGTTATGGTATAATTAAAGAAAATTAATTTATTAAAAATTAAATTTGAGTTAATATCCCAACAAACAAATCTATTTGTTTTTTGTTATCATTAAAGAAAACTAATTTAAACAATAACTTTTTTATTTATTCTAATTAAAATTTAATAATTTTTACGAGGTGTAATTTATGGTTGATGTAAGTGCTGTTTTTGACAGTGTTAAAGAACAAGTTATGTTTTATGTTCCAAAGCTTTTATACGCAATAATTGTTTTAGTTATTGGTTTATTTATTATTCGTGGTATAAGAAAACTAGTGTTAAAATTCTTTGAGAAAAAAGATTTTGATCCTTCTGTTGAAACTTTCCTTGCAAGTTTAATTACTATAACTTTGAAGATATTATTAGTTATTTCAGTTATATCTATGCTTGGAATTCAAATGACTTCATTTGTAGCAATTATTGGAGCTGCAGGTTTAGCTGTTGGTTTATCTCTTCAAGGAAGTCTTGCAAATTTTGCTGGTGGAGTTTTAATTTTAAGCTTCAAACCTTTCAAAGTAGGGGATTACATCGATGGTGCTGGTCATTCTGGAACTGTTAGTCAAATTCAAATTTTCAATACAGTACTTAAGACTCCTGATAATAAAACTATCATCATTCCAAATGGTGGTCTTTCAAATGCTAGTATTGTGAATTATTCCATGGAAAAAAAGAGACGGGTCGATTTAAGTTTTGGAATTTCTTATGATGATGATCTTAAGAAAGCTAAAAAAGTATTACAAAAAATTGTTGATGCTGATAAACGAATCTTAAGAACGCCTGAGTCTTTTATTAGACTTGGTGAACTTGGAGATAGTTCTGTTAATATTACTCTAAGACTATGGGTTAAGGCAGAAGATTACTGGGATGTTTCCTTTGACATGAAAGAAAGTGTTAAGTTTAGTTTTGATAAAAACAAAATATCTTTCCCATATCCTCAAATGGATGTGCACATGAAAAAGAAGTAATTGAATTAAATTCTTTTTTTTTATTCTTTTATTTTTAGTAGAATACTCTAATTTGGAGTATTTTTTTAACTTTTTTCTCGTCAAAACTTTTTTATACTCTAGTACTCATTAATTTTATATGCGAAAGGGTCAATTAACGATGTTTGTCATTATAGGTATAGTGATGTTTGCTTCAGTTACTTACTTGCTTTATGCTTATAGAGGCGCTTTACCTGATATTAATTCTGCATCTGATTTTAATTCTGAGTCTGAAGAAGTTAAGTTATTTGTTGAATCTTGTCTTGAAAATATTGCAAAAGAAAGTTTAGAGTCAATGGGTTATAATGTTTTTAATAATCCTATTTTTGATAGAGTTATAATTTCTGAATATTTAGAAGGGAAAATTTCTTCAAAATTGTATAAATGTATTGATGACTTTTCAATTTTTGAAAATAAAGGAATGAATATTTCTAATAATACTTACACTGTTACTGCAATAGTTGGAGATAGAGCTACAACTATAAAATTAGATTTCCCTATAACTATTGTGACTAGTTCTTCAGAATTTAAATTGAATAGTTTTTCTACTAAAGTTGATTTTAATTATGCTGGCAGAAGACAAGTTGTTTTAAGTTTAATTAATATTTTCTCTCCATTATTTATACAATCTTTTTTAACTCAAAATTTGGGTTTACCTGCTAACATTTTACCTAATAATATTCCTGGAATTTCAAATGTAGGTCAAGTTTCACCTGTTTCACAGCAGGGTGCTATGCGTTTATCTGAATTAGTTGAGTCTGCTCGTGACGCTGGTTTTACTTTTAATTTAGCTTATGGTTCTTCAGGTCAAACAACTTTATTTATGAATTTTCCAGCAGGCAATAATCAACCTGCATTAACTCATACATCTATTTTACCTCAGAATGATTTTGTTCAAGAAGAAATATTTACTTTAGATCAAATTCCTCCTGTTACTTATTCAGGATCGCCTATAACTTTTAATATGCAATCCGATCCTGGTATTACTTATGAAGAATACTCAGATTATTTAACTATTGATTCAAATGGACAAGTAACTATTTCGGGAGATATTCCAACAGGAAAAACAAGAGTACTTATCAAAGCAATAAATTCTGATGGGGAGGCAGACTACGTTTATGTTATCATCAATCATTAAAAAAAATGTTTTGAAAACTTTATTATTGATCTTAGTTCTACTCTTTTTAGTTGGTGTTGTGTCTGCTCAAAGTCAAGAAGCTATGTGTCTTGAACCAAATGCTATTTCTCCGCCTCAAGTTTTATCTTGTTTAGAGCAGGGTTTAACTCAACTTTCTATGATTCTTGATGTTAAGCTTGCAGAAGTTTTAGGTTTCTCGCCTGAAGAAATGCTTAACTATATGTCTCAAGATTCTGATTTACTTAGAGCTTTGAAAGTTAATCCTTCACTTTTAGATGATGATATTATTTATCAAAATTTTGATTCAAGACTTATTGCAACTCCTTCGCTAGTAAATGATTTCAAAGGAATAAAGTCTTATTGGTTTAGTTTATTTGATGTTACAGAAACTAATTGTAATATCACTTTTTATAATGGTTCTAAAATTATGTTTTCAAATAAATTAGGATTTTCAGATATTAATAATGTTGCAGGTGTAGTTCTTGATGATTCTTGTTTTGCAACTATTCCAAATAGTATCATTGTGAAAAAAGGAACTTTTGATTTGGAAGAAGATGATCTAAGAATAATTAATGGCGAACTTGTAGTTCCTGAAGGTCTAGAGGTGGATATTTATTCTAGAAATACTCAAATATTTTATCAAGACATTCTTTACGAATCTGCAGATTATATGAATTCTTCTTTCAAAGGTAATACGACTTCTTTCTCAGGTGAATTAGTTATTTTAAATACTACTTCTGATGAAATTAAATATGTTGTTGATGGAGGCATAACTTTTAACACTGATAAAATTAAACTTAAAAAAGAATCAATTATTAAACTTTACAAAGACAATGGTTATTATCTTAAAATTAATTCTCCTGTAGATTATGAACTTGCGTTGGATTGTTCATCTAGAAAGAATTGTGTTATGATTAAACCTGATCCTTTAAGTGATATTTACGCATTATATTCGGACATAATTAATGATTCAACAGATGCAAAGCAATATGTTGATGAAAAAATAAAGGAATATAAATTAACTCATTTTGGTCAAACAACAGAGGGTGCTAATGATTTGATTCTTATTGAAATAAATTCTCTTCGTAGTATTAATTCTGCTGGTGGTAATCTTTTAGAGTATATCGTAAAACGTACTGCTCCGCCTCCAGTGTTTCCTGATGGAACATCTATTGAGTCTGATAGTCAAAGACAGGTTCGTGAATTTTTAATTTCGGTTTATGATAACTTAAGGTTTGGCAGGAATCCTGTTCCTATTTTAAATGATCATGAATCTGATATTTTAATTGCTATTTTTGATGAAACTCAAGATTTAAATGATGCAATCGAACCAGTAAATAAATTACTTGTTGAACTTTATAATTTAAACACTGATTCAAATAGTATAAAGGATTATATTAAAAATAAAAACTTAACTTTTCAAGATGTTTTAATTGTTCATGCTGTAAAAGATAATATTTCCATTCTTGATGTTAATAATTCTATTAATACTCTTATAGCTCATTTTGGTCTGGGTAGTTCTTCTGGTGGGAAAATTTTCCTAAATAAAGAAGGAAAAGCTCAGGCAGTTTTAGAGAAATCCGCTTTTGATCTTGAAGGTAATCCTTCATATGTGAAGATGAATTTATTTTCTGATTATGAAACTTCTTCGGGTGAGACTCATGAATTAAAGTATGAATATGGTGAGTTATCTATGTGTAGTGATTGTGTTACTTATGGTTTATACACTCCGCGTGATGAAAATTTTCCTGATGGTATTTTATATGCTGATTCTGATAGGCTTGCAGAAATCGTAACAGAAATATTTAACAGTCATTTAGCAAGTATTGCGAAAACTAACCTAGGCACTCATTATGGGTCTGAATGGTATATTTATGATTCAAGTAAGAAACTTATACGTGATTATGCTAATCGTGGAACAAAACTCAAACGAACGAGTTGTATTGGCTATGCTCTTGAAACTTTGAATGTTTACTATTCTGAAGTTGGTGGGTCTGAATTATCTTTATGGAAAAAGGTTAAGTCTAGGTCATTTGAAATTTGTAAGGATCATCCAACTAATGTGTTGGTGACTAAAGAAACAGGTGTATTAACTAATGGTTTATTGGCTATTTGTTTAGCTCAAGAATTAGAAAAAGTTGGCTGGGAAGTTTATGCTTATGCAAATTCTAAACAATCTTATAAACCGGATTATGATACTGTTAAAAGAAACGCTTTAAAATTTAAAAAAATGCATCCTGGAACTACTAATGCTACTCGTGTTCCAGTTGTAGGTTTTATTGATGTTATAGACGAATCTCATCCGTTTGGGAATTATGCTTTTGGTGCGACTAGGGCTGGCGGTCATGTGTGGAATATTATTGGAGGAAGTTCTAAACATTATGAAATATATGAAGTTCATTATGATCGATCTCCTTCTGATCAATATCTTTTTGAATCGCCTTTGAATGATCGATGGGACGTTGATCATACTTTGGATAAATTTGCGAATTCTTGGGGTTTTTTAGTAGCCCCTCCTAAAACTTAAATTTAGTTATAAGAATTAAAAAATTATTTCCACTCTTTTACATCTACTCGTTCATCAGTTATCCATTTCTTAACCATATTATCGTTAAAGAGTTTCCCAAGGTATAAATCTCTTGATCCAATTATTGGTCTTGAAATATTAGCATCTTCATTAACAACGCCGTAAGGTTGCATGTATGATGAATGTATGAATCGTAAGTCATCTCCTTTTTTTAATAAAAAACCTGTGTGGCAGCTAAGTCCTAAAACATATATTCCGTCTGCTTCTTCCCCGAATTTTTCATCTAGTTTATCTCCCATTTGTTTTATTGTTCTATGGGCTGCTCTTGTTTGATCTTTTCCTGATAAATAATTAATTATTTCTGATGATGGATTTCTTGCAAGTACGTATCTATCAAAATTCATTCCTGCGTCTTGTAATGTTGTAGATACAAAATATCCGCATGCAATCATTCCTTTGGTTCCATCAACATTCATTATATTCATCGGATGTTCAGAAGTTCCATTAAAATCCCACTTTGTTCCAGTCCATGTTGGAAAGATTTCATCTAACATTGTTTTTTCTAAATATGCTCTTGCACTATCTATTACTGCTGCTTTGTCGCTGGCATTTGCGGAATTATATATATCTAAGAATTTTTCTCTATCATTATCAATCCTTGTAATTAATGAGTCGTATTTCTTCGCTTCATTTATCTGTTTTATTTTTGCATTTCTAAATGCTTTAGTATTGGTTCTTGGATCATTTGATCTGATTGATATTTTTCCATTTGCATTAGGTGTTGATTGATGTGGTATCTTTAGTGCATTCAATTCTGCTTGTGTATAATGAATTTGGTTTTGAGGATAGTTCACATTTTTAGTTGTATTTGTAACTATTTCTGTTTGAGGGTTTGAACTTGAAACTATTTTTTCTAAGCTATCTTGGGCAAATGTAGTTGCTGCTGCCACTAATATTAGTGCTGTTGCGGCTACGTGTTTTAGTTTCATTTCTTTGTATCCTCGTTAATTATTTTGCCTTGTAAATTTGTCCTGGTTGCATTTTTAGTTTTGCGTAGTGTCCTGCTTCTTTGTGTTTTTCTAATGATGGTAATCTTTTTGCTTCGCTAAATGCAAATGCTTCTTCATAACTTATAGTTCCATTTTTGTCACTGTCTGCTTCGAGATTTATTTTTGCATTCATTAAATCTCTTCCAAATTGACTATCTCTACTTCTCATTGAGAAGGTTGTGGAATCTGTTGCAGTATAAGCGTCTATACCTTGTTTTGCTAGTTCTGCACCTAATTTTCCTGAATAACAAAAGTCAAGCACTGCGTCCACATTCTCGCTAGGAATTTGTTTTAATAATTGAACTAATTCTTCAGGGTAGATTCTTTCATACATTCCCCATTCTTCTGTTGGGCTTATTTCAAAATAGATATCGCCTTTTGCATAATCTTTTGTTCCGTGTCCAGTCATGTAAACAAAGATTTCATCTCTATTTTGAGTTTCATTTTTTAATTTGTTAATTTTTTCAATTAGTGATTCTTTTGTTGCTATTTCAGATGCAATTTCTGTTCCTTTCTCATCTTTTAGTTTTGCTATTAAATCTGAATCTTTTTTCTCAGTAAAGTCTGGTTTTCCATCAAAATAAACCAAGTCTATATTTTCTGCTTTGAATCCTTGTTCTCTTAGTGAATTGTATATATTTGCAATGGAGATTAAATATGTGTTTTTTGTTCCTCCTCCAACTGCCGAATCAACAATTTGAAAGTCTTTATAGCTATCTGCACAGAATAAAAGTGCGTGTTTGTTTACTTTATTTGGATTTGTTTCACTTGTTTTTTCTGTAGGTGCTGTTGGGTTAAGTTGATCTATTTCTTGGGTTTTAGCGTCTACACTCGCAATTCCTGATCCTAGCAAAGCTAATGTAAGTGCTGCTTCTTTCCAATGTTGTTTTACTGTATTAACTAGTCCCATATTAACCTCTTAGTCTGCAAATAGAATTTAGAATATATAAATGTTTCGTTTTTTAACCACTCTCAAGTGACAAACGAGTTATTTTTGCATTTTATAGTTTAAAAACTAGTTTATATTGTTTTAATGTTTTAGAAATAAAAAATATAAAAATAAAAAAATAAGTTAAAATTTGACATAGTCAAATTCTAAAATTAGTTTGGATCCGACCTTATTAAAGGGCGGAATTTATTCTACGATTTCAACAAGTTTTAGATTAAACTTTAAAGTTTTTCCTGCAAGTGGATGGTTTAAGTCTAGCTTAGCCATTTCTTTTCCAACTTCTGCAACTCTTACTGGCATCTGTTGTCCATCTGGTGTGCCCATAAGTAACATCATACCTGCTTTGATTTCTTGTTCTTTAGGTAATCTGTCAAGTGGAATTTCTTTAATCATTTCTTCTTTAGGTTGACCATACGCATCTGCTGGTGGAATTGTGACGTCTTTTTCGTCTCCTTTTTCCATTCCAATAATTGCATTATCAAATCCTTTGATAACCATTCCTGATCCTGCTTCAAATTCTAATGGTTTTCCGTGAGCTTCGGAGCTATCAAAAACTGTTCCGTCTTCAAATGTTCCTTTATATTCGACTTTTACTTTGTCTCCTTTTTTAACTGCCATTTTATTTACCTCTTGAAAATACAATTCAAAATCATTTTTTTTGATTTTGTAATATTATTTTCCTCAAACAATTACAATCTTATGTTACAATTGCTTTTCATTTGTTATTCTCATTTCTTTTATAAAGTTTATTTATGTCTTTTTTTTCAGAAAATTTATATACCTCAATTTTATTTATAGAGAATAAGAGGTGTAATTTATTGGTATTAGAACATTTATTTCCAGAATCTTGGATTGAGAAAAAATTCTTCTATGCATTTTTATTAGGTGCAGTTTATTCTTTAATAGGAATTTTTCTTGCAAGACTTTTATTCGGTGGAAATTCTGGTATTGCTTCAGTAATATTTGCATCACTTTTACTAATTCCTTCACTTCGTAAACTTTTTTCTGCTGAAGAAAAAAGAGAAGAAAAAGAAAAGAAGTTTTCTCTAAAACATCTTTATAGGGATAATAAAAATTTAATTCATGCTTACGTTGGAATTTTTATAGGTGTTTATGTAGCTTATTATCTTGTTGCATTTATTAGCTTACAATATGGTTTTAATATTATTTCTTTATTTAGAGAACAATTATTTTTGGATCCTGCTATTGGTGGTCGTGCTTCTTTTAGTGCGCCTTTGTTTTGGAGTATTTTGCAAAATAATTGGTGGGTTTTACTTGCATGTTTCTTACTATCTTTAATTTCTGGTAATGGCGCAACTTTTTTCATTGTTTGGAATGCGTCTGCTTGGGCTGCAATATTTGGAATTCGAGCAGTTGCGGCTGCTGCAGTTCTTGGAAAAAGTGCTTTAATGGTTGGTTTAACTATGGAATTAATTACACTTCCTCACACGCTTCTTGAAGGTGGTGCTTATATTTTGGCAGGCATAGCGGGAGCTATTATTAGTTCTGATGTTATTTCAAAAGCTAAAAATTTAAAATCATTTTTACTAACGTTTATTTTAATTGCAATTGGTGTTTGTTTCTTTGATTTTATTTTCAGACAATTTGCAACAGGTATATTTCTGATTATACTTAGAATTGTAGTATTTATTGTACTATTGTACTTCTTGAAACACAGCTTTTCTGATAAAAAGCACATTGAAGTTTTTATGTATAATTATTGGTTATTCGTTCTTGCATTGGGTGTATTCATAATTGGGGCGCTTATTGAAGTGTTTGTTCTTTCAAACTCTACAATGTTGAATAATTATTATTCTGCTTCTTCTTCTTTTTTTATCTAGCTTTTGTGTAAGTGCATTTTTTCTTTGTTTTTCTCACTTCTTCGCCAAGTATATAAACGAGTGTGCTTTTCTTTTACACAAGCGATTATGTTTTAGAACATTAGTTTCTAAAATTTCAATTTTAATATCGCGGAGGAATAAAATGACAAATGAAAATTTAATACATGTTACAAATGAAAATTTCGAATCAGATATAATGAGTCCTAACTCTTTAGTTATTGTTGACTTCTGGGCAGAATGGTGCGGTCCTTGTAAAATGATGGGTCCTGTATTTGCAGAAACTGCAAAAGATTACAATGGAAAATTATTATTCGCAAAACTTAACACTGAAACAGAACCTGAACTTGCAGCAAAGTTTAACATTATGGGAATTCCTAGTTTAGTTATTCTTAAAGGTGGAAAAGAAGTTGATAGAATTGTTGGTTTCATGCCTAAGGAAGCTCTTAAGCAAAAAATCGATGCAATTTTAGCAACAATTTAATTTTAGCTATGTAAGACTTTATGTCTTACTGCCGCTAGGTGTCAACGGCTATCCGTTGTGTCAAAGGAAGCTCTTAAGCAAAAAATCGATGCAATTTTAGCAACATTATAATAACACAATATTTTTTTATAATTATTTTTTTTAAAATCAAATCATGTTTTTAGAGGTATAAAATGACTGTTACAATTGAAATATTTACAAGTCCAACTTGTCCACATTGTCCACCTGCAAAAAAATTAGCTTTGCAAGTTGCAAAAGAAAGAGCAGATGATAATGTTAAAGTAGTTGAGACTAGCATAATGACTAAAGAAGGATCGGAAAAAGCTCAGTCTTTAGGTGTTTTTGGAGTTCCTGCAATTTTCGTTAAAGGTCCAAAATTTGATCGAATGGGATTTCGTGGTCTTCCTCCAAAACAAAAGCTTCTTGATTCAATAGACATTGGTCTTGGTAAAAAAGAGTGGAAAGAATCAAAGTCTTTACTTCAATCAATCAAAGAAAAATTACCCAAAGTTAAGTGGTAATTTTAAAATATTTTTAATCTATAAACATAAACTTATTAAATACCTCTACACATTGTTTTTGTTATTGGGGTATTATTTAATTCACATTTAAAAATACATTATTATAGGAGGCATTCAAAACCTGAATTGGTTTTGAGTCTCTAAAACAAAAATTTGTTTTAAGAGGAATATAAAATGGTAAAAACTATATGGGATGAAGCACTTTCACAATTCAATCGAGCAGCAGATGTTTTAAAACTTAATGATGGCGCAAGAGCGTTACTTACTAATCCGAAAAGAATTTTTCAAGTATCAATTCCTATCAGAATGGACGATGGTTCTTTGAAAGTTTTCCAAGGTTACAGAGTTCAATTTAATGATTACAGAGGTCCAACAAAAGGCGGTATTAGATATCATCCTGATGTAACTCTTGATGAAGTTAAAGCACTTTCATTTTGGATGACTTGGAAAAACACAGTTTCTGACGTTCCTTTTGGCGGTGGAAAAGGTGGAATTATTTGTAATCCTAAAGAAATGAGTCAAGGCGAACTTGAAAGATTAAGCAGAGGATATATTACTGCGATGCATAAATACATTGGTCCAAAGCAAGATATTCCTGCGCCAGATGTTTATACAAATCCTCAGATTATGGCTTGGATGGTTGATGAATATCATAAAATCGAAGGATATAATGTCTTTGGCATGATTACTGGAAAACCTCTTGAACTTGGTGGTTCAGAAGGTCGAACAGAAGCTACTGCTCAAGGTGGAGTTTATGTTTTAACTGAAGCTCTAAACAAATTAAATATGTCTAATCCAAGTATTGCAATCCAAGGTTTTGGAAATGCTGGTCAAATTGCAGCAAAACTTCTAAGCGCAGAAGGTTATAAAATTGTTGCAGTCTCAGACTCAAAAGGCGGAATCTATAACTCTGACGGACTTGATATTAGTGCAGTTACTGCTCATAAAATTAAAACAAGATCAGTTATTGGTTTTGCAGGCTCAAAAGATATTTCAAACGAATCTCTTTTAGAACTTGATATTAATGTTTTAGTTCCTGCAGCTCTTGAAGGTGTTATTACAAGTGCTAATGCGGATAATATCAAAGCAAAAATAATTCTTGAACTTGCAAATGGTCCTGTAAGTGCGAAAGCACGAGAAATGCTTTTCAAAAAAGATCAAATCTCAATTCCTGATATTTTATCGAATTCAGGCGGAGTTTCTGTGAGTTATTTTGAATGGGTTCAAAACAATATGGGTTATTATTGGAAAGAATCTGAAGTATTAGAAAAACTTAAAGAAAAAATGATTAAAGCATTTGATAACGTTTATTCTGCATCAAAAGAATTTGATGTTGATATGGGTACAGCAGCTTATGTATTTGCAATTAGACAAATGGAAAAAAACCTTGAAATTAGAGGTTGTCTAAACAATAATTAAAATTATTGACATTTGAATGATTTAAAATAAACAATAATTAAAATTATTGACATTTGAATGAGTTCAAATAAATAACAATTAAAACTGGTGAATAAAATGACTTATGACGTAATTATTATTGGTGCTGGCGCAGCTGGCATGACTTCAGGAATTTATACTGCAAGAAAAAATCTTAAAACTTTAATTGTAAGTATTGGTGTTGGTGGTCAAACAGCGATTCCAAGTAAAATTGAAAACTACCCTGGCTTTGATGAAGTTAATGGTTTTGAACTTATGGCTAAATTTCAAATGCAAGCTATGAAATGGGGCGCAGAAATGATTACTGGTAAAGTTCAATCTTTAGATAAAAAGGAAGATGGTACTTTCTTATTAAAACTTGCAAATGAAGAAGAATATTCTGCAAAAGCAGTTATCTTAGCATTTGGTAAAACTCCAAATAATTTAGGTGTTCCAGGCGAAGATAAATTTATGGGTAAAGGAGTTTCAGTTTGTGTTACTTGTGATGGTCCACTTTTTAGAAACAAATCTATTGTTATTGTTGGTGGTGGAAATTCTGCTTTAGGTGGAGTTCAAGAAATGGCTGGTATTGCCAAAAAGATTTATTTAGTTCATCGAAGAAATGAATTTAGGGCTGATGAAATTGAAGTAAAGAGAACTAAAGCTTTAGAAAACGTTGAGTTTGTTTTAAGTTCTGTTCCAACAGAAGTTAAAGGCGATCAATTTGTACAAGCACTTTCAGTAAAAAATCTTAACACTGAAGAAGTAAGAGATTTAGAAGTTGATGGTGTTTTCATCGAAATCGGTTTCAAAGTTGATAGTAATTTCCTTGGTGAATTAGTAAAAAGAAATGAGCGAAATGAAATCATCATTGATAATAACAATCTTACAAGTCAAGCTGGTGTTTTTGCAGCAGGAGATGTAACTAACGTCCAATTTAAACAAACAGTAATTAGTGCTGGTGAAGGTGCAAAAGCAGCTCTTTCAGCTTACCATTATCTTTCTGGTGCAAAAGGAACTGTTAGCGTAGATTGGGATAAGTAGGATTTATAATTTATTTATTTTTTATTTAGATTCGTAAGACTTTACGTCTTATTGAGATTTTCTCAATATTCAGAATTTTTTAATTTCTGTTTTACTTAAACAGGACATCAACGAGCGTACTGGTTGTTTTAGAATAAACCTTTTATTTCTTCATTACAATTCTTACATTTATTTTTTTCAATTCCTTCAGTTTTAATATTAAATCCCATTCTTTTAATTAACATACAATCGCATTTTGGACAATAAGTATTTTCATATTTTTGAGTCATTACATTTCCTAAGTAAACATGTTTCAATCCTGCTGTTTTTGCAATGTCGTAAGCATTCATTAAACTAGTAATTGGTGTTACTGGAACTGTTTGCATTTCATAGTCTGGGTGAAATGCTGAAAAATGAAGTGGAGTATTTTCTCCTAAGTTCTCTTTTATCCAATTCGTTGCTTTTTTTATTTCTTCAGGTTCGTCATTTTCTCCAGGAATAATTAAGAAAGTTATTTCAAGCCAAACTCCTTCCTTTTTAATAGTTTTTAATGATTTTAAGACTGGATCTAATTTTGATCCCGTTATTCTTTTGTAAAATAAATCACTCATACTTTTTAGATCAATATTTATTCCGTCAAGATATTTGCATAATTCAATTAATGGTTCTTCATTGATGTAACCGTTTGATACCATTATGTTTTTTATTCCTGCTTTTTTAGCAAGTTTTGCAGTTTCAATCATGTATTCGTAGAATATTACTGGCTCATTATAGGTATATGCTATTTCTTGACAAGCTTGTTCTTTTGCAATATTCACTATTTCTTGAGGATTCTTTTCTCTAGATATTACTTCTCCAAAAGGCTTTGCTTGACTTGTAAAATAATTTTGACAGTGTTTGCATTTCATATTGCAACCAACAGTTCCAAAGCTTAATGCAAGACTTCCAGGTAGAAAATGAAACAGTGGTTTTTTTTCAATTGGATCAATTGATAATCCACCTGCTGCTTTTCCATATACTAAGGAATATAATTTTCCATCAATGTTTTCTCTAACTCCGCAGATTCCAATTTGTTTTTCTGAAAGTTTACAATTATGAGGACAAAGTTTACAAATTACTTTTGTATCTTCAATTTGCTCATAATACATTGCTTCTTTCATTCTTATTATTATTTTTTTACTTAGTTTTATATTTTTTCTTCTATTAAGCTTATTTTAGAGAAACTTTTATAAACCAATTCCAAATACTCATATTATTTTTGTTTTAGGACTGATATAAGTCCTTTAAGAGGTTTAATAATGGAACAACAATCAAGACCAATCGATGCTTTGAACAATGCTCGTCATAAGAGCGTTATTGTAGAATTAAAAAACGGTAGACAATATATTGGAAAGTTAATCGCTTTCGACATTCACATTAATACAGTACTTCAAGATGCTGAAGAATTCGTTGACGGTCAACTTAAACGAAAACTTGGCAATGTATTTATCCGAGGAGATACTATCACAATCGTATCACCGCAATGAGGTTTATAAAAAATGTCTAAAGGAACCCCATCCATGGGAAAAAAGTCAGGAAAATCAGGCGGACACATTAAATGTAGACGCTGTGGCGAAGGTAGTTATCACGCTCGAAGAAAAATTTGTAGCTCCTGTGGGTTTGGTAACTCTGCTAAGAAAAGATCTTATACTTGGCAGAAAAAATAATTTATATATTATTTATTTTTCTTTTTAATTAATTAAATCAACTATTTAACAATCAAAATGCGCGGGGTTGCCGGAGTGGTCAAACGGGACAGGCTTAGGACCTGTTGGCTTAGTGTCTACGCAGGTTCGAACCCTGCATCTCGCATTATTTATTTCTAATCTTTTACTTTGAACTTAACTTGTGTTGGGTTCGAACAAAGTTCGGTAAAAACTGTTAGTTTTTATGCATCAAAAATATTTTATTTTTGTATTGTGAATCCTGCATCTTGCATTATTTATTTCTAATTTTTTACTTCGAACTTAATTCAAAATTCATCATACTTTTTTACTCATATTTTTTCACTCTCAAACCCTTTATTTACACAAAAAAGGCAGGGGTATTTTTGCATGATATTACCTTTTTATTTTTATTATGGAAAAACATTGTTTTGTCGTCGACAAACACTATTTTGTTTTTTTTATCCTTAGAATTCTTTTTCACTATCTTATCGTCGACAGCTTTTTCATTTTTCGAAAGTATGATGTTTTCTTACTCTTGTTTTAAGTCAGTTCATTTATAAATAAACTTCGAAGCTTTTATAAATCTATACCTGTTTTAATTGTTTGTTACTCAGGTGGAGCGACTGCTTGAAACCTTTGAATTCGGAGGTTTGAGCACTTTTCACTATCTTTAACCTTTGATTTTTGTCGGAGTTATCGAAAAGTTTATAAAGAAATTCCATCTATATCAGCTTCACATTTAGTAATAAATGTATCCTGTAATATGCAGGGGCATAATTTATGGTTTGGGAAACTAAATCATTAAGCGTAAACCCTGTGTGTATATATATAGGAAGAAATAATATTGAAAACCTAAACACTTGGAGGTGTTTAAATGAACGTAAAAAAAGCAATTAAAAGAATTGTTGCACTTGGTAGTGGCTTGACCATGATCGGAGCAACAATAATGGGTGCATCAGCACTTTCCCTTGACGACTATCCGTCGCCATTTGTTAACAACGGCGTATTTGACGGTAAAATCGTTATTGGAGCAAACGCAAACCCTGCGGATGTTCTTGGAGCAATTGACATTTCAGCTAGCTTACAAGCAGCTGCAACAACTATGGTTTCAACATCTGGTACTGGAGCAAATGTTGTAGTTCCTGGTGGAATTCAGTTAGATGGTGGATCAGGAGATTACTTAATCTATGCTGAAAATGCAAACGGTCAAGATAACCTTGATGATGATGACTTAGCTTTAGTATTAGCAACTGGAAACGTTAAAGACGATGACGGTGAAACTAGAACTGGCGCAGATTTAGCTGAAGATGACTCAGATTATGACCAAGAAATTAGCATTGGATCATTTGATGTAGCTTTCAGTTTAGCTGGAAAAGAAGATAACCCTTCAGTTAACATTGAACCTGCTGGTGTTGCATATAGCTTAGTTGTAGACTTTGATAATAAAATGGATTTTGTTGCAATGAATGATGGGGAAACTATCGAAATTGCAGGTAAAACATTTACTGTTGGAACTGATACTGATATAGATACTTTAATCTTATTCGGATCTGATACAACTACTTACCTAGAATTAAACAGCCCTGTTATGATCGATACAGCTGGAGAAAGCTATTCAATTGAAATTGTTGGTGCAGACTCAGATGGTTCAGATAATACTGTTATTATTGATGTTGATGGTGTAAGAAAAACTATGGAAGAAGGAGATACAACTACTGTTAACGGACTTGATGTTTACATTAAGGACTTATTCGTAACTAACATCCCTACTCTAAGTGCTTCTGCAAACATTTTCGTTGGTAGTGAAGAATATCTTTTAGAAACTGGAAAAACAATCAAAGTTAATGATGAAAAGTTAGAAGGATATAAATTCACTTTAACTGGTACAAATATGTCTACTGTAGAAAAATTTACTTTTGCATTTACACCTAGTGATCTTGATGATGACGATGGTTTCGATGATGAAGATAAATATCTAAAAGCTGGCGAAGTAATGGTTGATCCTTTATTCGATACTTTTAAGTTAGACTTTGCAAGTATGTCACAAGATTTAATGGACACTGCAAAAGTACCTTTCAACATTGACGCATCTGGAGATGAAGCTACAGTTACTTTCACTAACTATGATGGTGATGAAGTAACTTTCGATGCATATAACGTTGACGTATCAACTAGTAAGTTCTATAATAATAGTGGTGATGAATTCGCTGTAGGAGTATCTACTCTATCAGAAGATCATTATTTCTTATGTAATGATGGAACTACTGGAGATATTGTAACTTCATTATTTGTTGTTGATGATATTGACTTAGCTGATAACGAAACTACAATTGTTAACCTAATGACTGGTGCAGAAAAAGTGTATGATTTATTAGATAAAATCGATGATTGTGAATTAAGTATTGCAACTATTGGAGCAACTACAATTGGTTTATCTGGTGGAAATACTGGTAGTGCTATTGTTTTAGAAGGTGGCACAACTGCAACTTTTACTACAACTAGCGTTGTTTTACAAGAAGTAATTCCTAGTGGCGAAGATGTAGCTACTGCAGGTAATGTAACAATTACTATGGGCGTAGATTCAGATAAGGACTATGAAATGACTGACGCAGATACTGCATTTGTTGAGTTAAACAATGACGCAGATGACACAGAAGCATTATCTGCATACGGTTCTTACTACACTTTAGACGAAGATGGTCTTGACTTTTTAGCTTACTTCCCTAATGAAGAAGAAGTTGAATACAATGTATTCTTTGCACCTGTAGCGTCAAAAGCAGTTGTTCCTGGCGGACAAGATGGCGATGCATATGTTGTTAACCCTATTGCTGTAGGAATTGCAGTATTAGACGTAGACGCACCAGCAGTTGGTTCAACTCCAATGATTGTTGTAGGTGGTCCATGTGCTAATTCAGTTGCTTCAGAACTAATGGGTAATCCAGCAGTTTGTGGTGAAGGATTCGAAATGGGCAAAGGAATCATCAAATACTTTGATGACAACCAAGCAATTCTAGTAGCTGGTTATGAAGCTGTAGAAACTCAAGGAGCATCAAGAGTTTTAGCTGATTACGAAGACTACTCAGAGTTAACAGGAACTGAAGTTTCAGTTATTGTTCCAACACTATCTAGTATTAGTGTAGAATCAACTAACTAAGTAACAGTAAGTAGCAATACTTAACCAATTTTTTTACTTTTTTTTTTTTTTTCAATAAAATTCTTTTTAATTTTATGCGCCAAAATAATCTTTCTTATTTTGAGTGTTTGATTAAAACTTTTTTCTGTTTTAAACATAATATAACTTCTATGCCCTATTCTAAATTCAACTTTCTCAATTAGAAATATTTATATAATCATAACTCGCTTTTTTATAATATGATTAAGCGTTTGAGTGTTCTATTTTTATTCTTATTAGTAGTTTTATCTTCGTCTGTCTTTGCTTTTGATGAAATTTATGATAATTATGTTTATACAGTTGATAGTTTTGAGCTTGAGGATAGTATTTTTTATGTTTCTTATTTATCGCCTGCTGAAGATAAAATTATTTTTGTTAAAGATAGTGGTGAAATGTATTGGATTAAGAATGGTTCTTGTCAGGAAACTGAATTTTATCAATATTGTTTTTATGGAACTAAGTTAGATTATTATGATTATGGTCGTCTTATGCCAAATTCTATATATTGGGAGTCTGCAATTCACATTGTTATTAATTCAAAGAAACCTTCTGTTTCAATTTCAAGAACTTTTCCAACTGAAATAAACAAAGATGAAGATGCTTTAGTTAGATTAACTATAACTAATAATGGTGAACTTGCTGTTTCTAACTTAGTAATAACTGAGCCTATACCTTCTAATGCTGTTGTTTCAATGGCTCAAGCAGACATTTCTGGTAATACGCTCACCAAAACTTACGAGTATATTGCTCCTGGAAAGGTTGTATCTTTTATCTATAGATTGGAACCTCTTGATTATGATCGTATAAATTTTGGACTTGCAGAAGCAAATTATATTTATGAAGATTCTTCTTTTGTTGCAAAAACAACTAAGGATCACATAAAAATTAATATGCCTTATTCATCAACATCTTCTCTCGATAAATCATCAGTTGATGTTAATGGTGAATTTACTTATACTTATTCTGTTACTAATGAGGATTGGAGTGACTCTTTATATGTGGACTTTGAGCTTTTAACTCCTAGGGCTTTTGAAATTCTTTCTGTAACTCGTACTCTTGACAGGGCTAATATTATTCGAAAATCATTCCATATTAAACCTGGTGAAACTGAAAGTTTCGCTGTTACTATGAAATCTTTTAAAGAAAAAACTTTTACTATTTATGAAAATACTCATTATACTATTCATGAAGATGAACTTGATAATCATAAAAACTTTTCAATCTCAGTTTCTGCTTCTGATTTAAAATCAACTCTTACTATTTCTAAAACAGAAGTTATTGAAGGCGAGTCATTTCTTGTTACAGCACAATTAGCTAATCCTTCTAAAACTGATTACTTAGATATTTCTGGTGTCATTAATATAACTGGATTTGGTGAATTTAATTTTACTGTGCCGTATATTGATTCTGGTGCGAAAATCGAATTTTTTAAGCAACTCTTTGACGTTGTTGAAGTTGATGATCCTTATACTGTTACTGTATCTTTAGATGGTAATTATTCTTCGCACGATGGTTTACCTGTATTGTTATCAAATTCTAAAAATCTAGCTGTTAAACCTTTTATTGAAGATCTTATTATCACTAAAACTTTTTCAACTTCTAATGCTTTCCTTGGTGATATTGTTACTGTATCTGTTAAGGCTAAGAATCCAACTAATAGACCTTTAACTTTCAGATTTGAAGACGAATATGAACCTTTGGCTATTGACTCTGGTATTTCTTCTAGAGACATTGTTATTGAGTCTGGTGATGAATTAAATATATATACTTACAAATTGATTGTTCCTTCAATCACTAAGTCTGGTATTTACACTATGGTTACTAAAGTTTATCTTGAAAATTCTCCTTTTAAAATCAACAATTATAATATTACTATTGGTGATCCTGTTGAAATTACTGATGATGTTATAATTGAAGATTCTGATGATGTTGATGATGTGGTTGTTGTTGAGAAAAAAAGCGGTCTTAAAGCTTTCATTGACGATATAGTTGACTTCGTTGTCAATATTTTCAAATAGTTTTTTTTTGAAAAGTCAACACTTTCTTGTTGTAATTTTCAAATAGTTTTTTTCCTCTGAAAATAATGGCTCAAAAAATTTTCTTATTTATTTTGGAGTTTTTTGATTGTCAATGTTTTCAAATAGTTTTTTTTTTGAAAGTCAATTAGAATGTTTTTTTTGGGTAGTTTTCAAATAACTGTTGCTTTGTAGATGTTATGTTTATCTCTTACTATTCTTAATCTTACTTCGTCGCCAATTTTTAAATATCCATTTACTGTTATACATCTATCTTCTGATACACACAGCCATTCAGTATTATATTTTCCTGGCATGATTACTTTTGCATTTATTGCTTTGCCTTTTTTGTATGGTTTTGGTATTTTTTCATCTTCTTGTATATCGAAGTCTTCTTTTGTATTTATGAGTCTGACGTCATATTTTTTTTCATTTTCTTTTAATAATTCCATAAACCATTCCATACTTTTTGATTTTGTTGGGTTTCGTCCTTTTTTATATTCTAGAAAGTTTTGAAATCCAAATCGTGGCATTTTTGTTAGTTGTTTACAGAATTCTATTAGCGTTCCAATTTCCGAATCATTGTATCCTGGAATTATTAGTGGTGCTATTAATATTTCAAATTTTGTTTGTGCATAATTAATCATTTCTTTTAATTTTGGTGTATCATATGCTCCGCCTGCAAGTTTTGTTGCAGTAACTTTATTTGCTGTATTCATTGAGATATTTATTCTATCTAATCCTGCTGTTGATAATTCATCAATTAGTTCTTTTGTTAATAGTAATCCATTACTATTCATAGAAACTATTTTTACGCCTTTTACTGCCTTTAAGTCTTTCACCAATTCAGTAATCCTTGAATACATTAAAGGCTCTCCTTGGGGGTTTATTGAGGCTTCTATTGGGTGTTTTTTGATTTGTGCAACTTTTTTGAATTCTGAGACTAAATATCCTTCTTCAATTACAAATTCATTTGTTTTTCTTGATATTTTTCCTGCATCAACTGAGCAATACACGCAGTTTAGGTTGCAACTGCTATGTGGCTTTACTTCTATTAAGCTTGTATTTCTATCTACAATTCCAAATTCATTAGTTCCTATTAGTGGGATTCCTGTTTCTTGGTGTATGTATATTACATCTTTATCGTTTTCTGTTTTTAGATTTGCAAGTCCTGTGTGTAGAATTCTGTTAAATTTATTTGTTACTGTTTTCTCGCTGGCATCTACTTCAATTGTTCCATTTTTGATAGTGTATTTTCCAATTCTTTCTAGCTCTTCTTTGTTAATGTCAAAATGATAGTATTTTAGAAATCTAGCTTTAACTATTGTTGTTAATTCTTCGAATTTTATATCTTCATATTCTATCTTGATCATTACGTCTGTTGTTAATCTCTTCTTTCTTTAAAATGTTCTTAAAGATAAACTTTATAAATAAAACACTACTACTGAGTAGTACAATGGCAATTGATGAAAAATTACAGCAGCTATGGGCTGATTTAGAAATCTTAAAAATACATGTTAATGATGAAGATGTAAATGCTGACACTTATATTGGTGAATCTAATGGTTCGAAACTTGCTTTATGTCAATATGTTGCGGATAATCAAGACTTAATTAGTGACGTGGTTAAAGAATTTAAACAAATAACTGTTCCTGAATTAAAATCAGTTTATGAAGAGCATAAGGATGATCATGGTTTACTTTTAGATGAAAAAGTAGTTCTTGGTAGAAAAAGAGAGACTTATAATTTAGCTCTTGAAGTTCTTGATGCTGCTGTGAGTAAAGAAGATATAACTAAACTTACTCCAAAAGCTATTGGTTCTTTAGCTGATGCTGTTGGTTATGTTGGATTGTTTACAGATATTTCTGGTTATAAACCATTAAATCAAGAAGCTCTAAAAGAATTAGATCTTTAATTTTAATTTTAGTATTTTTCTTTTTCTATTTTTTCAAAAAGCTTTTAAAGCTTACATTAATTCATTTAATTCATGAGTGAAGTCAAAATTACTTACGAAACTTTATTTGACCTTCTTAGACGAGAAAAGTCTCGCGAAGAGTTACAAGAATTAGATTCAACTTTTTATTCTGATGTTATTGATTACTTAACTACTAAAAGTTCTTTAATGAAATCTGAAGATGCTCAATCCGGTTTATTTGGTGCATCTGAGTCTGAGAAAATTCGTATTCAAGTTCAAAATATAAAAAAAATAGTTAAAGAACTTTATGATAGACGTATTGTTAAAATTATTCGTCTAGCAATTAATCGTTCAAAAGTTGGCGCAACTATTGCACATGTTGAGAGTATGCTTCCTGAGGAAAAGTCTTTTTTTGATAATGCTTTTAATTTATTAAATTCAACTCGAGATTCTGTTTTATCAAAAATATTGTACTTTGGACAAAATGGTCAAAGAGTACCTCAAGCTCCTGCTCCTTCAATGAGTTCTACTGCGGGTGGCGCTTCTAGTTTGGCTTCAAGCTCTGTGCAAACATCTGATTCTGTTCCAAAATCTGTTGAACCTGTCGTTGAATCCCAACCTGAAACTTCAAGTTCTACTCCTGTCCAGACTCCTAATCTTGAGCAAAATCAAACAACTAATCCAACACCTAATCCAACTCCCACTCAAGAAACTACTCAAGCTAATCCTGATTCTCCAGCTCCTGCAGCTGCTGATCCTTATGATGAATTGGTTTCTGTTAGATTTAAAGCTCCAATTCCTAAATTCATCGGAAAACGCTTAGAATCTTATGGTCCTTTTCAAGCAGGCGATGAGGCAAAATTACCTAGAATACTCGCAAATATACTTTTGAAGAAGAATGCTGTTGACGAGATTTAAAAACAATACGTAAGCTTTATAAATCATTGTCTTTTTCTTCACATATAAAACTAAGTATAATTAACGGTGAAAAAATGAAATTGAGGAATTCTAAATTCCGATGTTCAGAATTTTCCGGAGAACAATTATGAAAGTCCCAAAAGAAATGAACAGGCACTGTCCAAAATGCAACAAGCATACTGGTCATAAAGTTACAGTAGCAAAAAAACGAGCAAAAGGTGCAACTCATCCTCTATCAAAAGGTTCAAAGAGTAGAACTCAATTAAGAGGTAGATGGAAAGGAACTGGTAACCTTGGAAAATATAGTAAACCTCCTAAACCAAAAATGGTTGGGAAAAAGTTAAGTAAAAAAACCGATTTTAGATATACTTGTAAAGGCTGTGGTAAAACTCACATGCAAAAAACTGGTATTAGAGCAAGAAAAGTCGAAATGATTTAATTAATTCTTATTTATTTTTATCAATATTTTATTCTTATTTTGTTTATTATCTAGATAGAAATATATTTAAACTCTAATTCTTAAGCTTTAGTTATGGGAATATTTGGCGGAGAATCAAAAGCAGAAACAATCGCAAGATTAACTGAAGAGATGGCTGTGCTTAAGCAAGAAGCAATCGCGTTTAAGAGTAAAATTGAAGGATTAGAATCTGATTTTGAGTTGGAGAAAACTCGCACTATTCAACAGAATGATGAATTAAGAATTCTAACAAATGAAAACGAAGAATTAAAATATTCATTAGGTCATGCTCAAAATGCTGTTCTTGATATAAAAAAATCTTTGCCTGAATTACTCGCTGCAAAAAAAGAGCTTGATGTTATTAAAGAAAAACAGCGTAATTTTGAAAAAATAACTCGAGAAATATTAATTGATGAAAAGACTCTTGCAAAACTAATATTAAAACTTCGACGTGTTGTTTCTGACTTATTTATTGACTTTGAAACTTATGTTAAAAAACATGATTATCCAGGATTAAATCGTGATTCGACTAAAGGTATTTATGAAAATAAACTTATGGGTACATTCCGTGAGAATGAAAAATATTCAAGAGAACAAAAAGGAAAAGCACATCATTTTTTTTATAACTCTGCAAAGATATTGCTTTTAATAAGAAATCTATTAACACAAGCAGAAAACTATTGTTCAAATGAGATTGGTTTTGATAAAAAACAACGAGAAATAGATCATATTATTGATACTAATATTGTTAAGAAATATAATTTATTTGACACTCTTCATGATAAAGAAATTGAATATGGAATAGATAGAGGTCATTCTAGGCTACCATTCAGAACTCATAAAGATTTTAACCTTGTATTAAAAGAAGCTTTAGGCGAAGATTCTTATTTAATTAAAAAGCTTAAAGATCAAACAGTTAATGAAAAAGATATTGAGTCTATGAATGTTCAATTAAGCATGTTGTTTGCTAAGATTTTTGATTTATTATTAATGCTTACAAATAATTTTGATGATAAAGTTTTATCTGCTGAAGCTAATGATTTTACACCTTTTGCATCTAAACAAATAAAACGAATTAAAGTTATGTCTTATCTTTTAATAAAGACTGTTCGTAATATTGACGAGATTTCTAGCATTATTAAACACCAAGCTGTTTTTCTTAAGCAATTGGAACAACATTTTTCTTTAGTTCTTGAACATGAGAATGTTAGAAAATTCATTAAAAATTAATTTATAATCATATTTTTCTACTTTAACTGAATAAATTCGTCTTTTGTCGTGTTTTTCTTCGACGTTGATTGATAATATTTATAAATGATTTCTTATTCTTTAACAATCATAGATAGTGAGGTATTAATATGAAGACTAATTCAGAATCAAAATTCGTGAAAATCAGATGTTCAAAATGTAAAAATGAACAAATCATTTTTGGTAAAGCGAGTTCAAAAGTTGAGTGCTTAGTTTGCGGCGAAATTCTAGCTGATACTAGTGGCGGAAAATCAATTATCAAGTCCAGAGTTTTAGAGGTACTTGAATAATGCTTTTTAAAAAATCAGGTTTACCTGAATCCGATGAACTAGTATTATGTACAGTAACTAAAGTTCATCAAAACGCAGTTTTTTGTAGCTTAGATGAGTACAATGACTCAGGTATGATTCATATATCAGAGATTAGTCCTGGTAGAATCAGAAATATTCGTGATTACGTTAAAGAAGGCAAAAAAGTTGTTTGTCTTGTATTAAAAGTTGACACTTTCAAAGGTCATATTGATCTTTCTTTAAGAAGAGTTAATGATAATCAGAAAAGACGAAAATTAGATTCCATTAAGCAAGAGCAGAAAGCTGAAAAAATCATTGAAATGTTTGCAGCTGAAATTAAGCAACCTTTCAAAGAAATGTACGCTAAAATTTCAACTCCTATTTTTGAGTCTTATGAAATGGTTCACATGGCTTTCGTTGAAGTTGTTGAGCATAATCTTGATTTAACAACTTTAGGTATAGATAAAACTATTGCAAAACCTTTATCCATCATTGTTAAAGATAAAATTAAACCTAAACAAGTTGAAGTTTCAGGAAGTTTCTCACTTACTATGTTTGAAGAAAACGGTATTGATATTGTTAAGAAAGCTTTCTTAGATGCTCAAGCAGTTGATAAAAAAGTTGAACTTAAATATGAAGGTGGCGGACGATATAATCTTAGAGTTATTGCTAAGGAATACAAAGAAGCTGAAGATATTCTTAAGAAAGCTAGAGAAGTTGTTATTACTGCAATTGAAGCTAATAACGGCGAAATTAAATTCGAAAGGATTGAGAAATGAGTCACATACTTAAATGTCTTAAATGTCAGTCTTATGGCTTAGGGGATAAATGTTCTTGTAGTGGTAAAAGGGTTAATCCTAAACCTCCTAAATACAGTCCTGAAGATAAGTACGGGTCTTACAGACGTAAAGCTAAATATTCAAACTAAAATGACTGAAGACTGGATTATCACTAAAAAAAAGAATTTAAAATTTAAGAGTCCTGTTTTCATAGAAGGTCTTCCTGGTTTAGGCAATGTTGGTAAAATTGTTGCAGACTTTATGGTTGAAGAATTAAAAGCAACTAAAGTTGTTGATGTTTTCTCGTACACTCTTCCAAACTCAGTTTTTGTTAATGAAGAAAACTTAGTTGATCTTCCAAAGATTGAAATTTATCATAAAAAATTAGGCAAGCAAGATTTTCTTTTCTTAACTGGTGATATTCAACCTACTGATGAATATTCTTCATACACTTTTTGTGAAACTATTCTTGATTTATGTGAAGAATTTAAGTGTAAAGAAATTTTAACTCTTGGTGGTATTGGTCTTGAAGATGTTCCTGAAAAACCTAAAGTTTATTGTACTGGTAATAATAAAAAGTTCATTGAGTCTTTCAAAGAATTCAAAGCAAATACTAAAGTTTATGGCCGTGTTGGTCCTATTATTGGTGTTTCAGGTTTGCTTGTTGGTCTTAGTGCAAAAAGAAATATTAAATCAGTTGCTCTTTTAGCTGAAACATTCGGACACCCTATGTATATTGGGATTAAAGGTGCAAAATCTCTTCTTAATCTTCTAAATAAAAAGTATGGTTTTGATTTATCTCTTCGAAAAATTAACCGTGATATTAGAAAAATAGATGAAGAAGATGGTAAAGATAGAAAAGCACAAGCAGGACAATTCTTACAATCTAAAGATGCTTCTTACATTGGATAAATAAATTTCTTATTTTTAGTTCAGATGATAAACTTTATATATTCTAATTCATAAATTAATTTATGAATAAAAAATCATTTATTATTCGTTCAATCATGATCTTTGTTATTTTATGGATATTGATGTCTGTGATTGTAGTTTTAATTCAGCTTAATGTTGCAGATTATCTTTTCTTTGGATTTCCATTAAAATATTCTGCTTCTTTAGGGGAAGTTCCTCAGGGTTCACCTTCTAGTTTTTTCTATCCTTTAAATTTAGCAGTTGATATTATTGCATGGCTAACTGTATCTGTCGCTTTAACTTATGCGAGTTTCAAAATTAAGAAGTAATTAAATGTTAGATTAACTATTTTCATCTTAGAAATATTTTTATAAGTTCTATATTATTTTATTCTTCATGTCAGTTAATTTTAAGGCTAATATTTGGAAATTTTACTTGTTTAAAGTATTTACTAGCTTTGCACTTTTCGTTCCAATTATGGTTCTTTTCTGGCAGGATAATGGCTTGTCTTTCACTGAGATTATGCTTTTACAATCAGTATTTTCTATTTCAGTTGTTTTATTTGAAATTCCTAGCGGTTATTTCGCAGATATTTTTGGTCGAAAGAACGCACTTATATTGGCATCACTTGCTTTTCCTGTAGCTATATTTCTTTACGCTATCAGTCATTCTTTTTGGATCTTTTTACTTGGAGAAATATCTATGGCTTTTGCTCTTTCAATGATTTCAGGAGCTGATGCTGCATTTTTATTTGATACTCTAAAAGAAGTTGGAAGAGAAAATGAATACACAAAATTTTGGGGTAATGCTACTGCTATTAGGTTTATCACAATTGCAGTATCAAATGTTGTTGGTGGTTTTTTAGGTCAAATTGATTTTAGATTAACTTTCTACGCTGTTTTGCCTTTTGCTTTTTGTCTGCTTCCTTTGTCTAGAAGTATGATTGAGCCTGCAAGGTATAAACTAGTTATAAAAAAAAATTACGCATTTACTCTGATAAAAATTATCAAAACTCATCTTATTGATAATTTAAAGATTCGTTGGCTTATTATTTATTCATCAATCATATACTTATTTTTTCAGTCGGCTCTTTGGTTTTACCAACCTTACATGTCTTTAAGTGGTCTTGAAATAATTCATTTTGGTTTAATCTTTGCAAGTTTTCAAATAGTTGCTGCAATAAGTTCAAAATATGCTTCTAGAATTGAGAAATTTTTTGGTAGAAAAACATCTTTGATTTTGCTTATGTTTATTGTTGCAACTTCAAATATTCTTCTTGGTAGTTTTGTATTTACTTTTAGTTTCTTATTTGCATTTCTTCATCAATTTGTAAGAGGTTTTAAATTAGTTGTAATTAGTAATTATATTAACTCTTTAGTAAAATCTGATGTTAGGGCAACAGTTCTTTCAGGTGAGCGTTTCATTGAGAATATTTTCTTTGCAATATTTATTCCTTTTATTGGTTGGTTTGCAGATGTGTACACTCTTCTTCAAGCATTTCTCTTAATGGGAATATCTGTATTTGTAATTGGTGGTGTAATACTTATATTTATGCATAGAAACAAGTTATTTTGAAATTATACTCAATTATTTTTTTTAAGAAAATTTATAAATATTATTCTTAATGTTTATTTATGGTGAGTCAACAGCTTATTGAGTGGGTAAAAAATAAACTTGATACAGGTCATTCTTCTCAGCAAATGTATAATTATTTAATTAAAAAGGGTTATAGTCAACAAGATGCTGGCGATACAGTCATGAATGCGTCAAAATCTAACTTTATTTCACCTTCTCCCAATAATTCTCCCAAGGTTGTTGAGAATAATAATTCTAAAAAAATATCTAAAAAGTTATTAACTATTGTCGCAATAGTTCTAATAGTTTTGATTTTAGTTATAGGTATAGTTTATATTTTTGAATCATATATTAAAAAAAGTTTTGACTCCGAATATACTAATATGCAAAGCTCTGATATGGATTCGCTTGAAATAGAATCTACATTTGCTGATTATATTTCTTTTAGTGTATCTGGCAATTTAGATAATTATTTTTCAATAATTTATTATGGAGATTCTATTCTAAATGAATTGAATGATTATGAGGCAATTATGCCTGGCGTTATTGATAATATCAAATTGACCATTCAATCAGCTGTGTCTGATTTACAATATTCTATAATCAATATATCCATTGAGAATGACAATGCCTTGATTACAGTTAATGCTACTAAAAATGGGCGAGAGAAGTCTGACAGTTATATTTTCTTAATAAAAGTAGATGGTGAATGGAAAGTGAATCTTTTTGGTTGGAATCATGCACCTGATATTTCTGCTAAGAATATTAGTGAATGTAATTTACATTGTGAATCTGAATCTCTTTGGTCAAGCGGTAATAAATATGATCTTACAACTAAGGAATGTTTTTGTTGGTATGAACCACCTGCCGTTGAAGATTTATCAAGTTTATTTTTGACTGAGTGTGAACAAAAAGAAGATAATTTCAAAGATTCATGTTATTTATCTAATGCTAAATTTCTGAAAGATGAATCTTATTGTAAGTTAGTTAGTTCAATGAATCGTGAATCTTGTTATATAGATTTGGCAAAATTAAAAAATGATGCTGCTGTTTGTGATAATTTATGGGATGATACTGTTTGCTTAAATTCTTTAAATTAGAAATTATTTTAGTTTTAAATCCAATACTTTTTTAAACTCCTTTTCTTAAATTTACTTCATGATTAAGAATAGCACTAAAAACACAATTATTGCTTCTAAAACAAAGCTATGCAAGTCTCTGTGGGCTATGGCAAGTGGTCTTATGTTTACAAGCCCCATTAAAGATAAAGGTTTAGTGTTTTTCATGCCTAAATTTGAATCAGTCTCGTTTCATATGTGCTTTGTTTTCTATTCAATTGATGTAATCTTCCTCGACGATAAAATGAAAGTTGTTGAATTAAAAGAAAATTTCAAACCTTTTACATTCTATAAAACAAAGAAAAGTGTTAAATATGCTGTTGAAGTATCAAAAGGTACTATTAAAAAATCAAAAACAAAATTAAGAGATTTGGTGGTATTTTAAATGAAAATTGTTGGTTTAGATTTACTAGGTTGCTTGGATGGCAAAACTGGTTTTTGCTTTCTTTCAGATAGTATTGAATCCATACAAGAAATTGATAATGTTTCTTTACAATCCAAAATTGTCGAATTAAATCCTGATATTGTTGTTATTGGTTCGCCTCTTTCATTCCCTGAAAAAGGTAATTGGAGACTTGCAGAAGAAGAACTTGCTAAGAGAAATATTAAGTTTGTAGCTCCAAGAGGACTTCTTGCCATGGAGCAACTTGTAATGCGTGGTATGGCATTAAAAGAACAATTTCAAGCAAAAGGATTCTTAGTTATTGAAACTTCAACTGGAGCTTTCTATGACTTACTTAAAATTCCTAGATCAAATAATTATCTTGAGATTAAACGTTTCTTAAAAGTTTATGATTTAGTTATTCCAAGAAACGAATATCGTCAATGTGAAATTGATGCTGTAACTGCAGCTTTTGTTGGCAGACTCTTTTTAGAAACAAAAGTAGAATTCATTGGAGATGATGAAGAAGGACAAATTGTTCTGCCAAAGTTTTAATTAGATTTCAATCAAATATTTTTCTAACTCTAAAAACTGTTGCACTAATTACCACAACGCTCACTTAAGTATACTCCCTCACATTCTTTTCTTTATGAAAACTAATGGGGTGTTTATATGGCGAGATCTATAGGGCGAGCAATTTTAGCAAAATCTGTTGTTCTTACAGCTGCAATTCTAACTTATTCTTTTTATCCTGATCTTAGAAAAGTAGAATATAATCTTTTCGAAAAAAAGCAATATATAGAGGAAGGTTTCTTTCCAAATCCTGCAATCTTAAAAGTTGATTGGAAGGCAAATGATGATGGGAAAATAGAATCCTACATCATCAATTCTGAATCTGAAAAAGAAGTTTCTTTAATGTATGATATGCATCCAAAAACGTGGTCTATGCTTAATTCAATTGAGTCTAGAATTGCTCAAGGTCAAGTTTCTGATTCATTAGTTGATAGACTTTATTCTTTATACAAGTCATCTGATAAAAAACTCAATCCAGATGATTCTTTCTTTTCAAAAGTTTCAAAATATATCGGGGTGGAAAAATGAATAAAACAATCTTTGGCGAACAATTATTAAGTATTAATTTAAGTGAAACAGAACGCGCTCATCTAAAAAATCTTGCGCAAGGATCGGGTATTGATTCAATTGATGATAAATTTAAAGATGCAAAAATTATTCAATCTCAAGCCAGAAATACTTCTAAAAAAAATTATATTTTTTCTAGAACGGGTCCTAATTTCGTAAATAAAATTTTATTTAACTTTGGAGTTATATCTCCAAAAAACGATTTAAAAAAAAGACTTTCTGAGCAGTTAAAACTTCGAGATATTGTATCTAAAAAACTTTCAGTTGCAAATAATTATATGGTTGAATTGACTGAAACAGTTTCTGCAAATAATTCTAGAATTTCTGCTTATTCAAGTCTGGCCATGGATGTTGGTAATACTATTTTCGATTTACAACAATCTTATGATTCAATTCAAGAAAAGCTTTCTTCAGATACCTCAGCTAATTCATCTAATTTATCATCAAAAGTAAATTCTATTGAACAAAAAATATTTGAAAATCAAAGAGCTGCAAAAGAGTATATTCATTCAAGAGATTTATTGGCTGATTATAATGAAGATATGTCAATTTATCTAGATAGTATTAAATCTGGTGTAATTAGGGTTGAAGGTTTTAAGTTCAAATTAGATTCTACAATTCAATCAATTAATATTGCTGTTAAATCCGATTATAGCCATGAAGAAATGATTGATACTTTAGAGGATGTTTCTTCTTCTTTACAAAATGCAGGCAGTCTTTTGAATAATGTTTTAACCAAAAATGTTGGCGAGAATGAAGCTTTATCAAAATTAAATACTGTTACATCTTCAATGTCTAATAAGAATCGATCTTTGTATAAAAAGATTGGTTCGTATGGAGATGAAATTCTTTCAAGTGTTGATGAATCTTATCACGATATGATGGGGCAAATAAATATGCAAAGACAAAAAGCAGGTAATTGATTTTTTCTTTTTCTTTTATTATTAATGGAGGTATTCTTTATGTCTTATGATGTGTCAATTGACTCTTATATGGTTAAGTCTCGCAAAGATTCTTTAGTTAGGGACTTATCTGATAAGTATTTTGGTTTAAAGGATTCTTTAGAATCTTATTTTCCTTCAAATTACAAAGTATATCTTAATTCTTTTGCAGAAAACCTTGTAACTCAAAAACTTTATTTTGAGAAATTAACATCTGAAAAGAAATTGAGTCCTTTATCTTCAGCTTCTAATTCTTTTTTATTAGCTTATTCTTTTATTCTTTCTAATAATAGGTTTGAGAATATTTCTGTTTCTTCAAAATCAAATATTAATTTTAATTCAAATATTTCTTCTTTTCAAAAAATTTTAGTTGATGATTTCAAACAATTTTCTTCTTATAATAATTCTGATTCTTTAGTGTTAAACTATTTTTCATCAATCTCTGCTAAGGCTCATGATTTCTTAACTTCATCTGATAATTCCGATCTTTACTTATCGCTTATATCTTCGTCTAATAAAAATTTCTCAAATCTTTCAACAGGTTCAATTATTGGAAATAAAGAATTTGTATCAACTATTGATGAAACTTTAAAACTTCTTTTTTTATACGACTTACATTCTAAGTCTCACCCTCATATTTTACGCTATGGTGATTTTAATCAACGTATTATGGGTTTTGGTTTGCCTGGTTGCGGTAAGTCTCACACTCTTGAAGTTATGATCTCGCAAGCAAAAGACATGTCTAAAAAATATTCTAAACCTTTAATTGTTAGAGATATTTCAAATTCTCTTAAATCAAAGTATTTTTCTGAGAGTGCAAATAATATTAGTCGTTTATTTTCTCAAGTTTCAAAAGGCGATGCAATTTATTTTTTAACTGCTGATGATATTGATACAGTAGTTTTTGGCAGGTCTGATAATGAAAGTTCTGAGAATATTTCTGTTCTGGGTGAATTAATTAATCAGATTCAAGGTGTTTCTTCAAATAATCTTGGAAATTATATTTTAGTTGCTACAACTAATCGTCCTGATGTTTTAGATGATGCTCTTTTTAGACGTTTTCAAAAAAAAGTTTTAGTAAATGGTCCTGAAACAATAAAAGATTATTCTGATCTTTTAAAATTAAAACTCAATTCTTATGTTGCTGATGGTTTAGTTAAAATAACCAACTGGGATTATTTTGGGAAACAATTTTATAGACAAAAATCTTCAGGTAGTGTTGTTTCTGATTTCGCATCTTCTATTTCAAATATTATTTTAAGTTCTTCCTTTTCAGAAGAGCTTTATTCTTTATCTGCAGATGTTGTCTCAAAGCGTTTAAAGGATTCATATTCTAAAGTTTCAGAGTCTAAATTAAAACAATCTCTTGATACTTTTTTAGAAAATATTAAACAGTAAACTTTATATAGCATCTTCGCAGATATAATTATAGACTTAGAGGTGTTATATACATGAAAATTAATCTTAGAAAAAAACCACAAAATCCTATTATTATTGAAGGTTTCCCAGGCTTTGGTCTTGTTGGAACTATTGTTACCGAATTTCTTCTTGAGCATTTAAAATGTGAACAGATTGGTGAATTCGTTTATGATCAACTTCCTGCTATGGCTGCAATTCACAAAGGAAAACTTGTAAATCCTATGGCTGTTCATTATTCTAAAAAACATAACATTGTGATTTTACAAACTATTCTTAATCCTAAGGGTCAAGAGTGGGCTATTGGTAATGCGGTTTTAGAAATGGCTAATTCTTTGAAAGCTAAGAAGATTATTAGCATCGAAGGTGTTGGTTCTCCAAGAACTCTTGCTGCTACTAAAAAAGAACCTCAAGTTTATTATTATGGTGATGAAAAACTTAGAACTAAAGTTGGACTAAAACCTATTGATGAAAGTATTATTGTTGGTGTAACTTCAACTATTATGCTTAACGCTAAAAACTCAGTTTGTTTGTTTGCAGAAACTAAATCTGCTCTTCCTGATGCGAATGCAGCTTCAAGAGTTATCAAAGCATTAGATAAGTATTTAGGACTTAAAGTTAATCCAAAACCTTTAATCAAACAAGCTCAAGACTTTGAAGGAAAACTAAAAGGTTTAATTCAGCAATCTACAAAAACAACAACTGAGTCTGATAGAAAATATATGAGTTATCTAGGATAACTCTATTATTCTTTTTTTTATCTTTTTTTTTAAATTAAAAAATTCTAAAAAATAAATTAAAAGTTTGCAGCCAATCTGATTCCTGCTCTTTGTTTGCTAACGTATGTTTCTAACCAAAACTGATGGTTCTTCGTAATATCATATCTCGCAATTGCTTGTAGTTGAGGTTTTTTCCCTTGTTCAACTGTGATTGATCCTCCTCCTCTAATTCTATCATTGCCATAGCCTATTGTTGCAGATGCTTTTGTGTGTGTATTTTTGTTTTTACAATTTACGTTGAACATTGCTTCTACATCTACACTTATTTTTCCAGCGTTTAGAGTTGCATATACTTGTGAACTTATATCGTTCAAATATCCTGTTTTATCTTTAAATGCGCCAATTGCAGCAACACCATATAATTCTTTACCGAACATTTTCTGTTTCATTATTCCAAGGTTTATTCCTTTCATATCAACCCCTTCTTTTGAAACTCCCATTGGCAATGCAACTAATAATTTAGTATTAGTTCCTATGCTGGGAAATGCTTTTGCAATGTATGTTCCGTTTATTTTACCTGTCTGTCTGTCTATGTTTAGATAGTGATCTAATTGAGTTAATCTTGGCCCAGGTTGACCATTAAAGAAATCTCCTTGTGCAATCACATCAATTGATCCACTTACCATTATTGTTGCGGCTGCTCCTATGATTATATTTTTGGTAATTTTGTTCATTTTATTTTCACCTTCTTTTTATTTTTGTAGCTCTCGCTAAATCTTATTTTATTCTCAATCAATAATGATTGTTTTAAGTTGTTTTGAGCTTAATATGTGCGTTTATCTATTTGTTATCACTAGAAAAGAGTAATTACTATTTAAATGTTGGGGGTGGTGGGTACCACCTCAATTGGATAATTATTTAAATCATGAGTTATACTATTATGTTTATGCATGAAGAAACTTTAATGGGGCTAGGTTTAAGTTTGAATGAAGCAAGAGTTTATGAATCCATGCTTTCTTTAGGTGAAGTTAATGTCAATACTATTTCTATTAAATCAAAAGTTCATAGACGAAATGTTTATGATTCTTTAAATAAACTAATGGAGCGTGGCTTAGTAACTCAATTTGTCTTAGCCGGTGAAAAGAACTTTTGTGCTACTGATCCCAGAAGATTAACTACTATTCTAAAAGATAAACAAGATAAATTAGATAATACTTTACTTGATCTAACAAAAAAGTTCCTTGGAATAAAGCAAGAAGAGCAAGCATTAATTTATCGTGGAATTCAAGGATATAAAAACTATTTGCAAGATATATTGGATGTGAAAGAAGACATTTTTGCGATAGGTGCAAAAGGTGGGTGGTATGATCCGCGATTAGAAACTTACCGACTAAGATTCTATAAAGAATTAAAACGACTTAAACTAAATGCTTATCATTTATTTGATCATGAAATGAGGGACCATGTAAAAAAAGATGTTGTTAGTCCTGTAAAAGAACATTTGAGTCAATCAAGATTTTTACCGCCAGAAGCATCAACTAATTCTGCGATAGATTTCTTTGGAGATAGAATAGTCATGTACACTGGATTAGATGTTCATCATGTTGACGATAACGTTGTAGTTTTTGTTTTAATAAGCAAACAACTTGCAGAGAGTATGAGAAAATGGTTCTGGGTAATGTGGAGCGCTTGCAAAGAATAATTATTGATCTAAATGTTCAATTATGTTCATAGTTTTATTCTCTCTTCAAAAAAACTTTCCCAAATCTTTTTGTTTTGGTTTTGCTCTTATTATTCTTTTCTTTTCTTTTGCTTCTTTTGGATTTAATGATTCTACTTCAAGTTCTCCATATACTCCATCATATCCTGGATTCACTTTTAGTTTTCCTTGTCTATTTTTAATTATTAGTTCTGCAATTTTTGGGTGTACTTCTTCTGAAAGCCTTTCCTGGCTTGTCTTTAAAAGTATGTCATATTCTGATCCGAATCTTTTTCTTAGTTTATCATAATCTGTCCATACTGCTTTTGTACTCATGGCTTTTCCTTTCATTGCAGATATAATTTCTGAAAGAGGCAACATTGAATAATATGGTTTTGCATTTTTTAGTTTATATCCTTGGGGTCTGTCTGCGAGTTCTTCAACTCTATGTGCAACTCCTAGTGTTAGTTCTTTTCTACATTCAGGACAGAAATTCTTCATTTTAATTGATTGCGCAGGACTAGTCATTATATTGCAATTTCTATGTCCATCAAAATGATATTTTCCATACGCAGGATCTACTTCTATTGTTCCAGAAAGTCCATTTCCGGTTCTTATTGCTTTTAGTAGATTTTTATAATTAAATTTTTTTAAATCAAAAATTGTTGCTTCTCTTCCAATTCTCCAAGGCCAAAAACTGTGCGAATCTGAAAATGATACTATTTGTTTTTTGTCTAATTGCGATAGTCTCCAATTCATTGCAGGATCACTTGATATTCCAGTTTCAATTGCATGAACATGCTTTTCTTGATCTTTAAAACATTCTTTCATAGAATCAAATCCACTTTTTGATCCAAACATTCCAAACCAAGGAGTCCATATATGTGCTGGTATTACTTCTATGTCTTTAGATATTTTTCTAAGTTCATATACAAACATATCTGATGGAATTTTAAAGATTGGTCTGCCATCATAATCAATTCTTCCATGTGTTAGTAAGTATTCTGTAATTTGTGAAACAACTTCTAAATTTGGCGCTAGAATTACATGATGTACTCGCCTGCCTTTATCTTCATCTGTGTAAATTAATGATATTTCTGTTTGTAATGCAAATGGGAAGTTAGTCTTTGTTCTTAAGATTCCACTTTCATCTTCGCTTAAATGTTTCTTTATTTCTTTTGACCATTTTGGATGTGTAAAATCTCCCGTTCCCAGGAGTCCAAGACCCTTGATTCTGGCCCACTTCTCAAGGTTTGCTATATCTAATGCTGTCGAGCACGCACGCGAGTATTTAGAATGAATATGGAGGTCTGCTATTATGTTCATAAATCATGTTTTGAAGTCTTACATTTATATAGTTTTTCAGATTGATACTAATTTTTTTTATCGAAATCTTTTTATTATTCTTGCTTTTTATTTTCTCTATGCATGAAATAGAAGTTAAAATTCTTGAAATAAATAAAGATGAAGTCATTTCTAAACTTGAAAGTTTAGGTGCTAAGAAAATATTTGAAGGTATTGTGGCTGGTGGTGCTCTTGACTTTCCAGATAAACGTATAGTAAAGAAAGATGAACTTTTAAGATTACGTCGTGAGAATAGTGTTATAAAACTTGTTTATAAAGAAAAAAGTCCGATTGAAGGTGTTAGTTCTTGTAATGAGTTTGAAGTTGAAGTTTCTGATTTTGATAAAACTCTAAAAATATTTAATTTAATCGGGGTTGATTTTATTGCTAAGAATTCTAAGCTTAGAACTTCTTATACTCTTGATGGTGTAAGATTTGAGATTGATGAAATACAAGGTGATGACCCTTATATTCCCACATTCTTAGAATTGGAAGTTGATGGTGATGTAGATAAAATATTTGTTTATGCTGAAAAATTAGGTTTTAAAAAAGAAGATTGTTTAGATTGGCACGGTTGGAAATTAAAAGAACATTATTTAGCAAATCCACATTCAAAGAAGTAATTTTAAATATTCAATTCTGGTTTTTGCTTTTGGAATTTCGCTTTCTATTTGTACTTTTGCAAGTAATTTATCATATTTTTCTATCATTTTTTCTTTGGTCTTTGCTTTTCGTCTATTTGCTTGCCATTCATCATCAAACAAGACTGCCATTGCATCTGCTGTTCTTATTATAACAACTTCTAATTTATCTTTTTGACCTCTGCATTTTAAGCCATGTTTTGCAACACATTCTACAATTAGTTTTTTTCTTTTTTCTTCTAAATCTTTATCTTCCAAAAACTTTGCAACAATTTTTGAACCAAGTTCTTGATGATTTTCTTTGTCAATATTTTTTGCAACATCATGTGTTTCTGCAACAATTTCTAAAACTAGTAAATCTGCATTTTCATGTTTTCCAATCTCTAAAGCAAACTTTTTTACCAAACTTACATGAGTTCTTAGAAACTTTCCTTGTTTATTGTCTGTATTAGTTTCTATTTTATAATATGGTTCTGCAAACTTTTCTGCTTCTAGAATTAGGTTCATATTATTTATAATAAAAAAGAAATTTAAAAATCTTTTTATGTTAATGAGTTTATTATTTTTAGACCTATGTATAAATTATGCGTCTATTTCGTGTTTCTTTTTTTGTTCTAGACAGTCCGAATATAATTATTCCATTAATTGGATAATTTTGTGCTTATTTAAAAGTATTTTTGCAAACCTTTTTAAGTCTCTTTTCACCTCTTTATTTATGGCATCTAATCCTATATTCATCAAAGATAACGAAGTTTATTCTAAGTCTGATTTCATTGTTCCTGCAAGTCACGCAGAAGATATCGAATCTATCATGATTCCAAGTGGTATTATTTCTAATCGTATTGAAAAAATGGCTTTTGATATTCATGAAGATTATCATAATAAAGATCTTGTTTTTCTTTGTGTTCTTCAAGGTGCAAGGAGTTTTTTTGATGATTTAACTAAATTTTATGATCGTTTTCAAAGGGAAGAAAAAAATTCTATTCCTTTCTTATCTAACGATATTGCTGTTAGTAGTTATGAAGGTACTAAAAGTACTGGGAAGATTAAAATTATAGCTCATAATAGTTTAGATAATATTCGAGGACGAGATGTTGTGGTTGTAGAAGATATTGTTGATTCTGCTAGAACTATGCTTGGATATACTGATGAAGCAGGTGTTAAATATGAAGGTTTACTTGATCATTTAACAGACAATTATAATCCTAAATCTGTTAGCGTTGCATCTTTAGTTTCTAAACGAACTAATTTGAATATAACTGGATATATGCCTGATTATGCTGGATTCTCAATCCCTAACAAATTCATTGTTGGTTGTGGAATGGATTATAATGAGCAACTTAGAAAACTTCCACATATTTGTATTATTAGTCCATTAGGTATTGAGAAATATAAATAAGTTGTCGCATAAATAATTATTTTATTTTTAATGTAATTTTTTCTTTACAAGTCCTATTAAAAAGAATGATGTTAATCCTACTAACAGCATTACCCATAAAATAACTGTGTTTTCTGTATGTGTTAGTCTCATGTGTTTTGCTGCAATTAATCCACCACCCACTACAATTAAGATCATAGAAATTAACTTGTTAATCATTAATTTGTCTTTTATTCTTATTTCATGATATCCAAACCAACTTAAAATTGTTGCAAGCACTGTTCCAATTAAGATTACTTTTCCAGCTAAAGAATTTATGAATATTAAAACTACTACGCCTACAAATAACATTATTGGTATAATTAATTTTATTCTATGTAGAATTTTTTTAGGATTGTTGTGTGGGTCATGAAAAATGTTTTCAATTCCTTCTGCTTCAACTAATTTATCCCAAAAGTTTTTTTTAATAGCCATATAAAGTATATTTTAGAATTTTACTATTTAAAGTTTTTGTTTACTCATTATTATTTCTTTTATCCAAGATTCCCAAGAACATTTATAAAAAAATCCATACTATTCAATGATTATGTCCTTTAATTCGATGATACCAGTAGAAGAATCAGACTTTTATCTAGAGTATGCTTTTCGAACTGCAAAAAGATATGCTTCGATTAAAAAGCAGGCTGTAAGGGGAGATCAAGTTAAAAAAGCTAAGAACTATGAAGTTGCACTTATGTCTTCCGTGGCTAAAACTTTAAAGGAAAAACTTGATAATATTATTTATTCATTTCCTAATTTTGATAATCTTTCAGAATTCTATGAAGAACTTGTTAGAATCAATCTTGATTATGTTAAATTAAAAGAATCACTTGGAGCTCTTAATTGGGCAAAAAACCAAATGAATACTTTTGCAAACGAATATAAAAAAAAGCTTTCAACTACTGGCGATATTGATAAAATCAAAGGTATTGGTAAAGAATTTTTAGGTAGAATTTCATCTATTTTTCGTCAAATAAAAAAGAAAATGGCGTATTTAGAAGTTGTAAGACTCACTATGCGTGATTTTCCAGTTATTAATGAAGAATCTTTCACTGTTGCACTTGCGGGTTTTCCTAATGTTGGAAAAAGTACTCTTCTAAGTAAAATTACTGACTCAACACCTGAAATCAAAGTTTATGCTTTTACAACTAAAAAACTAAATGTTGGATATTGTAAAGATGGTGTTCATAAAATGCAATTAATTGATACTCCTGGAACTCTTAATCGAATTGATAAGATGAATCAAATAGAGCGTGTAGCTTATCTTGCAATTAAGTATTGTGCTGATATAGTTGTATTTGTTTATGATTTAACTGAAGGTTATTCTTTGGAAGATCAAGAAAAACTTTTCAAAAGAGTAAGTGAATTTGATAAGCCTATGCTAGTCTACTTAAGTAAAGCTGATATTTTACCAAAAAAATTAGTTGAAGATTTTGCAAAAAAGGTTGATGGCATATCCGATGCTGAAGTTCTAAGATTAAAAATTATTGAACAAAGAAGAATTCTTTTAAAATAAATCTGATATTCTCTTTTTCTATTAAATTAATTATTAAATAAATATTTTTAGAATTAAATTATGAACAATTAGAATTTAAAAAAATAAATAGAAAAAATTTAAGCAACTACTTTCTTATGTGGGTTGTCTGCAATTACCACTTTACAACTACATGGTATTTTGTGTTTAATTCTAGACATTGCTTTTTTCCCTGAAGCTAAGAATTGTTTGTCAACAAATGCTTGAAAGATTGTTTGTCCTTTTTTTACTTGAGCTGCAAGTCCGATTGGTTTTCCAAATGAACATTTCATTCCTGTACTCATACGGTCTGCTCCTGCTCCTGAAGCTAAAGGATTTTCTCTTAAAATGTGGTGTGGATAAACTAATAATTTTAATTTATAACCTTTTTTTCCACATTCTTTTTCAAGTAATCTGTTACTTGTTAATCTTGATGATTCTAATGCATTATGTCTAAGCTGGATGCTTGAGTCAACTTTTAAGGATACAACATAGTCGAAGTTTCCTCTTAAATCGCCCATCTCGAACTTGACTACTTTATTATTAGGAACTGCTCTTACGAATGATTGAGTTCTATACTTAGATTTTCTAGTATATGGTCTCTCTACTCTTCTATTTGCAATTGCTTTTCTAAGTTTTGCCATTTTTAAGACTCCGTTTAAAATATCCTTAAATCTAAGGATTTTTGTTATTGTACTCAGAAACAATGAACTGTTTATATATCTTACTGTTTTTCATGGTTTATAAATTGCCTTATTTTACTAGAGTTTAGCCTCTATATCGCGTTTTTTTCTTTAATTTAAATCCATCCATCTACTGCAGCTTTTATTTTATTATATTAAAAGAAATTAAAAAATTTAAATAAAAATTATTTATTTAGTCTTATTTCGTACAATATGGTACGCAATCCGTGGTGCACATTTCTGCTAACGGGTCATTTCTACATGCTGATCCGCATTCAAAGAATGTTCCATTAATTAATTCGCATTCTCCTTTGCCAATATATTCGCACTCATTAAAATCTGGAACCCATTTTGTACCTTCAATTAGATGGCATAATTCATTTAATGATATAAGACCGTTACTTTCTAAGCATGTTGGTTCTTCCATTTCTTCACAGAATTTTTCAGTACATGCTCCAATGATTCCATTTTCTACTGTGCATATATTGCAACCATCAAAGTAGCTCTTACAGGTTTCTAAGTTTATTTCTTCTGGTTCTGTAGGACATTCGCCTCTAAAATAAGCCCATTCTTCACATTCTTGACCATTGCTTATTGTGCAAACTCCATATTGTCCATCATCTCCATCTTTAATATCTAATGTTCCGCCATTTTCTATGCAGAATGTTGATGCAGGGTTTGCAATTTGTACATTATCATCTTTAGTTTCTTCGCATGCAGTCATACTTAGAACTAATAGTCCGATCAAAACAATCATTATTTTTTTTTGCGAGAATCCTCTGGATCCTTGCAAATTCAAAAAATTCTTTTTTGTATTTTTCATATTCTCACCATTCAGGTTTATTATATTAATTAAAGATTAACTCGTTTATATTATTTTTTATTGATTTAGAAAGATTTATTCATTTGTAATAGTTAATAATAAAAAAATAAAAAAGAAAATTTATACTAAAATTAGTATGAAGGATTCTTACTTGCTCTGAACTTAAGAACTTTCTTAGCAGGAATTTTGATAGCTGCGCCTGTTTGAGGGTTAACTCCTTTTCTTGCTTTCATTTTTACAATTTTGAAAGTTCCAAATCCAACAAGACCAACGTCTTCTTTCTTTACTGCTTTCATAACTGATGAAAGTACTGCGTTAAGTGATGCTTCTGCATCTGTCTTTGTAAATCCTGTTTTTTTTGATACTGCTTCTATTAGTTGTGCTTTATTCATTTTAAACATTCACCCTTTCAGTTTTTTTTCTTTAAACTCTCATGCTTTGAGTTTCATTTTTTTACTAAGAAATAACTCCTTCTTAAAGTTTATGGTTCTGTAGTAGCAGTGTTGTTGGTGTTTAAGCTTATTTTAATTTATTTATATTTAGAACCATTGTTGTTTAGAAACTAAAAATTATTTACCAAATATATCTTTTGCTTCATTGTATAATAGTTGGATTTTATTGACAAAACTTAATTCTGCAGGTGTGACTGGTCTAATCTGATAATCTCTATAGCTCTTATCGGTTTTTGCTACATTAAACAATGTTTTCTCAAATATTTCAATCTCTCTTTGACCAAATATTGTTTCTGAGAATTCTTCTCTAATATAGTTCATATTGTCTCTAAGTTGTTCGTTCCACTTTCTTTCATTTGATAATCCTGTTACAACTTCATTAACTGCTGTTTGCATTCCCCAGTAAACTCCATCTCTATTTGGATCATTAAATAAAACTCCGCAACCTGTTCCTCTTTCAACATTTAATGCTTTTAGAATATCTACGCTTCCGCCATTATTCGGTGCTGTAACTATTGCTCCTGCTGCAACCGCTTGTGCTATGTATAATCCGAATGGTTCTCTTCTGCTGTTTCCAACAATGACATCTGCTTGAGAATATAATTTGTTATTTTCTTGTTTATCAAATGTGTTATATGCAACTCTTCCTTTGTATTTATTTGCAAGATGTTCTGCTTTTGTTTTTAAGTGTTCATGATTTGTTGCAGGGTCTGCATTTATTGCTACTTGAACATTTTCATTTTTATCTAATAATTCTTCAAGCGCGTTTAAGAAATCTTCAGCTCCTTTTTGTTGGTTTTCAAGTCTAGAAGTCCAACCTACTAAGATGTATTCTTTTCCAACTTTTAATTCGTTATTTTTTTGGAACTCAACTTTATTTTTATTTTTAGCTGCTAGAATATCTATTGTTTCAGGGCCGAATTTTTGATCTAAATAATCTTGATTCTCTGGTAACTCGTCAGGTGCTATTGCGTTAGGTATAACTTCGGTTTGTCCTGTGTGATATTTAATTGTTATTTCATTTAATGTATTCCAGTATTCAAAATATTCTCCTCTATGATCTTTATCTGGATTGATACTCAAATCTTCTGGGTGGTATTTGTAGTTTACAATTTCTTCTAAAATTGTTTTTCCTACGCTAATTAATGCGTCTGCATTTTTTATTGCTGTTGCGTGTGAATCAATTTTTGTTCTAGTGTTAGGATCTTTCCAAAATATTCTTCTTGCTTTATCTTGTTCGCTAAAATCAAAGTGACCAAAGTCATGTATTGATAATATATTCGTATAAAAATTATGTAATCTATGAACATAGATTTGTTTTCTTGCTTTTGCGTATGCAGCCATAACTCCTACTGCCTGATCGTGTCCATGAATTAATGTGTGGCCATTATTCGCTTGAATTAATTCTTTTAATCTTGCAGTTCCTAAATCTTGCATTGCTGCAAATGTTATTTCTGCTTCTGAATAAATATTTGTTAAATGGTTGAAATGTTTTGATGTTAGTAAGTGTACGTTTCCATTTGGATTGTTGTAATTATGTTTTACATAGTCTTCATATTCAACTCCTGCAACTTTAAATGCTAATGTTTGGAATAATTTTTTATAATTTGCTCCTAAATAATGAGTATCTAAGCCGTTTAGTATTTGTTGAATTAATGAAACTTTGGTGATATCTCCCATTCCTCCACCTGATTGTCTTCTTACAATCATATGTTTTGGACCTAGTTCTACAGGTAGTCCATATGCTTCAGGTGATATGTTGATAATTGGTAATTGTTTTTTTTGTGCCATCTTATATTTTTTTTAACTTTAAACTTTATTTTATTGTCTATAATAATGTTGGAAAATGAATCTAGTTTTTAAATATTAACAAAATTATCACTTTTTAGTGACAATTATTTTTTCTGCATTAATTTTATAAAGTATGCAGTTTTAAATTTGCTTTATGAAATTAATTATTAGATTTATTCCTTTATTGCTTGTACTAATCTTATCTGCGAGCTTTATTTCTGCAGAATCTCCAAGTGATGTTAATCTTGATTATTTGGTGAAAGATTATGCTGGTGTACTCTCTCAAGTTGAGTTTCAAGAAATTTCAGGATACTTAAATTCATTTTATGAATCTAACACTGCACAATTTGCAGTTGTAATAGTTAATTCTTTAGATGGGCAAGATATTGACTCTTTTGCTTTAGAACTTGCTCAAGGAAATCTTGGCGATTCTGAGACAAACAATGGTCTTTTACTTTTAATCTCAATTGAAGATAGAAAATATCGTTTTGAAGTTGGTAGGGGAATTGAGCCTTATTTAAACGATGCAAAAGTTGGTCGAATTGGAAGGGACATTATTGCTCCTGCTTTCAAAGAAGGCAATTATGCTGGCGGAATAAAATCTTCAATTTTACAAATTGGTACTGAGCTTGGTGTTGAAGTTTCTAATTCAATGCCTCCTCCAATTACTGGTTCAACTAATGTATCTTCTTGGTTTAATCCTTATTGGATTTTTGTATTCATATTTTTCATTTTACCTATGATTCAACGTCTCTTTCAAAAAAAGGGTAAAGGTAAAAATGGCAAAGGTAAAGGTAATGATAATTTATTTATGGCTGCATTACTAGCTTCCTCAATGATGCGTGGCGGAGGTCGTGGCGGATTTGGTGGTAGTGGTGGTTTTGGTGGCTTTGGCGGCGGAGGCTTCGGTGGAGGCGGCGCTGGCGGAGGATGGTAAATGAAATGTTTTAATATATTCAAATTTAAATCGTGTAAAAACAAAGGTTTTGATGAAAAGAATTTACGTTGCCCTAGATGCAAAGTAATCATGAAAAAGATTCAAAAAGAAGATGTCATTATTGATGTTTGTGAAACTTGTAATGGTATGTGGCTTGATGATCACGAAATAGAAAAGCTTGCAGCTATTGCAAATAGATCTACAAAATCAAAGACTAAGGCAAAGTCAAAGTCAAAGTCAAAAAATAAAACTAAAAAATAAACTTAGAGGGTGAATAAATATGGCAAAGAAAAATATTAATTATAAGCCATGGATTATTGCAGGTATTGTAGTAATTACTTTGCTTGTGATTGTTAGTTGGGTTGCTGGTATGTATAATGGTCTTGTTTTAACAGATGAAACTGTTGATGAAAAATGGGCTAATGTTCAGTCAGCTTATCAAAGACGTGCAGACTTAATCCCTAATTTAATTGCAACTGTTGAAGGTTACAAAGATTATGAACAAGAAACTTTAACTCAGATTACTGAATTAAGAAGTCAAGCTGGTCAAGCAAAAGTTAATATTGATTCGGCAACAAGTCCTGCTCAGTTAGAAGCTAGTATGGGTGAGATGAATTCTGCTCTTTCAAGATTATTGGTAATTGTTGAAAATTATCCTGATCTTAAAGCAAGTGAGAACTTCTTATCATTACAAGATGAGCTTGCAGGAACTGAAAACAGAATTAAAGTTGAACGTGACATTTACAATGGGGCTGTTAAGGCTTATAATGTGAAGGTTAGATCATTCCCAACAAATATTGTTGCAAATATGAACGGTTTTGAAAAAGACGATGAAATGTTTGAAGCAGATGCTGGAAGTGATGTAGCACCTAAAGTTGACTTCAATTAGAAATTAATTAAATAATTTATTTTTTTTACTTTTTTTATTTTATTCTTTTAAGCGTTCAAGTTTAATTACACTTGCAGGACATTGATCTGATGCCATCTGAATTCTCATATCATATTCTATTTCCTTAACAAATAATTCATCTTCTCTTTCAGTATTTTCTTTAAGATTACATTTAGCATCTTTTGCCATTTCCCAGTTATCAGGATCTAAGTTTACACAAGTACAACAACCTGAACAGTTTTTTCTATCGTATATTATTTTTACTTTTGTCATTTGAACACCTTTAAATATGGAAGTCCCAAAAAAATACTTTTTTTTGTTACTTTTGTCACGAAATTTAAGTTCCTTCCATCTATTAATAAATATATCGAATAACTAAATAACTATTTAAATAAAGCTTCATAATTGTTTGATATGTCAGAAAAACCTGCATTTATCGAAGTTAAAGCTCGTACTCGTGAAGAGTGGATTAAAGATCCTACTTCTTACATTCTTATTCGTCCAAATAGAGCTACTGCCAAAATCGAGGTTCGTATTATGAGTTATGAACAAACTATTAAAGCAGATTATGTGGGTGATTTTCCTGAGGATGTTTATTATAAAATAATTAATGATGGTCACATTTCTAGTCTTCAACACGCAGCTTATCTTGGTTCTGAACTTCAAAAAGTATTTATTGCTATTAAGTCTGGTAAAGATTATGTTCAAGATGATAATTTGAAATTCTGAAGTCTGATTTCTCAACATTTATTTAATAACAAGCTTTAAAAATAAATCCTAGTTCTTATTGCTTGCTGAGGACGCATATAACTGTGATTTGAGAGAAAAGCTCAATACCTGAAAAGGGATCCTCTGGGAGATAAAAAAATGGATTTTAAAGTAAATATTGGAGAACCGAAAACTGCAAAGACTCACAAGAAAGAAATTTCCGGTGATGAAGCAGATGTATTCTTAAGTAAAAAAATTGGTGACAAAATAGATGGTGGAAAAGTTGGTTTTCCTGGTTACGAATTTGAAATTACAGGCGGTTCTGACTCAAGTGGCTTTCCTATGAGAAAAGACGTAACTGTTGGTGTTAGAAAAAAGATTCTAATTGCTAATGGTGTAGGTACTAATCATAAGCGAAAAGGTATGAGAATTAGAAAAACAGTTGCAAGTAATATTGTTCATGCTAAAACTGCTCAAATTAACTTAAAAGTTTTGAAAGCTGGTAAGGAACCTTTAACTCCTGTTGAAGCTGCTCCTACTGAAGAAGCAAAAACTGAATAAGTTTATTCTTAATTTTTTTTAATTTATTATTTTATTTTCTAGAATTTCAATGCTTCAACTGATCGTTGCATATTTTTTTCTTCAATCACAAATATTGTATCTGTCCAACAACTCATTGTTTCAACTATATTTATTCCTTTTTCAGAAAGTAGATTTGTTAAGTAAACTATGTATCCTGGAACTTCTTCTAAGTTTTCTTTTGTTCGAAGCACTATTTCAACAAGTCCTGTTGTAATCTTAATAATTCGAAGTTTGAACATTTTCTTAATGTCCTTTTCATATTCTTGACTTGTAATTATTGTTGTTGCGCTTATTCCATCTACAATATGTATTACTTCTCTGTCTCCTCGAATCTTTTTTTGTAACTCTAATAGATTATTATTATAGTATCCATTCTCAATTATGCAAACCATCATTTTTGTTTTAATCTCGATTTTAGTATCTGCTAGCAACTTCTTTAGATCTTTTTCATAACTTTGTTTCTTTGTTAGTTTTCGCTCCATTCTTCGAAGAGCAATAAGTATCGCATCAAAATCCCCTTTCTTTAATTCTGTTTCTAAAATGATTTTTCGTGATAGTTTAGAATAATTTATCAAATCTTTTTTTAAAGAATCCTTTATACTTGGATGCTCGTTTACGTACTGTTCTGTAATTGAAGTGATGTTCATAGTTATATTTAATCTTTTGATTATATAAATGTTCTGTTTCGGACATAATTGTTTATTTTGTCCTTTTTAGGACGCTATATTTAAAAGTAAAAAAGCAGAACTATACTTTGTGATAAAAATGATTACATACAGACGAAATTAAACTAAAGCATTTCTCTTCGGGGCTAATGCTCTGAAAACTATCGTGATTTGAAAAAATCACTTACAAATTTTTTGTTTTAAACTAGATTGAAAACTAAAACTAAATGGTGATATAAATGGAATTAAAATTAAATGGAACTAAAATCATTCCTCTTAAAGATTGGTTTGATGATAAAAAAATAATTATTGAGTCGGGGCATATTTATACTAGTGAAGAACCTGGTATTGAACATTTTATGGGTTTAAAATTTGGTAAACAGTTAATGGATAATTTACTACAGTTTGGATTTCCAACTGCGTCTTGGTTATTTGTTGATGATTACAATCCTAAATTTGAAGCTAAGAATGAAATTTTAGATATTGAAGGTTTTGTTTCAAAAATAAACTCTCAGGGTACTACCATTGATAAAGTTATCATGGAATCTTCTTTGACTGATATTGCTAAAGATGTAATTGATGGTTTAGCAAGTGGTGGCTTTACTTCAAAAAATGGTCCACTAACTACTTTAAATAAAAAAGTGAGTTATGGTAAAGCTGTTCTTTATGATGAAGAAACTAATCATTATGCTTGTTCAGTATTGGATGCTGCTTTTTATTTAGTTAAGGCAAAAGAATCTGCTATTTCAATAACTGTTTTACCTGCGCAATATAAGTCTCAACAAAAACTCACTAATATTTTATTAACAAAATTAGATAAAGTGGGTTTTAAAACTAATAAGGAAGATACTTTACAAGTTTATTTTAGTGTTCCTCAAGAAAGTTACATGTATCCTGAGATTGAACCTGTTGTTAAAGATTCATTTCCAGTAACTAGCATAATTAATGGTTTATCTGAAAAAAATTCTTTTGCAAATAAATTAACTAATTATTCGTTGAAAGTTATGGGTCCTAAATATGAGTTTCATGTTGTGATTTAAAATGGCAAAATTAAAAACAATAGGTTTACTTGGTGGGCTTGGTCCTGAAGCGGGATCAAGAGTTTACTCTCTTATAATTAAATCCGCGCAAGAAAAACTTAATGCAGTTCAAGATACTGATTACCCTCCTGTAATAATGTATTCTGCAGGAATTGATGGTTTTGATGAAACGGGGATTGTTAATCAAAATATGGTTTTATCAAAGTTAATTGATGGTGTTAAACTTTTAGAAAATGCTGGCGCTGATTTCATAATAATTGCTTGTAATACGGTTCATTTATTTATCAACACACTTCGTTCAACAGTTTCAATTCCTGTGCTTAGTATTGTTGAAGAAACTGTTAAAGCTGTATCTTTGCATGATGGAACTTTGGCGCTTCTTGGCTCTCAAACAACTTTGGAAACTGGGCTTTATTCAAACGCATTTGAATCTGCGGGTATTGATCACTTAGTTCCAAAACAAGATCATTTTCCAAAACTTACAAGTGTGATTTTGGATGTTATGGGTGGATCTATTTCAACATCTTCCTTTGATGGGGTTTTAGAATTAGTATCTGATTTGAAAGCTGATGGGGCTACTGCTTTAGTTTTAGCCTGCACTGAATTGCCTTTAGCTCTTTCAAGCAAGAATTTGCAAATGCCTGTTTTTGACACTACTAAGATTTTAGCTGATGCAGCAGTTGATTTTGCTTTGAAATAATTTTTTTCTTTTTTATTTATTAACATGGCCAATTCTTGATTTGTTCCATGTGTGATCAAAAAATTGTTTGTAATATTTGTAATTTCTTTCTGACTTTACTAGTATCGCTGTTGGTGTTCCTTCTCCCCAAATTGTAGTTAATACGTGCCCTTTGAAAATTAGTATTCCTACTGGGAAAAAATCTTTTGTATATCTGAATTCTGATTTTGGTTGATTAAAACTTTTAAAAACTATTTTTTTCTCTTTTTCGTGCGCTATGAATCTTACAAAAACTCCTTTCTCTGCTCTTCTTAAATGATAGTCTCGATAAAATCCTGATACTTCTTTTTGTTTTAATGGTTCGTCTAATAAATGAAATACTCTGTATGTTTCTCCTTTTTTCATTGTGTCTAGAACGTATTGGTATGCACTTCTCATTCCTTTTAATCCTTCAAATAGTGTTGCTTCTTGTTTTTCTTCTGTGTTTTTTCTTCTATGTTCTATTAGTGGTATTATTTCTTCTCTAATCTTTTTTTTCTGTTCTGTTATTTCTAATTCTTTTTCTTCTAGTATTCGAATTAAATTTATTGGTTCTGTTGCTTGAAAATGTTTATAATTTCCTTTTATTACTTGACTTACTAATCCTTTTTCTTTTAATTTATCTAATACTAAATACACTTTCGAATCTGCAACTTTTGATTTCTCTATTATGGGTCCTACTGTAGAACTTTCTAATTCCAATAGTGCAAAATATACTTTTATTTCTGATTCATTTAATCCTAATTGATTTAATGCTTCGTATGGATCTTTCATTTTATTCTACTTCTTTTGCAATACTCCATAAAAACTTTAATTGTTTTTTGTAATCTTCTGCTGTTTGTTTATTTCTTATTATTATTGCGATGAGTGGTTTTGTTTGTAATTGTATTAATGTAACTTCACCAAGAACTTGTATTGCTGTCATTGACTCATAAGGCAAGGTTCTTATTTCTGCGTTGTCTTCTTTTATTTCTGCTAAGTTTTTCTTCGCACTTGGATTTATAATCTTTTTAACTTTTAGTTTGAGTTCTTTTCTTTTTTTGAAAACATAAAATCTTAATAAATCAATATATTCTTTTGAATATGAATCCCATTTCACAATTCCATTCACAATAACTTCTTTTGTTCTATCTTTTTTTGCTTCTGCAAATAATATTTCATATGCTGTTTTTTGTCCTTTTACTCCTAAGAATACTTCTACATTTGTTTCTTCTTGCATTTCTTCATATCTTTTTTGCAGTTCGGGTAATGTTTTTTCATAATTTATTTTTTGTTTATTTACATTATCTATTTTCGCATTCAGATAATCTATAACTCTTTTAGGTGGTGATGCTGTGAAATATTTTGTTTTCTCTTCTTTTATGCTACTTACTAATCCTTTTTCTTCTAGTGATTCTAATATTTCATATATTCTTCCACTATTCAGTTTTGCTTCTGATAATATTTCTGAAACTTTACTTTTACCTCTTTCAACTAGTGCTAAATAGACTTTTGATTCTGAACTTGTTAGTCCTATTTGTTGTAGTATTTCTATCATTTAATCTTATTTATCCTCTATTCTATATAAATATTTTGATTAACTCCCCACGTCGTGTGGGGTTATCTTTATATTTGTTTCTTGGTTACTTCTTATTAGGGGGAACCTAAACTTTATAAAACCTCTCCCTCTGGAGGGGGCAAGGTTTATATATATCGAACCACTATCTAGTGGTAACAAAAACAAAGTTAAACTCAATAAAAAGAGGAAATTAAAATGGAATTATTTGGAACAAAAATATTTGATTCACAATTAAAAATAAAACCAATTGAAGATATTGTACAGGATGCTAAAAATAAAAAAATAGATTTACTTACAATTCCTGGAAATGAGGCCACTGCTTATTTACAAAGGTTGAAAAATAGATTAGAGGATGGTAATAGAAGTTTTTACGATATTGAAATGGGAAAATTAATTGGTATAAGCTTGAGTGTTAGGGAAGGGAGTATTCAAAAAGAAAATGATTTGTTTATTTCTTTATCAGGATTTCCATTGGCAGATTATCTTCAATCAAATCTTTTAATTACTGAGCAATACTTTGAAGTTTTCAAAAAAGATATTCTATCAGAAATAACTAATTTTGAAAATTTATCTTTAGCAAATCCAATAGTAAAATCTATATCTTTTGATAGAAATTATCTTAATTCATTAATTCCTGAAGATGAAAAAATTATTTACAATGATTTAGGAAATTTATTTGAGAAAAAAACTGTTTTTGATAAAAAAAATGTTATAATTAAACGATACAAATATTTTGATTCTTTTGTTTATGACTTAAAAAAACCAGGGATTGTGCGAGAAACTCATAATTATAACTCTAATAATGGGGAATCTGAAGTCAAATTTGGTGGTAGTCTTTACGCTTTAGATTGGACTTCAAAAGAAGATTCTTTTAAGCTATTATCACAATTATCTAGTGAAATAATTTCTTTTCCAAAAAGTAAAATCGAAATTTCAAAAACAGAAGAAATGCTTCGTTTCAGTTATGATTTAGTTACAGAAATTAATGATCTTAGATATGAAATTAGTGAGAATAATATTAGCCCTAATCAAGCAAAGACCAATTTAATTAATTTAAACAAAGGAGTCAATGAAATAAATTCTTACAAAGGTTTTGGAGCAGATTTTATCAAAGAACAATTTCAAACACTTTTAAAAGAAAGAGGCGATGATTAGAATGGAATTATTCAACCAAACTTTAACTCCAAAAGAACCTATAGTTAATCCTTTCCAATTTGAAGGTGATTTTAAAATAAAAAAACCTGCCGATTATTTTACTTTTTTAAATCGTCATTTAAAAGATAAATTTGAAATCCCCTCTTATGATGGTGGGGATAATGGTACTTATACTCCTTGGCCACATAGTGATTTAAAGTATTTTATTGATTATTTATCTCAGTATTTTACTGAAGTTTTATCTGTTGATTCTCCTTTAAAACTGGGAGCTCATGGTTTTCCTTTAGTTAGTGATGTTAACAAATTAATTGATTTTGCAGAAAACTCAAATGAAGCTCATAGGTCAAGACTTACAAAAAATAAACAGACTATTGCAAAATCTTTGGATTTCTTAGTTGAGGGTGAAGATATTAAAGAACCTGAGTTATTAGAATTAAACCCTTTATTTAATTATTTTGAGACTTGGCTTTCGCATTGTGGTCGTCCTTCTGATACTAGTGGGCCTACTGAAATTAAACTTAGCGAGAAAAAAGATTGGTTTAATGTTAAACGTTTATTTGATGAAACAGCGAATTATAGCCCATTCAAAAATCATAAAACTACCATATATAACTTTGATGCAAAAGTAATCTCTGAAGATTTATATGATATTAAACAAGATTTTATTATTCTAAAAGATAATAATTTTTCTCTTAAGCCTTATTATCGCCATAGGAATGGACGAGAGTTCTATTTTAGTCTAAATCCATTCTCAAATAGTTATATATCAACTAATTATTTTTTAGATCTACTTCCTAAAGCAAAATTAAGTAATGGTAAATTTAGGATAAAATCCGGTATTGAACAAGTTGAGTTCGCATATTTGTTGGCAAAAAATGCTAATGAAATTAGTTCTGACTTGAAGAAAGATGGAAATCCTGACAAGAAATATTTTGATAGATTTAAAGAATTAAAACCAGAGTTTGACAAATTACATTCTTTCAAAACACCTTTTGGAGATGTTGCAAGACAAGTATTCCATGCAGAGGTGAAGTCTTATGACTAAACTTTTTAATAAAAAACTTGCAGAAGTAATAAAGCAAGACCTTGTTAAATTTGACTCTCCTTTTGAAGTTACATCAGAGAGTTCTTATTTTAAACGTTTAAGTTCTTTCTTCGCAAATATCCCTTCTGAATTTGATTATGTTGGTTATCCTCGTCATGTAGGGAGTGATTTATCAACTTTATTCAACTTAGTAAAACAATATTGGTCTGAAATAAAAGAACCTGATGAAGTCTTAACAATTGAACATCATGGTTTTCCAAGTACAAATAAAATTAAACAAATAATTGACTTATTAGATGATCAAAATAATTATCATGAACAGACTGTTGAATCAAACAAAAGTTTAATTCTAGATTCTCTTGAAGAAATGGTTTGTTCTAATAAACTAGCAAAAAGAATTGTATTAGAAGATCCTAAGAAAAAAAATAAAGATTTATCTTGGTTTTATGACTGCAAAAAAACTCATAATAAAGTAAGAACTTTTATTGAACTTAGTGAAACTAAAGATTGGTTTACTATTGGAAGAAAGTTTTTTGATTCTAATACGAAAGAGTGTAAAAATTATGATGGTTATTTTTACAAATTATCTTTAAAGCTTATTGATAATAATATTTATTCCGTTCCTTCTGCTATTATGCTTATGAAAGGAAAGCCTGGTGGTATTTTTTCTTCCAGTATTCCTTCTTATTATAATCATAATACTATCTTAAAACTTTTACCTAAGTTAGAATTAGTTGATGGTAAATATGATTTAAAATCTGAGTATGAGAAAATTACTTTTGTAAATAAAACTATTGATTCTATTTCTTGTTTTAAGAAAAAGATTAGTTCTTCAAAAAAACCTTCTAGTGATCTTTATGATAAAATAGATTCTTTGCATTCTGATATACAAAAAGTTCAAAGTCTAAAAGGTCCAGGCGGAAAAGTTGCAAGGGATATTTATGAAAAATTTAAATTGGGGTACAAAAAATGACTGATCCAAAAGATATAATAAAACTTCCAAAAATTACTGAGTACATAAATCATACACCTACTGCTTTTGTTGGCAGAGAATTTACTGTTGAAGATATTTCCATGGCAGGCATTGTTGCAGGTCTTAATGTTTTGCTTCTTGGTGAGCGGGGTCTTGGTAAAACTCAACTTATGCGTGGTTTGAATAATAAATTATTCAATGGTCAAGGAACTTCAATTAGAGCACATCCTGATTTACGTGTCAAAGATGTTTATGAAGAATTTAGCATTGATGATTTTAAAACAAGTACTAATGGCCTTGTTGATAATTTATTCACAGAAATTGATGAAATAAACCGTGCACCTACTATGGTTCAAAATGAATTGTTTCATATTTGTGATGGTTATATTATGTTTAAAGGGAAAAAAGTTCCTTTAGGCAAGGGCTTTCATTCCGTCATTGCTTCAGCTAACTTAGGTTATGCTGGAACTTTCGAAATGGATGATGCTTTACGAGACAGGTTTCATGTAACTATTGATGTTAATGAGTACCCTACTACTGACAATGATAACTTGGAGTTCTTGATTAATGCATTTGATCCAAGGCCTAAAGATGATGGTTTCTCTGACTTTTCGACAAATGTCCTAAAGCTAAATCGGGAAGTCAGGCACCAGAAATTTAAACCTGAAGCTTATGTCACTTTGCTTTACTTAACTAGTGCATTGGATTATTGCAACCGATCTAAGAATAACTCCAAGTTATCAGTCATCAAAGACATTCCTAACCTTTGCGATTCTTGTAATCGTCTTGGTTCTGCATGTGGTTATATTAAACCTGGTTCAAAAAGAACTCTTGCAGCAACTAAGTCTCTTGCAGCTTCAATGCGTTTAATTGCTGACTTAGATTCAACTGAAAAAAATCCTGTTTCTTATGAAGATGTTTTAGAAGCTTTTTCTTTTGTAGCTCCTTATAGTGGGATGTTTAATTCTAATTGGGTTTCAAAATCTTATCATTCAAGTGATGTTCAGGCAGCTAATGAGGTGAAAAGAACTATTCGGGCTGATGTTGATTCTCATATTGATTACATGGCTGATGGTTTATCTGAAGCGATGTCTGGAAATCTTAAAGAGCGAACAACTAAACATTTTACTGATCATTGGAATTTTTATAACAGTATGATTAAGTCTATTAACAAAGATGCAAAAGCTAACGGTTCTTGGTTTGAAAAAAAATCTCAAGGAACTCTAAGGGAAGGTATTGATCATCCTGCATATCATATTCTTAAATGAGGAATTAGGATGGACTTGGAAACCAGACTTACTCATCTTAAAAATCAATTAGGTTTAATAGGTGGCAGTCTAGAAATTTTACCTGGAACAAAAGCATCTCCTGTTTCTGCTTGGATTAACATGCTTCAGTGGAATGTAACTCTAAAAGTTCATGATAAGTGGGCTCCAGAAAAAGACAAGACTTTGAGAAAGTATATCTCATCTTATGGTCTTGATCCTCATGATTCAAAATATTTAATTCTTGCTGATATTATAAGACATGAGGCAAGACATTGGAATCTTGATAGAGGTTGTCCTTGTGACTTGGATTATGATTTTAAAATTAATACTTCTATTTCAAATGTTTTAGAAGATAATGGTTTTAAACCTGATAAAAAAATGAAGGGCGATCATCCTTTGACAGCTCACATCTCAAATATGTTTGATGATATAGTAATTAATACTTCAAATAAATTTATTCATAAACCATACATTGGTTTGCCTATTTTTTTTTATGAACAAGGAAAAGATGGTGGTTATGGTAAAATATTTGATTTTTTTGTTAAAGCTAATCTTGAGTCTTTTGGCGAAAAAGAAGATTTTGCTCTTGTAAATAAATTCTTAAGAAAAGATGTTAATGTTTCTAGTCTAATTAAAAAATGGGGTATTACTAAAAATCTAGAACAAAATGTTTCTATTCTCTCGAATAAATCTAATTGGCCAAAACTTGCAGAAACTTTTACAACTCATCTTTTACCTTATATTGAAAAAAATCAAAAACAATTTCCAAATCTTTCTTATGTTAGATCTTTTCCTGATTCAAAGATCAGTCCTGAAGCTGCATCTGATCAATATGATGATGGTGGCAGAATTCCTGGAAACGTTGACCGAGTAGAATTCCTTGATAAACTGTATGAAGGAATTGCAGAAAGAATCGCTGTTTGTTCTGATACTCAAAGATCTAAGTCTTATCCTTTAATGGATTTTGGAGCTGAACCTTTCGACTTTAATAAACATCGTTTGTCTGATATTGATACTTCAAGAGTTTATGTGGATACTGAGTCACCTTTCAAAAAGCCAATAACTTTCTCTCATAAACGTTATACTCATGATATTGTTTTACCTGTTTATGAAACTAAAACTGGTTATACTGATACTTGTATTATGGTTGATGATTCTGGTTCTATGATGGGAGCGGGAAAACAAGAAACTATTCCTTGGGGTGATGACTCTGAATATCATTATGCTATGTTAGGTTTTTATGGTTTGATGAATTATGCAAAAGATCTAGGTATAGCGCCTCTTGTTTCTTGGAATTTAGTAAGATTCTCTGATACAACCAAGACATCGGGATGGGTTGATTATTCTTCTCTTGATACATTTAAACGTCAAGCTTTAGATGAAGTTTGTGGTGGTGGAACTACGCTTGATATGAAAGTTGTTAGAAAAGTTTTAAACCGTGATCCTTGTAATATTATTTTGATGTCTGATGATGGTATTTGGAACTGGGGTAAAATTAAAGATGAATTTTTAGATCTTGCAAAACCGCATAAGCTAGCTTATCTTGGCATGGGTAAGTATACAAATGGTATGGGTGAAGATATTCGAGCTGCAGGCCATATTTACAAACATATTGAAAATAAATCTGATCTTAGAAATCTTATGCTTTCTTTTGTTGGCGATGAATATAAGATGAGGTCTAAGTCTACTTAAATTTTTCAGTGAAGTTTTTATATTAATTCGTCTTTCTATCATTATGATTTACGAAGCAGCTGAGGATTCGTTCCTTTTACAAAAAACAATCAAGCCTTACGCAGAAAAAGCAGCGTCATGTTTGGATGTTGGTACTGGCTCTGGTGTTCAAGCTGTTGAATTAAGAAAACATTGTAATAACGTCTTGGCTGTTGATATTAACCCTGAAGTAATCCAATTCTGTAAAAAAGAATTTCTAAACATCGAGTTTCGTTTGTCTGACTTATTTGAAAACATCGAAGAAACGTTTGATCTTATAACATTCAATCCTCCTTATCTTCCAAACGAAGCTAAAGATCCTGATATTGCTCTTGATGGCGGACCTGAGGGTTGGGAACTTATAAAGAAATTCCTTGAAGTTGCAAAAAGTCACCTTAACAAGAACGGAACTATTCTTCTACTGTTCTCTTCATTCTCAAAGACTGATAAGGTTTTAGAAATATTAAAAAAAGAAAATTATTCTTTTAAAGAGATTGCAAAAACTCACATTCACTTTGAAGATTTATTTGTTTATGAATTGAAAATTTAATTAGTCTTTTTTGTTTTTTATTTCAAAAACTATTTAAACAACATTCCTCGCGTTTACTTTATGAGTAAAGAATTCTTAGCTAAGGGTAAGCGTGGGCAGGTATATGTTTACAAATCTTCTGTAGATGGTAAAGATGTTTGTGTTAAAGAGTTAAACCCTGATACTAAAGCTATGGGCGTCTTAGAAAACGAAGCTAGATTTTTAAAACTTGCAAATACTCACGGTATTGGTCCAAAATTGCTTGCCGAAGCCCATGATAAAGTTGTTATGGAATTTGTTCAAGGTGAGCGTATTCTTGATTTTCTTGAGCGGTCTCCTAAAACAGGTATTGTTAAAGTCTTAAAAGATTCTTTAAATCAAGCTCGAACTTTAGATGAGATTGGTGTTAATAAATTTGAACTTACTAATCCTTATAAGCATATAATTGTTAATAAGGATAAACCTGTTATGATTGATTTTGAACGTTGTAAAAATACTCGAAAACCAAAGAACGTAACTCAATTAATTCAATTCTTCACTTCTGGTAAAGTTTCTAGAATTCTAAAAGAAAAAAATATGGTTCTTGATGCTGATGAACTTAGGGATCTTGCAAAGAAGTATAAAGAAACTTATGATAAAAAACTATTTTCTGAGATTAAATCAGAGATTAAGTAATTCTGATATTGTATTCATGCAATTATTAAATTTGAAATAACTTAATTTAGAAATAATTAAAAAAAAAGAAAAGAAAAAAATTTAGTTTAGAACTCTTAGAACGCCCATTGTGTTTTCTTTACAATCTAAGCACACATATTGATAAGTTCCTGCTTCTTCAACTTCTAAGTCGACATAAACATCAATTCCTGCTGTTGTGGTGATGTCTAGCGCTGGAATTGAGAATGTGTAAGGTTCTTCGTCCATGAAGACTAATCTTACTAATTCGTTTTTATCAATTTCTATTGTGCTTGGTTCGAAAACTTGTCTGTCCATTCTAATTTCTATTGTTTTCATTGACTTGTATTCTACTTCTGCATTTGTGTCTGTTGGAATGTCTGTAGTGTCAACATTGTTTGTATCTTCTACAGTTTCACTTCCACAAGCAGTCACAATTAGCATTAGTGCCAATACTGCAATAATTAATAGTTTTTTCATCTTAGTTGTCCCAAGTGTATGTTGGTGGTTGATTTTTATCACATACTACTATTTTGATTTTGTTTGTTGTAACTAAGTTTCCATCATCAGCTGTGATTGTTATTTGGTCTTCTTTCATCCAATCTGATCCTTCACAGTATTCTGAATCTTCTTCAACTAGGTATTTTAGTTCGTGTGGAACTGTTTTATATCCAATAATTGTTTTTCCCATTGTTGAAATAAAACCATCAACTTCGATTTCAATTTTGTCTCCTTCACGGTCTACTGAATCAATTTCTAAGTTTATTGTATCTCCTTCTGAGATTTCAACTAGTTCATTACTTGTTAAAACAATAGTGTTTCCATTTAGTTCCATTTCATATTCTACTTTTGGAGCTGTGTTTGTTTGTACAACTACAATTTCAAATTGTTCCTTAACTGAGCTGTCACCATCTGAAACAATTACATAACTATCAAATGTTCCTGTATCTCCGATTTCAGTTTGCCATTTTCCATACTTGTCTAATGGTTCGCCGTATTCGTATGATAGTTTGTCGTCTTCAGCATCTTCTGCTTTAACTACAACTTTGACTAAGTCTCCTTCTTTAACTTCGATATCTACAACTGAATCCATATCAATTTCTGGAGCTCTGTTTAAGTTTTCAATTATAACTTTGACAGTTTCTTTTGTTACTCTTTCTCCGTCATCTGCTTTAATTGTTACTTTGTAAGTTCCTTCATCTTCGTAATCAGTTTCTTTTGTGTATGAAGTCATCCAGCCTGAGTATGTTACAATTACTTCTTGACCTTCAGGATCTTTAATGTCACAGTTTAATCTTACTGTGTCTGTTTCTTTAAATGAGAATTCAGGACACTTCATGATTGGTGCTTTATTTGTTGGTTTAACAACAACTAGAAGTTTTTCTGTAGTTGACAGTTTTCCGTCGCTTGCTACAACTGTTACTTCATAGTTTCCAGCATCTCCTTCTTCTGTTTGCCATTCGCCATCTTTATCAAACGGTTCTGAGAATGTGTATTTGATTACATCGCCATCAGGATCGTAAGCGTCTGGTTTAATTGTAATTAGATTTCCTTCAACTTTTTCAATTTTAATTTTTGCGTCAGTTAAAGTTGTTTCTTCTTTAGTGTCAGTTTCCGCATCGTTATCTGCTTCTGCTGTGTTGTTATCTTCAAAATCGATTAAGGTAATTTTAGTATCCTCATCGCCAATTTGAATTACTTCACCTGTAATAGCATCTCCTTCTGTTGGCTGCAGGTATGTACAACCTGTTGCTGCAAGAAGTAAAATCGCCATTAAAATTATCACATATGATTTTTTTAACATTTTACCACCCATTTATATAAATAAATATACTATTTATTGATGGAACTCAACTATATAAAGGTTTCTATTAGCGAGTGAATACAGTTTGTGTTGCTTTTTCAGTAACATATTTAAACCACGTAGTCTATTATCGATAAAAACTAATTTTATAGGGTGATATTTTATGGCTGAAATTAAACGGATTGTACCTTTATCTTTAGGTATTATTCAAGCAACAATCGGATTTTTTATGGGTTTTTTGGTTCTTTTAGGTATGTTCATATTAAGTCTAACTGTTCCAACAGCTCCAACGCTTTATTGGACTGCAATACTAATTCCTGTATTTTACGCAATAGTAAGTTTCTTTGCAGGTTTACTGTTGGCAGTATTCTTTAACTGGTCTGCAGACTGGTTTGGTGGTTTAAAACTTCATTTATTGATTAAACTTCCAAAAGAAAAAGTTGCAGAATTAAAACCTGTTAAAAGAGTTACAAAAAAGAAGTAATTTTTTTTAATTTTTTTTTTTTTTATCATTCAAATATTATTTCTCCATCAAGATAAACTCCTTTGTCTAGTTTTGTAGGTCTCCATTTGTCTATGATCAATTCTGCGTCCATCCACTTTGCTAGTTCTTCTGGATTTCCTATTGTTGCAGAAAGGCCTATCATTTGCATTTTAGGTAATATCTTTCTCATGATTGTCATTATGATTTCAAGTGTTGGTCCTCTGCCTGCATCATTCAATAAATGTATTTCATCAAGCACCAAAACTTTAACTTGATTTAGCCAATGTGCTTTATGTCTAATTAATGAATCTAATTTTTCGCTCGTGGTAATTATCACATCATATTTTTCTAAAAAAGAATCTGCACTATCAATTTCGCCTGAACTTATTGCAATCTTCATATAATTATCATATCGTTTAACAAACTCTTTGAACTTCTCGCTTGCAAGTGCTCTTAGTGGAACTACATATATTGCTTTTCCTTTATCATGAAATACTGTATTTAGAATTGCAAGTTCTCCAACTAATGTTTTTCCGCTAGCTGTTGGAGTGCAAACTAATAAGTTTTTATCTTTAAATAATCCTGCTTTGATACTTTTTGATTGTGAAGGTCTAAGTTCTTCAAATCCTCTTTTTTCTAGAACTGAATATACTTTTGCAGGTATTTTTTTTTTAAGTGATTCTAACTTCATAAATTTTCCTCTGTAAATTTACTTGTATCAAAATATTTAGTATTTTTATGTTTCATAAATTTTCCTCTGTAAATTTACTTGTATCAAAATATTTAGTATTTTTATGTTTCATAAATTTTCCTCTGTAAATTTAAGTGCATTAAAATATTTAGTATTTTTATGCTTCATAAATTAAAGAAAGAAAAAGATATTACAAAAACTTTTTGGTTTTTGAACTTTTTTTAGTTCAAGAATAAAAGTTACAAAACTTTGTGGTTTTTGAATCAACGAAAAAAGTTATTTTTCGTGATACAAGAACTTGAGTTCTTGTTATTCCAAAAAGCTTTGCTTTTTATCATTTAAAAAATTATTGTAAAATTATTTTAGGGGTTTATAACCTGATATTATTTTTCTGTTAATAACTCCTCGCCCCATGCCGATTATTGGAACCATTGGAACTACAGTTATTTTTCTAGCTACTTGTGTTCCAAGTTTTAAAGAATCATAATCAGTATGGTTGTGATTTGGGACTGAGTTTGTTCCATTTATTTGACTTCTATGATATAAAGTTTTACCATCTTCAATTTCTGTTTCTATACCATTTCCTAGATTGTTTTCTATATTTCCTGTTCCATTAAATTCTTCAGTCTCATGTTTCACTACATCTCGATTTTTTATTGTTGTAGGTCTTTGTGCATATTTATTTTTTCTTTTTAATCTTTTATGTTTAAAGTTTTCAACTGCTGTTGTATAAGCTTTTGTATGGTTTTCTTGAGTTATAATTACTTGATTAAATAATTGGTAATTATTTCTTGATGGTACAATTCCTTTTTGCCAGTCAATATTTTTTTCTTCTTCCAAGATTGTTTTAATTTCGTCTTGAGTAATTCTCATTGTAGGAAAATAATTTATTTCTGTTTTTGTTTCTGATGTTTGATGTCCATGAAATTCCATTGTATTTGTAAAATAGTATTCTTCCTCTATTCCTTGCATCATGAATTCTTCTGAATTTTCATCTGTAAGTTCGCTCATATCTGTAGAATTAATTTGTTGTTCTAATTTTTGTAATTCTTGTGTTTCTGTTAAAATCATTATTTATTCCCCTCGTAATAAATTTATTTTAAAATATTTCATTATCTGGTCTTGAATATAAAGCTATTGCTTTTTTAGATATTTATATTGTGAGTTGGGTTGAAAATATATTTAGAACTAATCTTTAGGTAATAAATAAGAAAGAAAAAAATTGTAGAAATTAATTCTACATTGGTAGTATTCTCGCCGACCTTAATTAAGCTCGAGCAAGATAAGCTTCTGTTAATCGAAATTTATAATACTCTACATTGGTGGCATTCCGCCCATACCGCCCATTCCTGGTGGCATTCCTCCCATTCCACCTGGAGGCATTCCACCATCTCCGCCGCCATTACTCATTGAGGCACTTGAGATAACATCATCAATTCTAAGTATCATGCTTGCAACTTCTGATGCGCTACTTAATGCTTGAGTTTTAATTTTCAAAGGTTCAATTACTCCTTCTCCCCATGCGTCCATAACTTTGCCTGTGAAGACATTTATTCCTGCCCATTTTTGGCCGCTATCATGTGCTGCTTTTAATTCTGTTAAAACGTCAATTGGATCAAGTCCTGCATTCTCTGCAAGAGTTCTTGGAATTACTTCCATTGCATCTGCAAATCCTTTTACTGCTAATTGTTCTCGTCCGCTTAAACTTTCCGAATACTTTCTAATTTCTTTTGCAAGTTCGATTTCAGGCGCGCCTGCTCCTCCAACTGCTTTTTTATTTTTTAGTGTTGCAGAAATATCTCCTATTGCATCTTCCATTGCTCTTTTAACTTCGTCTACAATATGTTCTGTTCCGCCTTTTACTAGAATCGTTACTGCTTTTGGATTATTGCATTCTCGAATATATACCATTGACTCATCGCCAATTTTTATTTCTTCTACTTTTCCTGCAATCCCTAAATCTTTTTGTTCTAAATCGTCAAGGTTTGATACAATGCTTGCGCCTGTTGCTTTTGTTAACAAGTCCATGTCGCTTTTCTTTACTCTTCTTGATGCAAAAATTCCTTTCTTTGCTAAGAAGTGTTGTGCTACATCATCAATTCCTTTTTGACAGAAAATTACGTTTGCTCCTGAACTAACAATTTTGTCAACCATTTTTCGAAGCATGTTTTCTTCCATGTCTAAGAATGCTTGCATTTTGTCAGGATCCGAAATACTTATTTTTGCATCTGTTTCTGTGCTTTTGATTTCAATTGCACAGTCAACTAGTGCTATTTTTGCTGCTTCAACAATTTTTGGCATATTTGAATTTACTCTTTCTTTATCGATTACAACTCCTTCGATAAGTTCTGTATCTTCAACTCTTCCGCCAACTTTTTTCTCAAATTTTACATTTGCAGTGTCAAGGTCTCCGTCAATGTTTACCTTGTTCATCGCTTTAACTGTGATATCTGCTAAGTGTTCTTTTGAATGTTCAGTCCCTTTTCCAGTCATTGCAGTTATTGCGATGTGTGTTAATGTTTTAACATCTCCTTCAGTTATATCTTCTGCAATTTTATTTAGGATTTCCTGACCTTTTTCTGCTGCTAGTCTGTATCCTTTTGAAATGATTGTTGGATGAATTTCCATATCTAATAATTCTTCAGCTTTTTTTAGAAGCTCTCCTGCAAGTACAACTGCTGTTGTTGTTCCATCGCCAATCTCATGTTCTTGAGTTTTAGCAATTTCAACAATCATTTTTGCACTGGGATGTTCGATATTCATTTCTTCAAGGATTGTAACTCCATCATTTGTTACAGTTACATCTCCCATTCCATCTACTAGCATTTTATCCATGCCTTTTGGTCCTAGTGTTGTTCTTACTGTTTCAGCGACTAATTTTGCTGCAGAAATATTTAATCTTTGAGCATCTCGCCCAGTAGTTCTCTTTGAATCTTCTGGTAATATAAAAATTGGTTGCATATTATTTGTCATTTTAAATTTTCACCCTCTAAATTGAATTAATATTATTATACTTTTTCGAATTGACTTTTATTTATAAACTTAATTGACATCTGTCCAGTGTTTCTTGTTTTTCACAAGCTTTTTAATGTTGCTTTCGTAAAGAGTATTAATTTGAATTATTCAAAAATGCTTGGGAATGTGCGGCGTTCTGTCGCTAGAGGTGTTTCAAAACTTGTTTCTACTTCATCTAGTTCATCTGATATTTCTTCAAAATTGACTGACAAAATCATGGATGATATTACTGGAGCAATCACTCTTATTGAAAACGATAAGTTATTTGCAAAACCTTATGCTCTTCTTTCTGAAATTCAAACTAATGAATTAATTCAAAATGTTTCTGTGAGTTTAATTACTGCAAAAACTTATTTGTCAACTGCAGGCGCTAATTCTGCATATGTTTATGGAATTTTAGGTTCTGCAATTCTTTATTCTCGAAGTATTTATCCTGATTATGATATTTCAAAATTTGATCCTGATGATTCGTCTGCTTGGGTTGGGAGTTTATTTTAAACAACTAACCATCTTGTAGTCACTACGAAGTGTCAACAAATAGAAAACTTTATAAACTAATTATTTTATTTGATGAATATATGTTTGAAGATATGGATTTAATTCAATTAGGAGAAAAAATTCCCAAAATAAAACCTTCTGATAATTTGTACGTCTTTGTTCATACATTTTATACTTCTAAAGATCCTGAATATACTAAAGCAATTACTGAATTATTTCATTCAACAAAAGATCCTATTTTAACTTTAGATGATGCATTAATTCTAGGTGTAACTAATATAGGTAATGATAATGGCTTGAAACGATATGAGTCTTTAAATCCTCAAGGTCCAAGATATTTCTTACCAAATTCAACTCATCATGCTATGCCTCATATTGGTTGGGATGCAACAGTTGATGTAATTAATCTTATTAATCCTGATAATATTACTATTGCTGGTTGTACTCTGCAAGAAGATGATGGTAAGTATTCTCAATGTGTTGGAACAACTTATAATTCATTAACTAGACGTTTACCTAATACTAATATTACTATTGCAAAGAATTTGTGTCATATTGATGACACTGATTTATCAAAAGCTTTTATGTATGTTCCATTAGGTGAATTGATGAAATACTTTGATAAATAAGCACCTTGATTATTTTAGAAATTTATTTATAGTACTCTTACTAAATTTAGTTTATGAAACTGAAAAATGTAAAACATTTTGATGCTCATAAATTTCTGGAGGATAATTTATGAAAATAACTATAACTGGTGATTTAGGTTCTGGAAAATCCACTGTTGCAAAAATTCTAGCAAAAAAACTTGGCGTCAAACGTTATTCGGTCGGTGACTTTATGGGTGAGATTGCAATAGAAAAAGGAATGTCTTTAATGGAACTTTCAAGAATTGCAGAAACTGATCCTGCTGTTGATGCGACACTTGATAATCATCAAATTAAATTTGGTAAAAAAAACGATAATTTTATTTTAGATTCAAGGCTTGGCTGGCACTTTATTCCTGATTCTTTCAAAGTTTACATTGATTGTGACTTAAACATAGCTGCAGTAAGAGTATTTGGCGATCCTAGACCTGATGAAAAAGAAAATAAAACTTTGGATGCAACTAAAAGAAATATGGTCTTAAGAACTGAATCTGAAAGAAAAAGATATCATGAATACTATGGTGTTGATCCTTATAGAAAATCAAATTACGACTTTGTTGTAGATTCAACTAATATTTCTGCGCAGCATGTAGCTGATAGAATAGTACTTGCAATTGAAGAAAAAAAACTTAAATAAATTCACTGGTCACAGGTCATGTTGCCGATTTCTTTTTTAACTAAACTCTTTCTTTCATTTTTATGAAGTTTTATGCTTTAGATTTTCATTAACTTTATAATTAAAAGGTATTCACAGAAATTGATGAAAGACATTATAATCAAAGGTGCACGAGAGCACAACTTGAAAAATATAAGCCTAAATCTTCCTAGAGATAAGTTTATTGTAATTACTGGTCTTTCAGGAAGTGGTAAGTCTTCTCTTGCTTTTGATACACTTTATGCAGAAGGGCAAAGACGTTACGTTGAATCTCTTAGTGCTTATGCAAGACAATTCTTAGGCTTAATGAGTAAACCTGATGTTGATTCTATTGAGGGTCTTAGTCCTGCAATCTCTATTGAGCAAAAAACGACTAGTAAGAATCCTCGTTCAACTGTTGGCACTGTCACAGAAATTTATGATTATTTAAGACTTCTTTTCGCTCGTGTTGGAACTGCTCATTGTCCAACTCATAATACTCCTATTGAATCTCAATCGCCTCAAAGAATTGCGCAGCAAATATCTTCTGACTTTGAAGGTGTACTTACTGTGATGGCGCCTATTGTGCGTCAAAAGAAAGGAACTTATGAAAAACTTATTGAAGATTTAAACGCCGAAGGTTACGTAAGAGTTCGTGTAAACAAAAAGATTCAACGTAGCGATGAAAAAGTTAAACTTGAACGTTACAAAAAACATGATATTGATGCGGTTATTGACCGAGTTAATGCAAAAGACAAAACTCGTCTTGCAGAAGCAATTGAAAACGCAATTCCAAAAGGTGATGGTTTAGTTATTATTTTAGATTCAAATGAAAAAGAACATCTTTACTCTAGTAAAATGGCTTGTACAAAGTGTGGATTTTCTATTGAAGAACTTCAACCAAGAATGTTCTCATTCAATAGTCCTTTTGGAGCGTGCGAATCTTGCCATGGTCTTGGAATTAAAATGGATTTTGATCCTGATTTAGTTATTCCTGATAAAACAAAATGTATTGCAGATGGTGCTGTCATGGTTTATCGAAATGCTATTGATGGTTGGAGAGGACAATACTTAGGTGCTGTTGCAAAACATTATGGCTTTGATGTTTTTACTCCGATAGAAGACTTAAGTGAAGAACAGTATAATGCTTTAATGCATGGTTCTGATGATAAAATTAAATTTAATATGTCTATGAGAGGTGGTGAAGCTAATTGGTCTAGCAGTGGAAACTGGGAAGGTCTTTTACCACAATGTGAACGTCTTTTTCATCAAACTGAATCTGATTATAGACGAAGAGAACTTGAAAAATTTATGCGTATTTCTTCTTGTCCATCTTGCAAAGGAAAACGTCTTAGCAAACAAGCTCTTGCTGTAAAAATAAAAAATAAATCTATTATTGATATTACTGACTTATCCATAAAGCAAAGTTTACAATTTTTCAAAGACTTAGTTTTAGACGATAAAAAAACAAAGATTGCAAAACAAATTTTAAAAGAATTAAATGATCGTATTGGTTTTTTAGATAAAGTTGGTTTAGCTTATCTTAATCTTTCAAGAAGTGCTGGCTCTTTATCTGGTGGTGAAGCTCAGCGTATTAGACTTGCAACTCAAATAGGTTCAAATTTAATGGGTGTATTATATATTCTTGATGAACCATCTATTGGTTTACATCAACGTGATAATAAGAAACTTATTGATACGCTTCATAGACTAAGAGATATTGGAAATACGCTTATTGTTGTAGAGCATGATGAAGATACAATTCGAAACGCAGATTATGTTGTTGACATGGGTCCTGGTGCAGGTCTTCATGGTGGAAAAATAATTTCTAAAGGAACTCCAAAACATATTGAAAACGATCCAAAATCTTTAACAGGACAATATCTTTCAGGCAAAAAAAAGATTGCTGTTCCAAAAATAAGACGTACATCTGATAAATTCATTGAACTTCAAGGTTGTAGTCATAATAATCTAAAAAACATCATTGCAAGATTTCCAACAGGAGTTTTAACTGCTGTAACTGGTGTTTCTGGAAGTGGAAAATCAACTCTTATTTATGAAATATTGTATAAAGCTTTAATGAATAAAATTAATGGTTCAAGAAAAAAAGCAGGCGATCATGATGCGTTATTATTAAATACTGAAATCGACAAAGTAATTGTTATTGATCAAGCACCTATTGGTAAAACTCCAAGATCTAATCCTGTAACTTATACCAAAGTATTTGATGATATTAGAAGCATTTTTGCAAGTACTAAAGAATCAAAACTTCGCGGTTATAAACCTGGAAGATTCTCATTTAATGTTAAAGGTGGGCGATGTGAAGCTTGTCAAGGAGATGGTTTAATTAAAATTGAAATGAACTTTTTACCTGATGTTTATGTTGAATGTGAAGAATGCAAAGGTGCAAGATATAACCACGAAACTTTAGAAGTAAAGTATAAAGGAAAATCAATTGCAGATGTTCTAAACTTAAGTGTGGAAGAAGCTTTTGAACTATTTCAAAATGTTCCTTCAATAAAAAATAAGCTTGAAACACTTGTTCGTGTAGGTTTAGAATATATTAAACTTGGTCAAAGTTCAACAACTCTTTCTGGCGGTGAAGCTCAAAGAATAAAACTAACTCGAGAACTTGCAAAACGTGCAACTGGAAAAACAGTTTATTTACTTGACGAACCAACAACTGGACTTCACTTTCACGATGTAAAAAAACTAATCAAAGTATTCAATGACTTAGTAGATAAAGGAAATACTATGATTGTAATTGAACATAATCTTGATGTAATTAAATCTGCAGATCATGTTTTAGACTTAGGTCCTGAAGGCGGAGATGAAGGTGGACTAATAGTTGCAGAAGGTACACCTGAAGAAATAATAAAAGTAAAAAAAAGTTATACAGGACAATTCTTAAAAGAAATGTTGTAAATGAATCATTATTTTTATTTAGCTAATTCATAAATTTCAATAATTTCTTTTTTATTAAATTTTTTAAATTTACCAATTGTTTCTGCTTTGTTTAAAAGATTCATAGCCATTTTTTCATATCGATCATCAGTAATCTTTGCTTCACTCATTCTTATTGGCATCCCTATTTGTTTGTAGAATTCTTCTAGTTTTTCTATTCCAAGCATTGATGCTTTTTCATCATCTTTTTCTACTATGCCCATTACATCTCTTGCCCAGTCTGAAAACAATTCTGTATCATCTTTATACACTGTTTTCATCCATGCTGGAAATATTATTGATAATCCAGCTCCATGTGCAATATTATATTCTGCAGATAGTTCGTGTTCTATTTGGTGGCTTGTCCATTCGCCTCCTCTTCCAGTGTTTAACCATCCATTGTGTGCTATCATGCCAGCTAACATTAGTTCTGCTCTATAATCATAATTATCAGGTTCACCAATTACCTTTAATCCTATTTCCATTATACTTCTCATATGTGCTAAACATAGTTCATCAGTAACCACTACGTTATCAACATTCACAAAGTATCTTTCAAAAACGTGTGCTAACATATCTGAAATTCCACATGCTGTTTGATAGTCTGGTAAACTCATAGTTAGTTCTGGGTTTAATATTGAAAATATAGGTCTTAATGCTTCACTTCCAAAAGCTAATTTTCTTCCAGTTTTTATATTTGTAATTACAGTATTTGCACTTGATTCGCTTCCTGCAGCTGGTATTGTTAGTACTGTGGCAACAGGGATTGCTTCTTCGCATACTGCTTTGGATTCATAAAAATCCCATACATCGCCATTGTAGACTGTGCCTGCAGCAATTCCTTTTGCTGAATCTATTACTGATCCTCCACCTACTGCTAAGATTAGATCAACATCTTCTTTCTTACAAATTTCAATTCCTTTTTTAACAAGTTCTAATTGTGGATTTGGAACTACTCCTCCAAGTGCAACATAATTTGCTCCTGCTTTAGTTATTTGTTCAACTATTTTATCATATAAACCATCTTTTTTTATACGATCACTTCCGTAATGTAGTAATATTTTAGAAGCTCCAAATAAGTCAATTTCTTCTGATAGTTTTTGTTCTGAGTCTTTTCCGAATATAATTTTAGTCCGATTTTCGTAAGTGAAGTTTTTCATAAATTTTAAGAAATAATTAACATTTTTAAATTCTCTTATGAATTTTTTTAAATTAAATTCAACATTCTTAAGAAAATATCTGATCTTTTAATCATAATTGTGCTAAATTATATGTGAACTTTGTTATTAACTTTTTATTTGGCATGTCTTGATACATCATTCTTTTTATTCCTTCAATTCCTTCTTGTTCTTTGACCATTTGCATAAACGTTCCTGCTATTGCATGCACTTCTTGTTCTGGTAGAGAATAGAATCCTTCATCAGACATTAGTCTAACAAATTCATTTTCTGTTAAGTTTTCTATTGTAGGATTTTGAATTATATTATTGTGATCTGCTGCGTTCATAACTGCAAATCCTTCTCTAATAAATCTTGGCGGTCTACCTAATATTGACCCTATAACATGACTTGCTTCGTGTGCACTATCCCATTGAATTGAAGTAATGTATCCATTAGAAAATGCCCCTGTTTGTTTCTTTCCAAAAACTTCTTTTGATTCTTGACTTGTTAATTTAAAATAATCTGTTCTAGGAACTACTATTCCATATTCTGCTTGTTTTAATCCAAAGAATTCATTGAATTTTTTTATTTTTTCAAAGTTTGGGATTGAGTTCTCACTAAAATAATAGTTGAAGTGTTCTGTTTCTATTTTCAAATCTAAGTTAAGCTTTAGTTTCATTTATTTATCCTTCATTCTGGTTATGAGAATCATCCTATTCGCAATCACAATCTCTAAATTTTTCACTATCTTCATGCCAATAACACTTCTTTGGATTTGCATAACCTGGACAACATTCTTTATTAATATCTTCACTATCTTGGTCACAATTACATTCATTCTCTTTCCACTGTAATACGCATACCTCGACTATGTAACTGTCGTAAGCTGGTTTTTTCCCTTTGAATAAATCCATTACTACATCATTTATTTTTTTTGTTTCCCCTTTTTCTACTTTGGTTATTTGATAGTCTGGTGTTCCTAGTATTTTTCCATCCATTTCATTCATCTTTGTTCTATTTTTTATTTAACCGCCACCTGGACAGTGAGATCCCATGTGACTGCAAGCTTCCACATCATATTCGCAATCATAATTATCATCTTTATAACAATGATCGTCACAACTGCATTCTTGGGTTTTACATTGTAATATGCATATATCAATTATGCAACTATTGTAGTCTGGTTTTTTTCCTTGAAATAAGTCTATTACTACATCGTTTATTCTTTTTGTATCCCTTTTTTCTACTTTGGTTATTTGATAGTCTGGGGTTCCTAGTATTTTTCCATCCATTTCATTCACCTTTTTTCGCTTTATCAACCATTGTCACTAATTTATCTTTAATAAATTCTTGAGTTATATTGCATTGATATTGATTTGGTTTAAACAAATCATCTGACTTTGCAGGACATCCACCCTTACAATCATACTTTGCCACACATTTTCCACAATATGCTATATTATTTGCGGATCTACTTCTTAGTTGGAGTAATTTATCTTTGTCAATATCAAATTGATTTGTACCTTTATTATATTTTCCATAAAAAAATATTTTTGATGTTGAGTCACTTGTTTTTGTGGCTTCATAACATGATGATACAAATCCTTGTGGTGTTATTGAAAATGTGTCTTGTAATGCTCCACAAAAATATAAACTTGGTTTTCCAAAATTATTTTCTGCAGTATACAAATTTATTCCAATCTGTTCAGCTCTTTTTTGTGCTTCTAGAAATTTTTTAACATATAATTCTGCTTGCGGTTCTGTTTGATTACTTTCCGTGCATCTTCCACACTCACTTAGTGGTTCAACATGAACTCTGTTACTCATTTTAAGTCCTTTAAAAAAGTCCATCATTTCAGGAAGCATATCTGCACTTGCTTTTGTAATTGTAGGTCTATATGCAAATTTTATTCCTTGTTTGTGTATTTCTTTAAAGTTTGACAATGCCCAATCATAAGAACTAGTTCCGTTTCTCGTTGGTCTTTGTGATTCTTGAATTTCTCTTGGTCCATCAAATGAGAATGTTAATCCTGGTTTATTTTCTAAAACCCATTTTAATTGTTCATCGTTCATACAACCATTTGTAACTGTTGAGAATGTTATTCGTAAATCGTTTGCTTTTCCTAAATGTTTTGCATAATTTGTTATTTCATTTATGAAATCTATTCTCAGAGTTGGTTCTCCTCCTCCATGTAACGAGATTCTTACTCTTTTTTCTTTTTGTTCAATTGCATTTTTAACTGCTAAATCTATTCCCGCTCTTGCAATATTAATATCTAAATTTAGTGCTTCACTCCCTGCTGATGCATAGCAATATACACATACTAAGTTGCATAAGGATGTTGGAAATAAAGTTACATTTGTTGGTTTGAAAATACTATTTGCTTCTGGAAATGTTCTGATTATTGGACTTTCAGTAACTAAACCCCAACTTGTTAGTTGTGTGAGAAATTCTTGATTTTCTTCAATCACTAAGTCGCTTAGTTCTTTTCCCTCTTTTATTTCTACAAGAAAATTGTTTTTTTCTTCGTCTACAGTAAACACTTTTCCTTGTAAAGGTGCATAGATAATAATATCAGAATCAGTCTTTATTTGAAACATGTCCTTTTCAAGGAATAGTTGTTTCATGATAATTTAAATAGTGAGATATTTTTAAAGGTTTAGAAAAAGTTTTTTTTTTAATCATTTAATTTATATATTTCAAGCTTATTCTTATATTATGTTAAATTTATCATCCACTCCATCAAGCCCTGGTTGTTATATTTTCAAAAATCATAAAGGTATTATTATCTATATAGGCAAGGCTAAGAATCTAAAAAAAAGAGTCAATTCTTATTTCAATAAAACTCATGTTGATGAGAAAACAAATATCTTAGTTTCACAAATTGATTCTGCAGATTTTATTGCAACTGATACTGAAGTCGAAAGTTTAATTCTGGAGAATAATCTTATTAAAAAACATCAACCAAAATATAATATTGACTTAAAAGATTCTAAGCGTTATGCTTATCTTAGAATTGCTGCTGAAGAATCTCCAAGACTTCTGCTTGCAAGAAATAGAATTGCGAAGGGCGAATACTTTGGTCCTTTTACTTCAGCTGCAACAAGAGATTATGTTAAACAATATTTAACTAAAGCTTTCAAACTTCGAACTTGTAATCGTCTTCCAAAAAAAGCTTGTCTTAGATTTCATATTAATCTTTGTTCTGCTCCGTGCATCAATAATATTTCAAAAACAAACTATGATAACAATGTTCAATCTGTTCGTCAAATCCTAAAAGGACACACTGATGAAGTTTCAAAAAGAATTGCAACTGCCATGTCTGCAGAGTCAAAGAAATTAAATTTTGAACGTGCACTTGATCTTAGAAATCAACTTGATGCAATTAATTATCTTGGCGAACGTCAGAAAATGGAAACAAAAAGAAAATATGATGAAGATATAATTAATTTCAAAGTAAAAAACAATCGTGTATATCTAATGTTATTTAATATCTACAAAGGCATTCTTGAAAATAAACAAGAGTTTGAATTTGATGCTGAATCTGAATTCCTTGAAAAGTTTATTACTCAATTTTACGATGATGCACCTGTTCCTAAAGAAATAATTCTAACTAAATCTTTGCCTCAATCAATAGTTGACTTTTTATCATTAAAAAGAAATTCAAAAGTGAAAATCGTTGTTCCAAAAATTGGCGAGAAAAAACAACTATTAACTTTAGTTGAGAAAAACATTGATATATCTTTTTTTGGTGAAGAAAAGAAACTTGAGGATCTAAAAACAAAACTTAGACTAAATGAAATCCCTCGAGTAATTGAGTGTTTTGATATTTCACATCTTTCAGGAACTAATACTGTCGCTTCAATGGTTCAATTCAGAAATGGCAAACCTGATAAATCAAATTATAGAAAATTTAAAATTCGCACAGTCGATGGTGTTGATGATTTCAAATCTCTCGCAGAAGTTGTTTATAGAAGATACTCCCGATTATTAAAAGAACAATCTGCATTCCCAGATCTTATTGTAATTGATGGTGGTAAAGGGCAGCTCTCTTCGACTCTGGAAGTCTTAAAAAAATTAAACCTAAAAATCCCGATAATTTCTCTTGCAAAGCGTCTTGAAGAAGTTTTTGTTCCAGGACTTTCATTCCCAATTATTTTAAACGAAAAATCTGATGCAATCAAACTCTTGCAACAATTAAGAGATGAAGCTCATAGATTTGCAATCACATTTAATAGAAAACTAAGAAGTAAATCTTTATTTGATTAAAGTTTGATTAAATTTATATAGATTAACTTACAGTTATATTATTTATGAATCTTGAAGAACTTAAACAAATTTTGTTTAAAACTTGGGGGAAGGATACTTGTTACCCTCCGCAAGAAGATGAATGGAGTCCTAATAATCCTGCATTTGGTCAATGTTATACCACTGCGATGATTGTTAATGATTATTTTGGCGGTAAGATTCTAAAAGTAAGATATGAAGATGGCATGGGTCATTTTTGGAATTTAATTGATGGTGAAGAAGTTGATTTAACAAAATCACAATTCAAAGAAGGGGAAGTTATTCCAACTCCTCGTGCTTACCCAAGAAATGAAATTGGTCAAAAACCAGGCTATGATGAAATTAATAGAAGGTATAAAATTCTAAAAAAACGTGTAGATGCTTTTCTAAAAATATGATGTTTCTTACAAAAACTTTAAGTACTAATAAGCTGAAGAGTTATTATGTTTGATTTTAAGAAAGCTACAAAAAATGATTTCTCAGAAATAATTGGTGTTATGAAAAATGCTAGTTATTTAGATTTTGCTTATAAGAATAAAACTGTTGAGGAAGTGGCAGAAATAATTTCTAACTCTGAAGATACTTATCTTATTTGCTTTGAGAAAGAATCTAAAAACTCTAAACACATCGTTGGTTATTTTATTTTTGGCTCTGTAAAAAATAATCTTTTAGAAGCTAGAGAAAAGTTTGAGATAAGAGAAGATTATGCTTATCATCTAGGTATTGGTGTCCATTCTGATTACCGTGAGAAGGGTATTGGTCAAAGATTAACTCAGTATGCATTTACTCAAGCAAAGAAAAAGTTTAGCGGTATGTATGCTGACGTAAGTTCTGATAATATTCCTTCTTTAAAATTACAATTAAGCGCTGGATTTGAAAAAATTGCTGAATATAAAACTGAAAAAAGATCTAACAAAACAAAGAACATATTGTTTTTGAAACACTTCTAGAAGTAAAAACCATCTATCACTGGACATTCTTTGACAATCTATTTAAAGAAAAACCCATATTTATTTTTCATGACTAAGAAGCATGTACCTGAAGAGTTTGCTTTCAAACTACATTCTAAATTTAAACCTGCTGGTTCTCAACCTGCCGCAATTAAAAGTTTAATTAAAGGTCTAAAAGAAAAAAATTCTTTTCAAACTCTTCTTGGAGTTACTGGTTCAGGTAAAACTTTTACTATGGCTAATGTCATTGAAAAACATAATAAAGCAACTTTAGTTTTTGCTCATAACAAAACTCTTGCAGCTCAATTATATAATGAATTAAAAGAATTCTTTCCAGAAAATCGTGTTGAATATTTTGTTTCTTATTATGATTATTATCAACCTGAGTCTTATATTCCTTCAAAAGATCAGTATATAGAAAAAGATTCTCAAATTAATCCTAAGATAGAACAGATGCGTCTTTCAGCAACTGCATCTCTTCTTTCGCGATCGGATACTATTGTTGTTGCATCTGTATCTTGCATTTATTCTGTTGGTAACCCGAAACATTTTAGACGTCTTGGTCTTGAAGTAAAAAAGTCTCAATCCATTAAACGTAATGATATTATCAAAGGTTTAGTTAATATTCTTTTTGAAAGAAACGATACTGAACTTATGCCTGGTAGATTTCGTGTAAAAGGAGATACCATAGATTTTATTCCTGGTTACTTCAATAATATTATACGTATTGAAATGTTTGGTGATGAAATAGAGCGTATTTTGGAAGTTGATAAGAACACTGGCAAAGTTCTTGAAGAACATAAATACTTTTTTATTTATCCTGCTAAACATTTTGTTATTCCTGAAAATGAAATTGATAGAGCTCTTGTTGCAATTAAATCTGAACTTGAAGATACTCTTCCTAAGATGGATTTGCTTGAGTCTCACAGATTAAAACAAAGAACATTATATGACCTTGAAATGATTCAAGAAACTGGTTCTTGTAAAGGTATTGAGAATTATTCTTTTCATTTTGAAAATCGAAAAATAGGTAAACGTCCTTTTTGTCTTTTAGATTATTTTCCTGATGATTTTCTTATTATGATTGATGAGTCACATCAGACACTTCCTCAGGTTAGAGCTATGTATAAAGGGGATCGTTCTCGTAAAAAGTCATTAATTGATTATGGTTTTAGGCTTCCTAGTGCGTATGATAATCGTCCTTTAAAGTTTGAAGAATTTGAAGCTGAATTCTTAAAATCTAAATCTGTTGTTTTTGTTTCAGCAACTCCAAGCGAATATGAATTAACACATTCTTCTCAAATTATTGAACAAGTTATTCGTCCAACTGGTTTAATTGATCCTAAAGTTTTTATTAAGCCTATCCCTGGACAAATTGATGATTTAAAGCGTGAAATTAAAGCTGTTATCTCAAAAGGAAATCGTGCTCTTGTAACAACTATCACTAAAAAACTTGCAGAAGAAATGTCTGATTATTTGGCTGGGCAAGGAATTAAAACTCGTTATCTTCATTCTGAAATTGATACTATTGAGCGAAGTGAAATTATTCGTCAATTAAGAAAAGGTGATTTTGATGTTTTGGTTGGAATTAATCTTTTACGTGAAGGTCTTGATATTCCTGAAGTTGGTTTCATTGGTATTCTTGATGCTGATAAGGAAGGATTTTTGCGTGACAAACGAAGTCTTATTCAGATTATTGGACGTGCTGCAAGAAATGTAGATTCTAAAGTAGTTCTTTATGCAGATGTCATAACTGATTCTATTCGTTCTGCAATTAAAGAAACAGAGCGTAGACGTAATATACAAATTGCTTATAATACTAAGCATAACATCATTCCAAAAACTATTATTAAACCAGTTAAAGATCAGGAAGTTTTTGTTAGGGATGTTAAGCATATTCCAAAATCTAATATTCCTAAGATGGTTGCAAATTTAGAAAAAGAAATGAATGTTGCTGCTGATAAACTTGATTTTGAAATTGCTATTATTCTTCGTAATCAAATTGAAAACTTAAAGAAAAGATTAAGTGAAAAAGAAATTAAAAATAATAAAACGCACAACAGTTAAACTGTTGGCACGCTAAAAATACGTGTTTTTTAGTGAAATAAAAGATAAAAATAAATTATTTTGTTTATTTCTAGTAACTGCTTCTTCTTGGTCCGTCTCTTCGATCTCCGCCTCTAGATCCGCCTCTAGATCCTCCTCTTCGATCTCCGCCTCTTCGATCTCCACCAAAGCCTCTACCATATGATTCTCCTCTTGGAGGATCTTTATGTTTGATAAGTGCTCTTTCAAATTTTGGTAGCGGTTCTAATTCGACATTAATATCTGTGTCTCTTAAAACTCTGTCAAAGTTTTCGTGATCTCTTGGAGATAGAACGCTAATTGCCATTCCTTCTTTTCCAGCTCTAGCTGTTCGACCAATTCTGTGAATATATTCTTTTGATTCTTTTGGAATGTCGTAATTATAAACGTGTGATACGCCTTTAATATCAAGACCTCTTGCTGCAACATTTGTAGCTACTAAAACATACACTTTTTGTTTGTGAAAGTTAGTCATTATTTGACCTCTTTTCGCTTGTGTAAGTCCGCCGTGAATTGCTTGTGCTTGAATTTTGTTCGCTTTTAAGTTTGCAGCTACAAAATCTGTGTTTTGTCTTGTGTTACAAAATACCATTACTAATCCTTCTTGTTCTGATTGTAGTAAATGTACTAACAATGAAAACTTTGCATTATCTCTTACGTCGTAATAGATTTGCTTTAGTTTTGTAGGATCAACTGCGTTTTCTGCTGATACTCTAACAGGGTCGTTCATGTATTTTTTGATTATGTAGTCAATGTCTGGTGTGATTGTTGCTGAGAACATTAAGCTTTGTCTTTCTGGTGGGCAAGCGCTCATGATTTTTCTAACATCATCAATGAATCCCATGTCTACCATTAAATCTGCTTCGTCTAAAACGAATGTTTTAACTCTTGAGAAATCGATTGTTCCTCTGTCCATGTGATCTAGAATTCTTCCTGGAGTTCCAACAACAATATCTGCATGTCTTAAATCATCCATTTGTGGATTGATTGATACACCACCATATACTTCTACAATTTTTAATTTTTTGTGATGTGAGAAGTCTCTTAGTGCGTCAGTAATTTGTTGTGCTAACTCTCTTGTTGGGGCTAATACTAATGCTTGTATTCCGCCTTTTCTTTCAGTGTTTTGAATTATTCCAACACCGAATGCTAAAGTTTTTCCTGATCCTGTTGCAGATCCTGCAACAACATCTTTTCCTTCTAATACTGCAGGAATACTTTTTTCTTGTATTTCTGTTGGTTCAGTAAATCTTTGTTTCTCTATTGATTTTAAGATATCATCGCAGATACCTAATTCTTTAAATTTATTCATTTTAGTTTCTTAAGAAAAAGTAATTAATTCGTAGTGCGTGATGGGATATATTAGATTTAAATATAAAAATGATTTGAATTTGTTCAAATTAGTTTTCTTGCTTTGTTAAATTTTCGTGATATTTATTAAGCAAATCGCGATCGTCACTTGTCGAGTAATTCTTCTTCTTTAGCCTCGTTTTATGTAATTTTTTTAACTTAGTGGTTTGAATTACTTTATAAACTTTTATAAATATTCAAGCTTAATTTGATTATGTACTATTTATTGAGGTGTATTTATGAAACTTAAAATTTTAGTGATTTTTAGTTCATAAATTTCCGGAGGAAAACTATGAAAAAACAAACAATCGCATTTTTTGAAATCAAAGATTCTGAATCTTCTTATATTAAAAAAAAACTAAAATCTTTCAACTTACTTTTTTTTGATGACATAATTAATAATGTTAATATATCTAAATTCAAGAATGTTGATATGATTTCTACGTTCATTTATTCTAGAGTATCAAAGGATACTATGACTAAGCTTCCGAACCTTAAAGTCATTGCCTCGCGTTCTACTGGCTTTGATCATATTGATTTGGTTGCTGCTAAGAAAAAAAATATTTCAGTTCTTAATGTTCCTTTTTATGGTGAGAACACAGTTGCGGAACATACTTTTGCACTTATTCTTTCTCTTTCAAGACATGTTCATAAGTCTTATGTTAGAACCTTAAAAGATGACTTTTCAATTGATGGTCTCACTGGTTTTGATTTGAAAGGTAAGACTATGGGTCTTATAGGTGGTGGCCGTATCGGTATGCATGTTGCAAAGATTGCCAGAGGCTTTGGTATGAAAGTTTTAGTTTTTGATTTGCGTCATGATACTTTTTTACAAGAAGTAATTGGTTTTGAATATGTTGAGATGGATTATCTTCTAAAAAACTCTGATGTTATTTCTCTCCATGTACCTTACAATAAACATACTAATCATTTAATTAATAAGGAATCTCTTTCAAAAATGAAAAAGTCCGCTGTTTTGATTAATACTGCGAGAGGCGGTCTTATTGATACTGATGCTCTTTATCATGCACTTTCAAAAAAGCAACTTGCAGGTGCTGGTCTTGATGTTATTGAAGGTGAAGAATATCTAAAGGAAGAACATGCACTTCTTCATAATTCTTCTAATCCTGATAAGTGGCGTTCTATTGTTAGGGATAATAAGATCTTCAAACTTGATAATGTTGTTTTTACACCGCATAACGCATTCAATTCAAAAGAAGCTCTATTAAGAATTCTTGATACTTCACTTGATAACTTATTATCTTGTCAAGATGGAACATGTCAAAATTTAGTAAATTGATTTTATTTTTTTTAGAATTATTTTTATGATTTATTTATTTAAGCGCTAGGTCTGCTTCTTTTTTACTTAGCTTTCTACTTCTTCCAATATGTAGTCCCTCTAAGTCTAGTTTTCCAATTCTTGTTCTTTCAAGTGTTAATACTTTATATCCTAATTCACTAAATATTTTTTTTACTATATGTTTTCTTCCTTCATGGATTGTGATTTCAACAATATTTTCTTCTATTCTTTCAACTTTACTAGCTTTTGTTATTCTGCCTTCAATTTCCATTCCGACTTCGATCTTTTTAAGTTCTCTATATGAAATTGTTTTTCCCAGTCTTGCTAAATATGTTTTTTTAGTTTCATTACTTGGGTGTGCTACTTGGTTTGCAAAATCTCCATCATTTGTTAAGATAATAAGTCCTGTTGTATTAAAGTCTAGTCTTCCTACTGGAAACACTCTTTCTTTAATTTTAATATATTCCATGATTGTTGGATAGAATGGATCAGTTAGTGCAGTTACGCATCTTGGCGGTTTGTAGAATGCATAGTATACTTTTTTTTCTTTTTTGATTGGGTTTCCTTCTACAATTATGTCATCCTCAATAGTTGCTTTATCTCCTATTGTGATTACTGTTCCATTAACACTGACTAATCCTTTCTCAATTAATTCTTCAGCTTTTCTTCTAGAACAATATCCGTTGTTGCTTAAGATTTTCTGTACCCGTTCTTCCATATTAACATTTAGTTATTTGCTTTTGTTTATATTATTTCTTATTGAAAATTATATTTATATCTAAATCAGAAAATATTAAAACTCATCCTTCAATTATTTCATTATGAGTTTTTTAATGAATCGTAACACATCTCCTGAATCTATGAAGATTCGTTTTGGAATTATGTCTATTCTATTTGTTGTAGCGGTTGTTTATTATTTAACCAGTTTTGGTATTAGTTTTTCTTTTACTGTTGAATTAGAACGAACTTTACTTGCAATTATAGTTGGTATATTTATAGCTCTTATTCATTCAGCAATTTTTCTTAGAAAACTTCTTTAGAAATGCTTCTTTTTAGTATAATATGTGTGCAATAATTTATGTGCTTTTTTTCCGCCTGGAACACCTAAATAATCTTTATATAACTTGAGTGCTGTTGGATTTTTATGTGATTTTCTTATCTTTTTTGATTTATCTTCTTTGTTTAGTGCTTTTGCTCTTTTCATTAATGTTATATCGTCATGTGGTCTTGGTTGTCCGCCTCCACCTATGCATCCGCCATAACAAGCCATTATTTCAATAAAGTGGTATGGTGAGGTTCCTGCTTTGATGTCTTCCATAATCTTACGAGCTTCGCCTAATGTATGTACAACTCCAATCTTAATTTCTTTACCTGCAAGTTTTAGTGTTGCTTCTTTTACATGATCCATTCCCTGTACTTGTTTATATTCAATTTCTTTCAAATCTTTTCCACTGATAAAGTCTGCTGCTGTTCTTATTGCAGCTTCCATAACTCCGCCTGTTCTTCCAAATATTGCACCTGCGCCAGTACTTTCTCCAAGTGGATGATCAAAATCTGTATTATGTAAATTTACAAAATCCACATTTAGTTGTTTTAAGAGTTTTGCAATTTCAACTGTTGTTAGTACATAATCTGCTTCTCCTGTAAACTCTGGTCTTTTAATTTCATATTTTTTTGCAGTACATGGCATTATATCTACTAATATTATATCTTCTGGTTTTTTCTTAATTTTTTTTGCAAAATAAGTTTTTACTAGTGATGAAAGCATTGCTTGCGGACTTCTACAACTTGACATATGTCCTAGTTCTTCAAAGAAAAATTGTTCTCCAAATTTAACCCATGCCGGACAACAAGTTGTTATCATTGGTAAATTTTTATTCGCTTTAAATCTTTTAACAAATTCTGTTGCTTCTTCTATTATAGTTAAGTCTGCTCCAAGGTCTGTGTCAAATACGTAATCAAAGCCTATTTGTTTTAGTGCACTAACCATTTTTCCCGTAACAGGAGTTCCTGCTGGCATTCCAAAGCATTCTCCAAGTGTTGCTCTTATTGATGGAGCTGTTTGTGCAACTAGTATTTTACCAGAATTTAGTGCATCAATTACTGGTTGTATTTCACTTATTTCTGACAGTGCACCTGTTGGACATGCGATTACACATTGTCCGCAGTTTATGCAGTTTGATGTTGACATATTCTTGCCTTGTGGCGGCATAACTTTGGTATTAAAACCTCTATTCTGAAGACCAATTGCATAAACTGTTTGTTGTTCATTACAAACTCTTATACATTTTTCACAAAGTATACATTTATTATTATCTCTTCTTATTGAGCTTGATGTTTCATCTACGATTGAAATTCTTTTATCTCCTTCGTATCTTATTTTATTAACCATCATATCTTTTGAATATGTTTGTAATTTACAATCTAAATTTCGAACACATATAGTGCAATTCAAATCATGATTTGCTAATAGTAATTCAAGATTAATTCTTCTTGCTTCTAGAATTTTTGGAGTGTGAGTTTTTACTTTCATTCCTGGCATAATTGGAGTTGTACAACTTGAAAGAAGAGATCTTGCTCCTTCTACTTCTACAACGCAAAGTCTACATGCGCCTATTGGGTGTAATTTGTCATCGTGGCATAAGTGAGGTATTTCTATTCCTTGTCTTTTGCAAAGTTGAATTATAGTTTCTCCTTTCTTTGCATTAACTTCTTTTCCATTTATTGTTGCTTTGAATATTTTGACCATTTTATTTCTCAATTATAATTGCTTTTGTTGGGCAGACTTTATAGCATATCCCGCAGTGTATACATTTGCTTTGATCTATTGTATGTTGTTGTTTTATTTTTCCACTAATACATTGAACTGGGCATTTTTTTGCACAAAGTCCACAACCAGTGCAACTTTCCGTAATAAAATACGTTGGTTTTTTATTTTTTATTTTATCATCATATTCATTTCCAAAATGCTTGATTGTTGTAAGTACTGGGTTTGGAGCTGATTGTCCAAGTCCGCATAATGAATTTTCTTGTATATATTTTGCAAGTACTTTAAGATTATCTAAGTCTTCTTGTTTTGCTTTATGTTTACTTATTTTTTGTAATAATTCATACATTCGATATGTTCCTTCTCTACAAGGAGTGCATTTTCCACAGCTTTCTGATTTTGTAAATTCAACAAAGAAGTTTGCAATTTCAACCATGTTATCATCTTCATCAAGAATTAGCATTCCGCCTGATCCCATAATACTTCCTGCAGCTGTGATGCTTTCGTAGTCTACAGTTACTTCTTTTATTTTATCTGCTGGTATGCATCCGCCTGATGGTCCGCCTGTTAAAACTGCTTTAAGTTTTTTATTATTTCTAATCCCGCCACCAATTTTATAGACTATATCATGTAGACTTATTCCCATTGGAACTTCTACTACTCCGGTATGTTTTATTTTTCCAGTTAAACAAAGAACTGCAGTTCCAGGAGATTTTTCTGTTCCGTATTGTTTGAAACTTTCAGGCCCTTCTCTTAATATGTGTGATACGTAAGCATAAGTTTTTACATTATTGATATTTGTTGGTTTTCCATAAACTCCATTTTGTGCTGGAAATGGTGGCTTTGGTCTTGGCATTCCTCTTTTTCCTTCAAGAGAACTTATTAATGCTGTTTCTTCTCCACAGATAAATGCTCCTGCTCCTTCAAATATTTCTATATCAAAATTAAATCCTTTTATTCCGCAAATATTTTTCCCTAAAAATCCTTCTTTTTTAGCTTCATTAATTGCATTTGTTAATGTTTTTATTGAGTCTGGATATTCTGCTCTAACATAGATGTGAGCTTTTTCTGATCCTACTGCCCAGGCGGCAATAGTCATTCCTTCTATTACTGCAAATGGATCTCCTTCCATAAGTGTTCTATCCATAAAACTTCCAGGGTCACCTTCATCTGCGTTTGCAATTAGAATTCTTTCTCCTTCTTCTCTTGCTATGAAACTCCATTTCATTCCTGTGTTAAATCCTGCTCCTCCTCTTCCTCGAAGATTTGATTCTTTAACCATTGCAATTACTTCTTCTGGTTTCATTACAAGTGCGAGTTTTAATCCTTCAAAACCGCCTGTTCCTAAGTAGTGTTTTATTTTATATGGATCAATTTGACCTGTTCTTCGCATTACATATCTTGTTTGGTATTTATAGAAATCTATGTCTTCAACATAAGCTTGATGTCCATCTTCTTCATGTTCAAAGATTAATCTTTTTAGAATTGTTCCTTTTTTTGCAGAGTTTACAATATCTTTTGCATCTTCTGCTGTAACTTTAGTATATAGAATTTCTTTTTTATTTTGACCAACAACAACTAATGGTCCTACTTCGCACATTCCATGACATCCTGTGTGTTCGACTGTTACGTCAAGTTTTGCAGCTTTCACTTCTTTTTTTAAATTCTTAAATATTGAGTCTGACTTTTGTGATCTACAGCTTCCGCCACCGCAAACGGTTATTTTATTTGCTTTCAAAATTTCACCGCTGTAAAATTTTGATGTCTCAAAAAAAGTTCTTTTTTGCAGACTTTCATGCTTTCACCTTTTTGCTTTTTTTGTATTCTGCTAATATATCTTTTACTTCTTCTTTCTTGACCTTTGAGTATATTTTTCCGTTTACTGTCATAACTGGTGCGCTTGCACATAATCCTAAACATCTTACTATTTCAAGTGTGAATAAGCCATCTTCGCTTGTTTCGCTTGGAACTATGTCTGCTTGTTTTTTTATTTCATTTAATAGCTCAACGCTACCTCTGACATGGCATGCTGTTCCTTCGCAAACACTTATGATATATTTTGCTGGTTGTTCTAATTTAAATTGTGAATAGAATGTTGCAACTCCATATATGTGGACTGCTGGAATTTTTAGTCTTCTTGAAACCTTTACTAGTTCTGCTCTTGGTAAGTATCCATGTTTCTCTTGTATTTTTTGAAGTTCTACTACTACGTTTGCTTTATTACAACTAGAACCATTTTGACTACACCCTTCCATGTTTTATTTATTCGTCTCTGTTCTATATAAATATTATCATTAACAATAGTTCATTTTATGTGTTTATTCTTAAACAATTTTTCCCGAAAATATTATAAACTAATACTCTTAAAATTAGTCTATGTCTGAATTTGTTTGTCTTAAAAAACAAGAATATGGAATTGGTTTTATTCAAGAGAATATTGAAACTTTAGTTTATTCTGCTTTATGTTTTCTTTTACCGTTTTTAGTTGGACATCCTCAGTTGGTTGTTGGTATCGGTGTTAATGTAGCTCTAGTTTTGGCAGCTCTTAATGTTCGAACTTACAAACTTATTCCAATCATTATTTTTCCATCGCTTGGAGTTTTAGCTCAAGGTCTTATTTTTGGGCCATTCACTTTTTTCTTAGTTTTTATGATTCCTTTTGTTTGGATTGGAAATTTCATATTAGTATATTTAATTAAACGTATTCATCTTGGTGCTAATAAGAATAAGTGGCTTTCATTGGGCATCGCAGCTGTGCTTAAAATGGCATTTTTATTCGCTGCAGCGTATGTATTAGTTCAATTTTCTGTTATCCCAGTTATTTTCTTAACTGCAATGGGTTTAATGCAACTTTATACTGCTCTTGCTGGTGGCGCTATTGCTTTTGGTCTTCATTTTGCTAAGAAAAAATTAGTTTGAATAATTTATTTTATTCTTTATTTCATTAAATGTTATAATTTAATCTTTTTGTATTCATAAATCAAAAGATTTAAATATGAACTACACTACTCCAAAGTGGTAAACACTTATTTAATTTATAAAATGGAAGATAATTCAGAATTTAGTGAAAATCCAATTATCAAATCAAGGTCTGAATTAGTTGACCATTTACAAAATAAACTTCCTTTAGGTATTGGTTTTGAAGGTTTTAATCCTGAAAAACATTACTGGACTAGTTCTCATTCAAATGTTCAAACAGGCGGACTTTTAGCATCTCAAATTAATTCTATCGTAGATCATAATAATTTTGATGTTACTGCTGAAACGAGATCTTCTCTTGATTCGAATTCTGACCCTATTATCGATATTAAATCTGCCAACCTTTTAGGTTATCTTTTAATAACTGCATTAAGGCCTTTTGGAGAAAAATTATGGAATGATTCGTTTGCTGTATATCAAGGACCAAGAAAGGGTTTTTCTCAAGAGGCAGAAATTTTTGATAAATTAAATGCTGCTGGAATTCCAACTCCTATATCTCTTCAAAGTTTAATTAGTTCAAGTAATTTAAACAAATCTTTGCCTTTAGTTTCATTAACTGTATATGATCCTAATTTGAGAAACACAGTTGATATTCTAAAACTTTCAAATCCTCAAAAAACAAATCAAATATTAACAGATGGTGCTGAATTGTTGTATCGTACGCATGAAGCGGGTGTTATTATGGCTGACCCTTGGTGGGGTAATATTGCTGAATCTGACAAGGTATTAAAAATAATTAATTTTGATTTTAAAGCAAATCCTAAAATGCTTGCTCAAAATCCTAGTCTTGCGAAAATGCATGATTTATCAGGTTTAGTTGTTTCTGGCGCTCATAGATCTTATTCAACAGATGAAGAGGTTGTATCTGCAATGCTTAGTACTTATCCTGTTACTGCATCTGATGTGAGAAATTTAGGTCAAATTGTTGATTATGATAGAAAACATCTTTCAGGTTCTTTTGTGGGACCAACTAGAAACGCAATCTTCCAAGATCCCGTCTATGGCCTTGATCAAAGCAGAGTTCTAAAGATAAAAGAAGAATTATACAAACAAGCTTCTTAATAGTATTTTCTTATTAAAGCGACCAAAAACTTTAAATATCCACAATCTTTTCTATTCTTATATTCTTACATCATTTTCAGACAAAAAAAATAAAGGGAGCTAAATTGGAAACCAAACTAATCAAAAAGGGAGATTTCATCCAAGTTGACTACACTGGTAAGCTTACGGATGAGGGTACAGTATTTGATACCACACTTAACGATGTTGCATTAAACAACGGTCTAAATCCGAGTGCAAAATATAAACCAGTAATTATTTGTGTTGGTGATGGTTATATTTTACAAACTTTAGAAGAAAGTCTTATTGGTAAAGAAGTTGGAAAACACACCTTTAATCTTCCTGCTGAAGCTGCTTTTGGTAAAAAGAATGCAAAGCTCTTAAAATTAATTCCCATCAAAGTTTTTAAAAAACAAAACATCATGCCTCACGTTGGTTTAGAAGTTAATATTGACAATGCTTTTGGAATTGTTAGAACTGTTAGTGGCGGTCGTGTAATTGTTGATTTTAATCATCCATTATCAAGTAAGAATGTAACTTATGAAGTTGACGTTAAAAAAATCGTTACTGATGATAAAGACAAACTTGATGCTATACTTTCAATTTCAGGAGTTCATTATGACTCTGTAACTGTAAAAGATGGTGAAGCAATGATTGTCTTAGAACAGGAAGTTCCTGATCAATTTAAAACACTAATTGAAGGGCAAGCAAAAATTAAAACTACTATCAAATCATTTGATTATGTTGTGAAAACACGCAGTAGTAAAACTACTGGTGCACCAAAACAAAATGTTTTGAGTGAAGCAAAGCCAGCAAGTGCTAAACCAGTTAATCAGGTTAACACTGTAAAACAATAAATTTAAATAGCTTAAAAAGCCAATAAATCCCATTTACATGGGGAGGTTACTATGGACTCAGATTTTACTGAAAAAAAAATAAATGCTCTAGATGCTGAATTAGAAGAAATTCTATCAAAGCAAAAAGCTAAAATTAAAGTTGTTGGTGCAGGTGGCGCTGGTAATAATACTATTAACCGAATTGCAGAAGTTGGTATTGTTGGTACAGAAACTATTGCTATAAACACTGATGCTCAAGATTTATTATATACTACTGCTGATAAAAAAATCTTAATTGGTAAAGATTTAACAAAAGGTCTTGGTGCAGGTTCAGTTCCGAAAGTCGGAGAAGACTCTGCTAGAGAATCTGAACATGAAATCAAAAGCGCAATTGCAGGCGCAGACTTAGTATTCATTACTTGTGGTCTTGGTGGTGGAACTGGTACGGGAAGTGTTCCAGTTGTCGCAGAGATTGCAAAAAAATTAGGCGCATTAACAGTTGGTGTTGTAACAATTCCTTTTCAAATGGAAGGTAATAGACGTTATGAAAATGCACTTTATGGTCTTGAAAGACTTGAAAAAACTGTTGATACTCTGATTGTTATTCCAAACGATAAATTACTTGAATTAGCACCTGAACTTCCTCTTCATACTGCATTCAAAGTAGCTGATGAAATACTTACAAACTCTGTAAAAGGAGTTGCGGAATTAATTACTAAAGCGGGTTTAGTTAACTTAGACTTTGCTGATATTAGAGCTGTAATGGGAAAAGGTGGAGTTGCTTTAATTGGTGTTGGAGAATCTGACACAGAAAATAGAGCAGAAGAAGCTGTTGATAAAGCAATCAATAACCCTTTACTTGATGTTGATGTATCAGGCGCTAACGGCGCATTAATTAATGTCTCAGGTGGAAATGATATGACTCTTGCGGAAGCAAAGAGAGTTGTTGAAGAGATTTCAAATAAACTTGATGAAGATGCAAGAATTATTTGGGGAGCTCAGATTTCCGATGATCTTGACGGCATGATTAAAGTTATGCTTATTGTAACTGGTGTCAAAAGCACACAGATAATTGGAGGAAAAAACCGAAAACCAAGTTCAACTGAGAAAAAAGAAATCGAAGATGAATTGGGAATCGAGTTTGTAGATTAAAAATGGGAAATATTTCACGCTTTAAAAGTTATGTAGCTCACTGTTGGAGAGTTTTACTAATTACAAAGAAACCTGATAAGGAGGAGTACAAAGTAGTTGTCAAAGCCTCAGGTCTAGGTATTGCAATCATTGGTTTGATTGGATTTATCTTGCACTTGATTAATCAACTACTATTTTAACAATTAAAATGGCAAAAGACGAAGAACAATTAAAATACGCAGCACCGCAACTTAAAATTAAAGGTGCGTTAACTGCAGAAGAAATAGAAGCTAAAGATAAAGATATGCAAGCTGAAGTTGATGCTGATAAAGAAGAAATCAAAGAAACAATTGATGCTGAAAAACCTGAAACTCTAATTTTTGCTGTTAGAACAACTGCAAACAGAGAAGATCAAGTTATGTCTTTCTTAGCTAGCAATGCAGATCGAAAAAAATTAGATGTTTTTGCAGTAATTAGACCTCATGGTATGAGAGGTTATATTTTTGTAGAAGCTGGTGATCGAGCTAGTGCAGAACAAGCAGCTTATGGAATTCCATATTCAAGAGGTTTACTTCCTAGTGTAGTTGATTATAAAGAAATCGAACACATGTTAGAACAAGTTAAAAAGGATATAAACATTCAGAAAAACGATATCGCAGAAATCATCAGCGGTCCTTTCAAACGTGAAAAATGTAAAATTACACGTGTAGATAAGCAGAAAGGAGAAGTCGTTGTAGAACTTCTAGAAGCAGCAGTCCCAATTCCGATAACTGTTAAAATTGACGCAGTAAAAGTTATTAGAAGAGAAGACCTCGAAGAATAAATCTTTTATCTTTTTCTTATTTTTTTATTTTTTTTTATTTTATTTTTTCTTAAAGAATATAATTATTTCTACAGTTATTTGTTTCACATGTTTATAATTTAGAATTATTTTGTTTTGTTTGAATTATTATTTAAACTTCAAAATCAGAATTATTTTGTTTTGTTTGAATTATTATTTAAACTTCAAAATCAGAATTATTTTGTTTTGTTTGAATTATTATTTAAACT
>Ga0307929_1000065_pt1 | contig 103140 bp, 79 predicted proteins | sample AceLakmetage1330_FD_203160 | JGI IMG/M metagenome (GOLD analysis project Ga0307929, IMG submission 203160) | Saline water microbial communities from Ace Lake, Antarctica - #1330 | ecosystem: Environmental > Aquatic > Non-marine Saline and Alkaline > Saline | place: Antarctica: Ace Lake...
AGTTCCCATCACGCTTCACCCCGATGGCCGAGAATCCCACGAACCCCACCTACGCACCTTTTCGGATGGATGGCGTACGCTTCGGTTCTTCATGCTCTATAGCCCCAAATGGCTATTCCTGCTTCCCGGCCTCGTCATGAGTCTCTGCGGCGTGATCAGTTGGGCTCTCGCGCTACCAGGCATTACCATTAACGATATCACCTTTGACGCACACACGCTCCTCTTTGGTAGCCTCTTCCTCATTGTAGGTTACCAGTCCATTCTGTTTGGAGCACTGACGAAACTATTCGCAATCGGAGAACACCTCCTTCCCGAGGATCCACGACTCACCAAACTGGTGCACATTATCCCCTTGGAGCGCGCGCTTTTCGTCTCTTTCTGCGTCCTCGCTCTCGGAGCCTGCATGCTGCTGGCAGCATTCAACCAATGGCGAGTCGTTGCGTTCGGGCATCTCGATTATAGCGTCACCATGCGCTGGGTAATTCCTGGCACCACCATGGTGGCCCTTGGATTCCAAACACTGCTCTCAAGTTTGTTTATCAGCGTACTCGGTCTGAAGCACCGATAATGACTGCGCCACCATGGATCTCGGTTGTCATCCCCACTTACCAAGGCGAACGGTTTCTGACGCAAGCCCTCGAAAGTATTGCGGAACAGTGGGATGACACCATTGAAGTCATTGCTATTGACGATGGTTCAACCGATAGCACTCTGACGATTCTCAAGCGATACGAGGCCCAACTGCAATTACGCATATTCGCACACGAACACACCGGCAACTGGGTAAAGAACACAAATCGCGCTCTGAATGAAGCGAGGGGCACCTATGTCTGCATGCTGCATCAAGATGACCTGTGGCTACCGTCTCGCATCGCAGCACTCCGAAAAGCCATGAAACAAAATCCCGGTGCGGGAATGTATCTCAATCCATCTCTGTTCGTTGATAAAAATGGAAAAACCGTTGGGCCCTGGTCCATTCCCCTCCCCACAAACCGCCCTCTAGCTTCGCATGAGGTACTGCCACATCTGATGGTCCAGAATTTCATTGCGTTGCCCGCTCCTGTTTTCCGTAGGGATCTCTGGCAAACCGTTGACACCATGGATGATTCACTCTGGTTTCTGGCTGACTGGAAACTCTGGGGAGCGCTCATTGCGAAAACAACAACGGTCGTGATTCCAGAAGCCATCACAGCCTTTCGTCTGCACGCAGCCTCTCAGACCATAGGGCGAACACATGATGCCAACGACCTTCGCATTCAATACCAAACCGTCATCACCGCTATAGCGAACAGCTTAAAAAAGGGCTCGACACGAACTCAAGCAATTCGGGCTGCAGAATTGAATACCGAGCTCTGCATCGCAATGGCACTCTGGTCGCACAGGGCACGGCGAGAGGCCATGTCCACACTTGTTCAGCTCCGTGAATGGAGAATCGACGTCTGGATAAAATGCATCCGTGATTCACGCGTTCGAGAACGTATAACGGCACGGTTAAGGGCGGGGCTACACGCTCGCACCCCTCATAGAGACAATACACCATGACCCAATCCAGAAACAGCGTGTCAATTGTAATTCCCGTACTCAATGCAGAGCCCTATTTGGAACGTCTGCTTAACGCCCTTAAAAACCAAAGACCAGCACCTCCTCAAGAAATCATTCTCGTGGATTCAGGATCAACCGATCAAACACGGCAAATTGCAACGGCACATCCAGAAGTCCGGATGATTGAGATCGAGCATTTCACCCACGGAGGCAGCCGAAACATGGGCGCCGTCAAAGCCACTGGCGATATCGTCATCTTCCTCACGCAAGATGCACTCCCTCGCGATCCCCTCTGGCTCCAAGCCCTCACAATTCCCTTGGAAGACCCAACGGTTGCAACAGCATGCTCGCGGCAAATCCCCTATCCCGATGCAACGCCCATGGAACGTTTTTTTCTTCAAAAACGGTTTCCCGAGATTGGCGAAGTGCGGAATTTAGAAACGCTCAATGGGGACATTTCATACGAGCGCATCCTTTTCTCAGATGTGAGCTGCGCGATCCGGCGAAGCGTTCTTCTTGAAAATCCCTTCGACGAAACGCTCATCATGAGCGAAGATCAGCTACTCGCCCGCGATCTGATTCACGCGGGATTTACAATGGTCTACGCCCCAGAGTCTGTGGTCGTACATTCACACCGTTACACCCTTTACCAAACCTTTAAACGCTATTTCGATAGCGTCTGCGCGCTGGATGAAATTTTTCCTGAACAACAGCTAAGTGACAGTGCAAAAATGGGGGCTCAGTACGTTGCTGAAGAAATTCGGCACCTGTTCCGCCACGCCCCGCTCTGGTTGCTGTACTACCCGGCCTACACCGCCGTCAAAGTCGCGGCAACTGTGCTGGCACACAATCGGAACCACCTGCCAAAAGCAATGCTTCGGCAAGTCAGCATGCACGCCTACCACTGGAAGTAGCGGGAAGCACACACTTAAACGCACTCTTCGGCGCTAACTTAAACGCATCACTTACTTGGATACGCTTAATCGACCGAGGTCCTTCCTGAGGTCGCCCAGTTTTGAGTGTGATGTATGTGTGTAAGTCGATTAAAAAGCATCGCTGACTACACACTTCCGTGAAGAGCCACACTTAATCGCATACCTTAGTCGGTTACGCTTAGTCTTTGATATCACGCAGTTGAACTGCCGAATACAGAAAGGCTCGCATCTTTCTTTATCGACCAACAGCCTGCACACCCCGCCAGCCCCAATAGCTGTTCCACACCAGAATTCCATTGGTGAGGGATCGTGCAAACCAGCGACCGGTTTCTGTATCGAATACAGCCAGGTCAGATGTGCCATCGCCATCGAAATCACCACTCACAGGCGTGACACCAGGCCAACCCCACTGAAGGTTCCATGCTAGCTGCGTTCCACCAAGCGATCGGATATACCACGACCCACTCAATTCGTCAAAGACAGCCAGATCAGCCAACCCATCCCCGTTATAGTCGCCAGGAACCGCGCGACATCCCGCCCAACCCCAATTCAAATGCCATGCAAGAATATCGCCAGACAGAGTGCGTATAAACCAACGTCCCGAATCCCGGTCAAATATGCCAAGATCCGAAGTGCCATCGCCATCGTAATCAGCCCCCATCGGTTGCACGCCCGGCCATCCCCAATACATAGACCATGCCAAGGTAGAACCACTGACTGACCGAATAAACCACCGCCCGGTATTCTGATCGAAAACGGCGAGATCATCCTTGCCATCACCATCGTAATCCCCGCTCAAGGATTCAACCCCAGCCCAGCCCCATCCTGCATTTGCCAGAATAATGTTCCCTCCCGGACTACGAATATACCAGACCCCCGAAGCAGGATCAAAAACGGCCATATCATCGACACCATCACCATCATAGTCCCCCGCAACCGCACGGACACCATGCCAACCCCAATTCAGAGAAAAGCCTAGAATAGAACCATCCACACCACGGATAAACCAGCGACCCGTTTCTTGATCAAATACAGTAAGTTCACTACGCCTGTCGCCAACATAGTCATTACCCAATGTGGCAACAGGTTGCGAAACCACATACGTACGAGTCACACCATCGCCGACAACCGTAATCGTAGCACACCGCGAAACCAAAAGTGAATTTGCTGACACGGTGTAATTCACGGGACCACTCACGGCCATAGAAACACCATCATTGTCAACGACCACCCACGCCGCATCGGAGGTTGCTGTCCAAGAAACATTCCCAATTGCATTAAAACTGCCAGTCCCCCCTGCGGAACCATAACTTTCTAGCGCGCTGCTAAGCAACAACACGGTCTGCACGTCAACCCCCGCAGGCAATGGCGTTTCAAATATATCCGGAATGCCATCATCATCACTGTCTCTGGCCGGCATCCGCAAAATACGCGCATTTCCCGTGTCCGCAATGTAGACATTTCCCATCAAATCGGAGGTGATATCGTGAGGGTTCAACAACGCCCCTTGACTGACAAGATACGACCAATCTTCCGTAGCCGAACGCTGCCAAATGACATCATCATCGGTATCGGTAACCAATAGCGATCCATCGGCCATCAGCGTCGTTCCAAAGGGACGGCCTAAGCCACCGTCCGTGGACAATGACGAACCCACGGTTTCAAGGTACGCCCCCGCACGCGTGAATTTCTGGATGCGTACGCTCCCAATTGCGGGATCGTAGTCAGACACGTAAAGCATTCCATCTGTCCCAAGATGCAACGCTCCAGGATAACGAACCTTACCATCCTCGCTGCCCGCCGCAATCAGGACACTCCACCCCCCGGTGGAATTTCGCTTTTGAACGCGTGAATTTTGATAGTCAGCAACATATGCATTTCCCTGAGCATCTGCAACAACATCATACGGCGCATTAAATTGGCCAAGTCCGGTTCCCTGTGCCCCCCACGTCAACCACACACCCGTGGCTGCATCGCGCCTTTGAATACGATGGTTTCCGGTATCTGCAACCCAAAGATTACCACTATCGTCAGTGGCAAGACCAAACGGTTGTCGAAATTGCCCGGCTTGGTTTCCTTCTCCCCCAAGTATCTGCCAAATTTCTGTGGCAATATCGTAAACCTGTACCTGATGGTGATCACTGTCACAAACGTAGAGACGATCACCGTCTAAAGTTACGCCACGCGGATTCAGAAGCGCTCCAGCGACACCGGGGCCTCCAGAAACACCAAGAATTTGAACTTGGTAATAAGCCCCGGTAACGGTAACCGAGCTATTGGACGCATTGACGCTAAGATCCAAGGGCGTCAGGTAGCCTGATAAATCAGTAAAACTGACAGTATGCAATCCTGCATCCACAACGACGGCCTCACCACTGTTGTATGTGTCGCCGTCAAGGAGCCACTGCGCACCCGCCGAAACGGCAATGTTGGGAGTCAGAATGGTGGTAATCGAAGAAGGCTCTGAAAGCTTTGTCCACAGACGTTCAAAAGTGTGCAGTGTTGAGTCTTCGATAGTGAGGGTTTCATCATCGGGTGCCTCCCACCACTCAATAGAATTGTACTCTACCTCATGCTCGCCATAGGCCAGATTCGTAACAATCTCACCAGATCCGAACCAATTAGAATTCCCCGATACACACCAACGCGCTCCACTGGGGGCCTCGTCCGGCGTAAAAGTGATTTGCAGGCTTCCACTCACAGGTGTGTAGGATGCCGTAACAGTGCGCTCTTCAGCTTCAAGGAGATCCACATGTATGGAGGCGGGACGATCCCAACCGAGAACATCTCCCGAAATGTCAGCAAAAATGATATCGAAACCGGGGGAGCCAGGACGTAGACTATCTATACGAATTCCAGAGCCATAGTTATTGATTCCACCATCACTAGACCATGTGGCGTAAGACTTCACCTCAGTGGTGTTGTCAATAATCACGGTAAGCGATGCGGTCTGCATATAGACGCCGGTGACAACCGTAGATTCACCCCGTATAAGCGTGACATCAAGTGCATCCGGCGCAAGCCACCCCTCTACATCATCAAAGTTGATTATGTGATCGCCGGGATCCAAACTGGTCACAAGGGCGCCTGAATCGTTCCATGTCGCCCCCCCATTGTAAGTCCACATGGCCCCAGCATCCACGGCATCGTCCGTCTCAATATAAACCTGCAATTGAGCGGGGCCCATAATGATGTGATTGGTCGAAAACGTTACATCACCATTGAAGCTGGCAGCGTGCTCCCACTGGTTCTGCCAGTCAGACGCATACTGCAATACGTTATCCTCAACCTGGCCCCATGTCCAAGCAACGACACTGGAACTGCTCCCGTTTGTGCCATTGTTCGCACTCGTCCCCACAATAGGCGGCAAATTGGTGTAGCTGGTATTATCATCAAACCGGTAGTACGCCACAAGCGTCTCCTCAAGCCCGGTGAGCACGACGTCACGCTTCTCCAAAATTTCCGCAGCCGAACGTTCTTCGTCCCATATGCGAGCCTCATCAATACACCCCTTAAAGCCGCGGCCCACATGCTGCACAATTGGCCCGCCGGCATAGAGAGCAGGAAACGCAACACCCGTCGTCGACGCGACATTGGATCCATTCACGTACAAAACCAGATCCCGGTCATAGTAGCTCGCCGCAACATGCGTCCACGTCGCCCCATCAGCCGGAACGACCACCGCGCTATCCGCTCGAACTTCAGCCCCTCCAATGGAGACATACCGCACATAGGGAATATTGGCCGTCGTAAGACCAATTTCATAATTCACGGCATTGCTGGATACAGAACGCTGGATAATGATGCCGCCATCGGCCTCATCAGAATCGGGTTTAAACCACGCTTCCAGTGTCCACTTATCTAAGGCGAATCGCTGCTCCTTGGGAAACGTCAAAAAGTCGGTCTGGGCACCACCCAGGCAGATTGAAAGATTGTTCTGCGGACTGAGCGATTGTGCAGGGTGCCCCGCACTACCAATATCACTGCCATCAATAAGTCCATCATCATCGGAGTCGGGCAGCCATGGATCAGAACCAAACCGCTGCTCCTCTCGGTTTACGAGACCATCCAAATCAAAATCTTCATCACCGTCACCCACACCGTTGTTATTCGAATCACGATCGCGTGGATTTGTGCCGCAGATATATTCGTAGACCGCATCTAACTGATCATCAGCAAAGTCAGGATACTGTGGGTTACTGTCTCGCTCCGCATTCAGCGGAACACCGTAGTCCACATTCTCGGGTACGGCACGACCTTCCTGATCCGGTCGGGGAACGGCATTTAGAAGCTCATAGAGCTCGGTCCAGATCTGACAGTGCCATACCGCCCTCGGATCCGCGCGACTTTCGTCACCACGCACCACCATAGGCACGCCGTTGCACAACAACTCGGCATCAAACTTGCCGGTAGCAACTTGGAAACTATAGGGGGCGGAATCACAATCCTCAGGAGCGTCAGACATGCTCGTATTATATGCCTGATAATCCGAAACCGTGTAAGGCACCCCCTCAATAACACCAGTCGCTTCGTCATAATCCGCATACGTGATTTCGCTCTGACATTCCACATGGATCTGATTGCGGCCCGTTTGCATATACTGTGCAATGTCATACGCCTGCGCCGTGTTTGCTTCATCCCCCACGGTTGTCACCTGCGTCCCGTTGACGGTAATAATCGTAGACAACATGCCCGGTGTGTAGATCTTCAACGGGCACTCTTGCGGCTGCGAGAAGAGATAGACATAACGCATATACGAAGACCGATCGGCATCATAAAAGTCTGGAGCTGTTTTAGGACTGAGGAAAATAACTCCACCTTCCTCCTGCCATTCTTCGGACGTGCCTACAGAACCATATGCCGGGAATGATCTGAAATACTCAAACCCTTGCAGCAAAGCATCGTCATCAGGACACCCCTCCCGAATGGGGCCATACGCCGAGCTATAGAACTCCAGATACTTTTCAATACCGTGGAGTTCTGTCCACCACTCGGGCAGGCCATCTCCATCGGCATCATCCGATCCCGCCATCGGTGCAGCCTGGTCTTTCGTCACTGCCGCCGCTACATTTGTTCCAAGATAGTACGGGTTTGCATTGGGATAGAGACCATAGTTGATGAAAGCAAAGTTCTCCACTTTCAGGCCACCATCATCAAACCTGAAATACCCCAGTAGCGGCTTCGCGTATTCATACATCGAAGCCGTGCTTCCACTTGCCCTCGTGGCCTGATCCTGGATGTAACCCGGAGCCGGATAATAGCGACTCGCCCAATATTCGATGTCAGCGGCAGAACGCGGGTAATTCCAAACACGCAACTCATCCAGATAGCCATCAGTAAAGTCCTGACAAACCGTGGGATTCCCGAGCATAAAATAAGGTTTCAAAAAGTACTCTTGCGCGATCAGAAGAACGCCATCAATATACAAAACCAAACTGTTGTTTTGCGGCGAAATCACACAGGCCACATGCGTCCATACATCCGGATCAAGCTGCTGCACGGAGCCATTCGCGCCAACACCACCCACAAAAGCCCTCACAATAGATCCGCTCAGAATCTCCAATTTTGGACGATAGTCTTCCAATGAAATCCGAAAATGCGGCATCCCTACCACAACATTTGTAAACCCGTAAACAACACCATCCCCATCCGCACCGGGCCGCACCCAAAACTCAACCGTTCCGCCACCAGAACCAAACGCATACATATTGGTACTCGTATCCGAAATAGCGACTCCATTGGTGTTACCATTGAGGGACATTTCCAAACTGCGCGGGTAGAAATTGGTACCACTCATTGAGTGAACAGGATGTGAGAGATACAGCCCAAACTCATCCCCATCGCTTACTCCATCTTGATCCGAATCCACAGACATAGGATTCAGCGCGTCCCGCGACGTCGTGTACTCGGCAATATTATCCCCATTTGCGTCACGACGCCAGCCAATGCCATCTGGCCCCGTGTATTCCTCAAAATTGCTGATACCATCGAGATCAGGATCGCCTAACCAATCGGAGACAACAGGATTCAAATCTGGGGCGTAAAACAATTCCCACGCATCGTCCATACCATCGTAATCGGTATCCCAATTATCGGGCTCAACGAAAACATTCGTAAAGCTGATCCAAGCACCACCAGCTACGTTAATCATAACGCCGGTAGTAGAATTGATCAGCTCGTACTCCTGCCCATTGGAAAGCCCATCATTGTCATAGTCCATCGCGGTTGTCTGAGCTAAATCACCGAACCAGTGGGCTTCCCACCAATCGGCCATACCGTCGCCGACTGTATCATCACCATCTGCGTCGTCTTCAATTCTGATGATATTATCGTCGGAAGGACTCGTTCCCGTGTAGACAGAGCCGGAAAGCGTCAGATCTTTTGTTCCCATAGGCTCGCCCTCATCCCATTCTCCATTCTCATTGCCATCAATCCAGGCTCTCACCCTGTATTCCCCAGCAGCAAGTGCCGAATCCCCAAGAGAATAGACCCCGTTAGTATCCATAATTACCGGCAAAGAGACGGGTAAGTTGGTTACACTTCCCGGCGGCACCAAATAATCATTATGCGTCCTTTGAGGATCATCAGGGTTAGAGAGATCAAGCAATTCAACGATCACTTTTCCGGAACCACGAATACCACCATCCGGTGCAACAGGCCAGTGCGGTGGCACTGAAATCGCTGAAATCGCATTATTCGTCCACTCAGAATTATTAATCACTGTCCCGCTAACCTGCCCCATTGCTACAGGCAAAAGAACAAGACTACTGGCGGCCAGTACAAAACTGAATATGAGAACTTTGATTTGATGCTTTGCCATAATAAGAACCTCCTACGGCTGTGAGACTGTCGCAAAAACTGCGGTGCCATCCGCAGTGGCAATCACCACGTTGTCACCCGCCGCAGCACGCGTATACGTTGCCGCACTATCGCTCTGGGTCAGAATGCTACCCTTGGAAATGTCCTGAACCGACCAGGTTGCCGTGCCGGAAGCACCAGAGAGCGTAAACGAGACCACCGCACTGTCATTGGCCAAAATAGCGGTGGAAGGCGAGACGGCCATCAATGCAGCTGTTGTCCCCGTCGTATCTGCGGTGGAAGAACTCCCATCGAACTGACTGTCGACATTCTCCATATCAGGGCCATCCTCGCATCCACAGAACACACCAACACAAAGTGCTCCACAAACCACAAGACCCAAGATAAGCATGCGTGAATTCACCATAACGAATCCCCTTTAAGTGGCGCTTCTTCCGCCACTGATTTTAGTTAACAATAATAAACTTGCCCAAAACAAAGTGTACCACCACCACATTGAAAGCAAGGCTGTAAAGCGATGCCACAACATCGTCGATGACAATTCCAAAACCGCCATGAATGCGCTGTAGTTGATTCGCGGGGGCCGGCTTCACAATATCGAAGAAACGACAACTCAGAAATGCAATCAACAAAACCCAGAAATTCCATGGCAACCCAATCATACAAATCGGAAATGTCAGATATTCATCAGCAACAATTCGACCATCATCCTTCGTCCCATAGTGCTTCTCCGCCACACTACAAATGGGAATAGCAACCAAACTTAACGCAATCACAACTGCGCACTGTATTAATATCCCAGCTACCCCTCCAGGAGACTCCAACAACTGACAAAACCACCAGACAATAGGTAAAGCAAGGAGCGTTCCAACCGTTCCTGATGCAACAGGGCTCAACCCCAAACCAAACCCATTTGCCAACAACACTGCCAATTTCTTCATAAATTCCTTGCTTACAATCACGGCCTCAAGTCGAAAACTCTCTCATCCCCGAGAAAAACAACGCCTAGTGTCATGTCACACGCGCAACGCTGTAGGACGTGCTTCCCTGTATTCCGGGAGCGCGTATCGCATAGACGTCCAGACACGTGCTCCTGAATACAGGAAGCACGTCCTACAAACGACAACTGATGTGCGACACAACGCCTAATCCATGAAGCGATACTTAAATATACACCAGAGCGCCCGCATGCCATCTCTCCAAGTGATTTTTTTGCCATCTGCGTAACTCCGACCATAGTAGGAAATCGGCACTTCGTAAATACGCCACTTCTTGCCATGCGCAACCTTAGCCGTAATCTCGACTTCAAATCCAAAGCGGTTTTCTTTGATGACAATCCCCTCCAACACGTCACGCTTGAAGAGCTTGTAGCAAACCTCCATGTCCGTCAGATTCAGATCCGTCATCATGTTGGACATCAACGTGAGAAAGCGATTGCCAATAGAGTGCCAGAAGAAAACCACGCGATGCGGACCCCCGCCCAAAAAGCGTGATCCATAAACAACATCGGCATGACCTTCCAAAACAGGCCCCAACAGACGGGGATAATCCTTGGGGTCATACTCCAGATCGGCATCCTGAATCAGCACCAGATCACCCGATGCCGCAGCAAACCCCGTACGAAGCGCAGCACCCTTGCCCTGATTGATCTCGTGAAAACAAATTTTACACTCAGGGTGTTCACGTCCAATGGCTTCAAGCTTGTCGCGCGAACCGTCTTGTGAGCAATCATCAACTAAGACCAATTCACGATCCATACCAATATCAACCGCCAATACCTGCCGTATAATTTCGTCAATCGTTTCAACTTCGTTATAAATCGGAATAACAATAGAAAGTTTCATGACAGCAACATACCCAAAACCTGCTCGTATCGGCAAGGAAAGAGTATTGTCTGGAGCGGATTTGGGAAACAACAGCGGGTTAAATGAAAACCGTGTCTGTCGTTTTCACCTCGACAAAGGTCGGAAGACAGAGATCGGAGATCTGGGTCTCGTCCCGAAACAGGTCGTCACTCAAAGCAGTGCGTCATCCGTAGCGGACGATGGAGTTTACGGCAAAGATGACGAAATAATTAGGGGTGATAGAGTTCTCGCGGCAGTTCACGATGTAAGGATGCGGATAGATATGGTGTCTATATCGACAACTTTTCCGTAAACTGCTTCGCAACATAACGACGCACGCAACATAAGCCGAGAACTACTTCGAATCCGGCATCCGGCTCTCGATATTATTGACGTTTTTAAAACCGACGAGTACGATATCGCCAATATGAAAGCCTGCATATATTCCCGTAGCTCTCGGCACGCCAAAGGCCACCACGGCTTCTCCATTGAACACCAAGAGGAAACCGCTCGCGCCCTTGCCTCAAAACATGGCCTGACGGTGGCATACGAACACGTCTTTACCGACATGGACTATGCTGGAGAAATCCCGCCTTCATGCTGGGCCTACGGAGAAGATCAGGAAGGACGCCCTGCGCTTTCGGCTCTCATCGGCGCGATCGAGGAGGGTCTTATCAAACGCGTCATCGTGCGAAGAATGGACCGCCTGGGCACAACATCGGAAGTTCTGACGGGACTCTTGGAGCTGTTCTCGCAATATGATGTCTATATCGTAGCCACGCCAGAGACGGCAGGGCTCTCAGATGACCCAACCGAGGCCTTTGCCGTCTCAGTGCTACACACGAGAATTCAGTACGACACCGACAACGAACGCCGCACTAAGGCGCTGTGCAAACAGAAGAAAATTGAGGAACTCAACCGACTCAAGCTCAAGATTGCACGCTTGGAAGCGGAAATTTCCGAGTTAAGCGTATGAAGCAACTCTCGCTGATCCGACATGCAAACGCGGCCTCTGGGCACGGCAGCATGCGCGACATCGAGCGCCCGCTCAGTCAACGGGGTGAGATGGACGCGCAGCATCTGGCTCAGCATCTCCACAAAACGGGCTTTGCTCCTGACATTCTAATCAGCAGCCCAGCCACCCGAGCCGCGGCAACAGCAGAAACCATTGCGCGCGGCGTTGGATATGACCCCAGCCGAATTCAATGGGAAGAAATAATCTATGACGCTGATCCCGCTGATCTCATGACACTGATCTCCAATATCATAACCCAGCACAACACAGTCGCACTCGTTGGGCACAATCCCGCTATAACAGAACTTTCGAATCGGCTTCAGGACCGTCCCCTAAACGCAATCCCCCCCGGCAGTGTTGTCACAATCAAATTTCCCATTGCACAATGGTCAGAAATCGGTCATAGCACAGGAACGCTTCAACGGTTTGAAACACCTAAAATGCTGCACTGAACGCCAACACGCCAGATCCCATCCGAAAAGAGTTCTGCACTCCAGGAGATTTCAATATCCAAGAAGGGAAACTTCGCCCAGACTTCATGAGACCTTTTGCTGTCGCCGTCTGTATAGCGAAAAGACTCCCATTTGGTCATTGGAGATTCCTTGTTGAATATTGAATATTGAGTCCCTTTAAGCCTTGCTTAGCTTATCACCTATGCCCAATATCCCCACCCCATGACCACCTCCGATTTTGAAGACCTTGTGCCAGATGTAATGCTCAATGCGGTCGAACGCGCTACAGGGCGACGCATGACCGGAATGGCACATCCTCTCCCCAGCTACATCAACCGCGTCTACGAAGTGGAGGCCAACGACGGCGAACGCTTAATCGCCAAATTCTATCGCCCGGAACGGTGGTCAAAAGAAGCGCTTCAAGACGAGCATGACTTTGTACTGGCCTGCCAAGCCGCCGAAATTTCGGTTATCGCCCCTATCGTGCTTCCCGATGGCAACACACTCTATGAAGACAACGGCATCTACTTCACGCTCTTCCCAAAACGATTCGGTCGCAAGTTTGAAGCCAACCAGGACAAAGACTGGGGGCGCATCGGCAGCCTCCTTGGGCGCATTCACTCCGTTGGCGCCCAAACCATTGCACCCTCACGCACCAATCTACACCCCGCCGAATCCACCGAAACACACATCGTCCACCTTCTTGATAACGGCATCGTGACACCACAACATGAAGACGCATTCGAAGAAATCACTAACAGCATTCTGGATCTAATCGACGATCTGTTTGACGATGCCGAATTCATTCGTATTCACGGCGACTGCCATGGTGGGAACCTGCTAGACCGCCCCAGCGAAGGCATCATGATCATCGACTTCGATGACATGATGATGGGACCTCCCGTTCAGGATCTTTGGATGCTGCTGCCGGATCAAGCCGACAAATGCCGCCGCGAATTCAACCTGATTTTAAAAGGCTACGAGCAATTCCGCGAATTCGACAACAACACCTTTCGCCTTATAGAGCCCCTGCGTGCCATGCGCATCATCTACTTCCTCGCCTGGTGCAGCCGCCAAATCAATGACTACCGCTTTCGCACCCTCTACCCCGATTGGGGCAGCGACGCCTTCTGGCAAACAGAGATTGCCGACCTCACCCACCAACGCAACATCATCCGCGAACACCTGTAGCCGGAATCGTTAAGGTGAGCCACTCGCGACAGATTCAGCTTTCAGTTACGCCTCCATCGGGCTCGTCACCGGGGCGAGGGCGCCACCTACGCACCAAACCGAAGATTGCATTCCTGTAGCGTTGGTCGTCTCGACCAATCCCAGTCGTGATAGGCCGCAAGTGGAAAATTGGCCGAGGACGTCCAACACTACAACAATTTTGTGATGACGATCTGGATCCATATCCAATCAGCTCGACGATCAGAGTGGCCGCTTCTTCCCCGCCCGCGGAGAAACGCAAATCGGTCCAATCGCTCTCTCTTGCTCAACGCCGTCCGGAGGCCGACGTCCACCTTGCAGTCAACGCAACCCGGTGGACCGTGGCGTCCCGACGCGGTTGCGCAAAGAAGGCACCTGTGCGCGACAGTCACAACCTCAGGTCTCTCATGACCCCCTTCAGGCTAAAAAGAACAGATAAATCGCAAGAATGGAGAGATTTGCGTGATGCACCAAAGACCGACAAGCTAATCCACATAGGGATAACTACGCTTGCCCAGCCTTGCAGCATCTTCGAATGGCATAAACTGAGAAATGTCCGCCAGGCCTGAAAGCGAGCCGGTTGTTGCACGTACTCCAGCTTCGTGCAAAGCGGCCAAGGGATTTAAGCCACCGATCACAATCAGCCCCGTGCGACCTGCCGTCACGGGGATATCAAAAAGAGGCAGACTTCCCTCGCCCATGGCAAGATCCCCGCCCAAGTCATGATCCCGTAAACGAGAGAGCACCCGGCGGGTCAACGCGACCGCACACGTCGGCACTTCACGAAAACTCGCACCAATAATTCCATTCCCTGTCTTTGCACACTGCGAAACCGACGTCATCCCCGCACGAATAAAGACTTCTAACGGATCAACCGTCGTTCCTCGGTATTCAATCACATCCACAAAACGTAGCGGCAACCCGTCGCGCATCTCCAGAAGCCCACCAAAGCGCGACGTCACCGGGATTCCATTTGAAAGCAGAACACCATTGACGGTAACACTGCAAATGGTAGCCAGCACGACGGATCCTATGGGCACCGTAAAGCCTCCAATTTGATCTCCTGCCCGCACGACGGCAAGTCGATTGCTGACAGCCAGGTTCGAACGAAAGATAGGAGCCACATAGAGCAGCGCTCGCGAGAGATCGCGGTCGCTCATCAACGCAAGATTCGCCACCACCGTCCCCCGCCCCGAGCGCAAATTGTATGACATCCGATACCCAAGATCATCCACCTTGGCCGCGACAAACCCCAACTGCGAAAACGCATCGGTATTGGTCAGCTCCCGCCTCCCGCGATCCGTCAGAATCCGCCCCAGACGACGGCTCTTCAGCGCAGTAAACCCCTCGCGATCCAACTCAAGCAGATGTGCTCTAACCGTTCGAGGCTGAAAACTCAAACCCATCGTTTGCAGGCGCGACACAACCTTTGCGGCACCCGCAGGGCCATCTACTTCACTCAATACCTTTAAAATCGCATTACGAACCCGACCTACTCGCATCGCCATCTCACTCTCCTCCAAAAAAGTGGCGCGCTGCCGCCGCTTCTTTTTACCGCATTATTTTCCCCATAAATGCAAAACCATTACCATTTCTCGCCTACACCCGCAAGTCAACAACCCACTTAATACGGCATTGATGCCGTATATACGCAATCCAATCAAAGCCATATATTGCTCATTATCTTTGCTATACTTGCCGATATACCTAATTATAGACGGCATTCGGTAGCCATAGTGGCCACCCAAATAGAAACCCCAACAGAAGGAGTCAAACCATGGCAACAGCAATCCAAAGCGCATGGGAAACCGTCCAGCGTCGCAATGCAGGTGAGCAGGAGTTTCTCCAGGCCGTCAAAGAAGTCCTCGATTCACTTGAGCCCGTCATGGCAAGCAATCCACAGTATGCCGAAACCAAAATTCTCGAACGCATCTGCGAGCCAGAGCGCCAAATCATATTCCGGGTGCCTTGGACAGACGACAAAGGCGGAGTACAGATCAACCGTGGATTCCGCTTTGAATTCAACAGCGCCCTCGGCCCTTACAAAGGCGGACTTCGCTTCCACCCCAGCGTCAACCAGAGCATCCTGAAATTCCTCGGCTTTGAACAGGTCTTCAAGAACGCGTTGACCACACTGCCCATGGGCGGCGGCAAGGGCGGTTGCGACTTTGACCCCAAGGGCAAGTCTGACGCCGAAGTCATGCGCTTCTGCCAGTCCTTCATGACGGAACTTCAACGCCACATCGGTGCCGACACGGACGTTCCCGCCGGAGACATTGGCGTGGGCGGTCGCGAAATCGGATTCATGTTCGGACAGTACAAGCGCATCCGGAACGAGTTCGTCGGTGTATTGACAGGCAAAGCCCTCAACTGGGGCGGCTCCCTGATTCGTCCAGAAGCCACCGGTTATGGCTCGACCTACTTCGCCGAAGAGATGCTGAAAACTCGCGGAGAAACCTTTGACGGCAAAACCGTCACCGTATCCGGTTCCGGTAATGTCGCTCAGTACACGGTCGAAAAGGTCACCCAACTCGGCGGCAAATGCGTCACGATGTCCGACAGCGCCGGCACCATCCACGATCCCGATGGCATTGATGCTGAAAAACTCGCTTGGATCATGGATCTCAAGAACGTCCGTCGCGGACGCATCAAAGAGTACGCCGACAACTTCAAGGCGACCTATCTCGAAGGACAGCGCCCCTGGGGCATCGCCTGTGATTGCGCATTCCCGAGCGCCACACAGAACGAGATCAACGGCGACGACGCCAAGACTCTTCTCGAAAACGGCTGCTACGTTGTTTGCGAAGGCGCTAACATGCCAAGCACTCCGGAAGCGGTGGATCAGTTCATCGACAAGAAGATCCTCTACGGCCCGGGCAAAGCGGCCAACGCCGGTGGCGTTGCCACGTCCGGTCTCGAAATGAGCCAGAACTCAATGCGCTTGTCTTGGTCGAGCGAAGAAGTCGACCAGAAACTCAACGGCATCATGGTTGCAGTCCACGAACAGTGCGTTGCCGCTGCCGAAGAATATAGCCAACCCGGAAACTACGTGATGGGCGCCAACATCGCAGGCTTTGTCAAGGTGGCTGACGCCATGCTGGATCAGGGCCTGGTGTAAGTTCCCTTTGGTCTGCCTGATGGCAGATCTCGGAGTCACAAGGCGGCCCTGCATCTTGCAGGGTCGCCTTTTTTCTTGTCACCAACACCACTAGCATCAAGACTGTACGGATGGATACCTACCACTTCTCAACGGGAATACCCGGACTCGACAAAATTTTGCGGGGGATTCTCCCCGGAGACAATGTCGTCTGGCAAATCGACAAGATCGAAGACTACCAAGCGCTCGTCACTCCCTACATTGAGGAAGCCCTTAGCACCTCCCAGACCATCGTCTATTTTCATTTTGGCAACCATGCGGCACTGATTCCCGAAAGCCCCAATGTGCGCACCTACACCTTTCGCCCGGATGAAGGATTCGAAACCTTTATTGGCAAGGTACATCAGGCTATTGGCGAAGCCGGGCGCGGCGCCTACTACGTATTCGACTGCATTTCGGAGCTAGCCGACTGCTGGTATTCCGACGAAATGCTTGGCAACTTTTTCAAACTAACTTGCCCCTACCTGTTTGACCTCGAAACACTGGCCTACTTTGCCCTTTTCCGTAACCACCACTCGCCACGCGCGATCGATCCTATAACCGAAACAACCCAGATTTTCCTCGACGTCTACCACCACAAGGACCTCTACATTCGCCCCCTTAAAGTCCAACATCGCTATTCCACCACAATGAATATGCTGCACCGATGGAAGGCCGATGAAGTCGGACCCATCAGCGACAGTGTGGTGATCGCGGAAATCCTTACGTCAGCCAAATGGTCTGGCCTCTACTCCGACCGACGACCCGGCTTCTGGGAACGCGCCTTTCTTGACGCTCATGAAGTTCTGGACGAAGTGCACACCGGCATGCGACCGAAATCAGATGAGCAGGGGCCTTTCGAACAACTCGTCCCCATGGTCATCACACGCGATGAAACGATGCAAAATCTCACGCGACGCTATCTCACCCTTGAAGACATCCTCGACGTCCGCCGCCGCATGATCGGCACCGGCCTCATTGGGGGGAAAGCTGTCGGCATGCTGCTTTCACGTGCAATCATAAAACGATCATCCCCTGCGGTCGCAAGTGCGCTTGAAGAACACGACTCATTCTTCATCGGATCAGACGTCTTCTACTCCTATCTTGTACGCAACGGCATCTGGTGGACTCGGCGACAGCAGCGCAACACCACCGACTTCTACGAAAACGCCACCCGCGCCCGATGCCTCATCATCACCGGCTCTTTCCCTGACCGCACCATCCGCCAATTCCAGGAGATGATCGACTACTTTGGCCAATCCCCATTCATTGTGCGCTCAAGCTCACTCCTTGAAGACAACTTCGGCAACGCCTTCGCCGGAAAATACGAAAGCGTCTTCTGCGCCAATCAGGGGCCGCGCACCCAACGGCTTGAGGACTTTCTCGCCGCCGTACGCACCATCTACGCCAGCTCGATAAGCGAACGGGCGCTACGTTACCGGGATCGCCGCGGCATGCTCGACAAAGACGAGCAGATGGGTCTGCTCGTCATGCGCGTTTCCGGCAAAGCCTATGGCAAAAATTTCTACCCCCCCATTGCCGGCGTCGGACTCTCCTTTAACCCTTACGTCTGGAGCAAAGATATCGACCCCGCGGCCGGGGTCATCCGCCTCGTCTTCGGGCTTGGGACCCGCGCCGTCGATCGCTCCGATGATGACTACACACGCATCATCGCCCTCAATGCTCCCGACCGCCGCCCCGAACACAGCTTTGACGAGGTCAAGCAATACGCCCAACGCCGCGTCGATTATATCGACCTAGAGGCCAACCACCTCACCTCCGGCCACTTCCAGGATCTCATCGGCTCCTGTGATAAACTTCCGCTTGATCTCGCGACGTCCGTCGACCAGGAAGCCGTGCGAAACGCCCGCCAAAGCCAGCGACCCGGAACCCCCGCACCAGCATCCCCTCGCTTTCTGACGTTCGACAATCTACTCAAGCAAACCCAGTTTATCGAAACCATGCGAGAAATGCTGCATGTCCTGCATGAGGCATACGACTACCCCGTGGATATTGAATTCACCGTTAACTTTGATGACGATGGGCAATACAGGATCAACCTTGTACAATGCCGACCTCTCCAGGTTCAGGGCACAACCGCGATCGAGCTGCCGGACATTGAAGTCAAAGATGAGGATCGCATCATTGCAGCCCATAGTGCCGTCGTGGGACAGAGCCGGATCACGGAGATTGACACATTCGTCTATGTGGTTCCTGAAGTCTATGGCGCGCTTCCTGTTTCAGAACGCTACGTGATTGCAAGCACGCTTGGTGATGTTAACCGAGCGCTGAAGAAACGCAACAGAGACGGCATCACGGCACTACTTGGCCCGGGGCGATGGGGCACCAGCAGTCCATCACTGGGAATTCCCGTCAGCTTCGCAGATATCAATGGCGTATCCATCCTCTGCGAGATCGTCACCATGCACGAAAATCTAATCCCGGACGTCTCGCTCGGAACGCATTTTCTCAATGAGCTTGTCGAGGTCAACATGCTCTACCTAGCGTTGTTCCCCTCTCAACCCGGAAGCTATCTCAATGAAGACCTTTTCCTCAACACGCCCTCAGGATTACTTGATCTCGTCCCCGCTGCGGAGAAGTGGAAAGACGCCATCAAAGTAATCCCGGCAAACAGACTCATCACCGAAGGCAAAACCATTGTGTTGACCGCCGACGCACAGGAGCAGGAAGTGAAGTGCTTCATCACAAATAGCACTGGATCCAGATTCTCATAAAGAAACATTTCTAACAACATCAACGGGCATCACAGCCCACAACAGGAGATCGTCATGGGTGGGTTTTTTGGAGTCGCATCAAAAACAGACTGTGTTACGGATCTGTTCTTCGGAACAGATTATCACTCCCACCTCGGCACCGTCCGCGGTGGTCTTGCCACCAAAAACGGCAACGGGTTCTGCCGCTATATCCATGACATCACCAACACCCAATTCCGATCAAAGTTTGAGGACGATATCGGCCATATGAGCGGCAACATGGGTATTGGTGTCATTAGCGACACCGATGACCAACCCTTGATAATCTCCTCCCATCTCGGCACCTACGCCATCGTTACCGTTGGTGTCATCCAGAATCTCAAGACCCTCGCCTTCAATGCCTGCCACGATCGCCGTATTCACTTCGCAGAAATGAGCAACGGCGAAGTCAACCCCACCGAAGTGGTTTCCATGCTGGTGAACAAGGGGGATAGCTTTGCCAAGGGCCTACGCATTGCCCAGGAACAGATTGAAGGCTCCTGCTCCATCATGCTTCTGACCGACGAAGGGATCTATGCCGCACGAGACCGTCGCGGTCGAACGCCTATTATTCTTGGGAAAAAAGACGGCAGTGTTGCCGCCACATTCGAAAGCTGTGCACTTCCAAATCTGGACTTTGAGCACGAACGCGATCTCGGACCCGCGGAGATTGTACTATTGACTCCCGATGGAATCGAACAGAAGGCGCTGCCTGGCGACGAAATGCAAATATGTTCGTTTCTCTGGGTCTACTATGGTTACCCCGCCTCAAGCTATGAAGGCATCAATACAGAAGATGCCCGAAATCGCTGCGGTGCGGCATTAGCCCGCAATGACGACGAAGTGGTCGACCTTGCTGCCGGCATACCCGATTCTGGAACCGCCCACGCCATCGGCTATGCCGTTGAGGCCAAAGTGCCCTACCGGCGCCCATTTGTTAAATACACTCCGACATGGCCGCGTAGTTTCATGCCCCAGGATCAGAGTATGCGAAATCTGGTGGCACGCATGAAACTCATTCCCATCCGCGAGCTTATCAAAGGCAAGAAACTCCTCTTCTGCGAAGACTCCATTGTTCGCGGCACGCAACTTCAGGACATCGTCCAACGCATATTTGAATACGGTGCAGAAGAAATCCATATGCGCCCCGCCTGTCCCCCATTGGTTTATGGCTGCAAGTACCTCAACTTCTCCCGCTCCCGCTCCGAGCTGGATCTGGCGACGCGTACAGCAATCAAGGAAATTGAGGGCGATGAGAACGCAAACCTGGCAGCCTACGCAGATCCAAGCACGCCCGAATACACCGCCATGGTCGAGAGCATCCGCAATCGCCTGCACCTCACCACGCTAAAGTTCCAGAAGCTCCCCGACCTCGTCGAAGCCATCGGTCTCCCCAAAGAGAAGCTCTGCACCTACTGCTTTGACGGTTGCGAAGGGGGCTGCAAGTAGCCCCCCTTAATAAAGAGCACTTCAAGAAAATCTGTGGGTGACTCGTGAGTTCTTTCAACTGCTAAAATCGACTAAGTGTGCGACGAAGGTGAACGATTAAGTGTCGCGAGTAAGAAAGCGAGTAAGGGTCATAATCTCTGTGGTTTTCTTTGCTGTATAGGAACGACTGAAAACTGAGAGGCTGAAATGGAAGATGGATGCCGGTCTCCAGACGGCGTTGAGCAAGTGGCAGAGACTGAAGAGAGACTGAAAAGACCGCAGGGCCAGACAGTCACAATCTAGGCCCTCACGTTGCACAACCGCGTCGGGACGCCACGGCCTGGCGGCCGAGGCTACGAAGAGAAGGAAAACTAAGAAGATGGCCAAGTAGGCACACATTCCCGATGGTCCCCAATCGGGATTCCCAACTCGAAGATATGCACATACTTTAGGTTAGCGAGTGCAACGCTAAAACCCAGTCAAATCAATTAATTGCGTAATCTTTTTAAGCCCGACAGGATGCTAGCCGCTCATGACCGGCATATCTGCCAAGTCGTAATAGGCAATCATGTAGGGATGATCCTCGCTGTATTCGGTCAGCGGTTTGGGATCTTTGCAAACACCCGCCGGGCGGATCTCTGTCCCTACGCGGTCTAGGCGACGATCACCAAAGATCTTCCGAAACGCCTCGGCAACCCCTTCGACCTCAGCGACAATCTCAGGATGCTTATCGTAAACGTTATCGGCTTCGCCCACATCATCACGTAGGTTGTAAAGTTCCGCTGACATCTGATCATCGGCACCATTCGGTGCCCATCTGATCTTACAAAAGTGCAACTTCCAATCGCCCTTGCGCACGGCCTCGAGGTTTGGGCCTTTGTAGTAGGCAAAAACGTCCCGTTTGCTTGGCTTTCCTTCCAAGAGAGTCCCCGCAAGTGAGATACTGTCAAGCGTCGTGTCCGTCGGCAACGGCGCACCAGCAAACTCTGTTAGGGTGGCAAAGAGGTCGATGGAAGATGCGATTCCCTCGCAAGTCGAACCAGCGGCAATCTTCCCCGGCCATCGCATGATGCAGGGAACCCGTTGCCCCCCCTCCCAGGTTTGCGCTTTAGTGCCGCGCAATGGCGCGTTGCTGCCACCTTCATCACGAGCCCGCGAACCGTTATCCGAAGTGAAAATGACCAACGTTTCGTCCTTGATGCCCAATCGGTTCAGTTCCGCCTCAATCATGCCCATTGCCCAGTCAATACAGGCAACAGCGCCGCCGTATGCACCATTACGTGAGACGTCCAAAAACTGCTTTGGAATAAACAGCGGAACGTGGACGTACATGTGCGCCAGATACAAAAAAAACGGGTTCTTCCGATCGCGGCGAATGAACTGTAGAGATTCATCTACATACCGTTCGGTAATGCCACGTTGATCTGGCTGCTGCTGAATAACCTCATCATTTCGTAAAAGCGGCAATGGGGGGCGATCAAGGGCATTCGCCTGTCGCCCCATGTCATTGCTAAATGGAATCCCCAAGTATTCGTCAAACCCATGGTTGGTCGGCAGATACTCTGGCTGATCGCCGCAGTGCCATTTGCCAATGATCTTTGTATCATAGCCAACTTGCTTCAATTGCTTAGCAATCGTGGATTCCTTCGGATTGAGGCCTTGCGCATGACCCGGGAAGAGCACCTGACAGTCAGCAAAGCCTATTCGCTGCGAATAGCAACCGGTCAACATTGCAGCACGTGAAGCGGAGCATACGGGGGACGCCACATAGAAATCGGTAAACCGCACACCTTCTGCCGTTAGTTGGTCCAGGTGCGGCGTGTCATTGCACTCGGATCCGTAGCAGGCCAGATCGCCGTAACCAAGGTCGTCGCAATTGATCAGAATGATGTTAGGTTGCTTTTTTTTGTTTTGGCTATCTCTCATTTTGTTTCCTGTCGGGTAATAGCGTTCTGCCAAAGCTGACAGAACGCAATTAAGAACAAGGAGGATAGTACATCAAAAAATGATCTGATAAAGCTCGTTCACTAATTCTGTTGGTGTTTCTACTACTTGGCAAACATCTCGGAAGACATCAACAAAGCCTCAATGAAAAATAACCAATTGAGCTGAAGCGTGAGGACACCGAAAACCGAGCTAGCATTACTCTGTAGTGTGGCGCATTACTACCGCCACATGGATGTGCCAAGCAGTTGGACCGAGGCGTAACGGCTGACAGCAGCTTTTTCCAACAGCGGTTTGAGCTCAGGGGTGCCACCCCAACGGTTACCACCAGCCCGGACGAGCTTTGCGTGCATTGTGGGCGAGGTGTTGATCTTTCCTTTAGAGACCATGCCATAGTCAACGTCCAAGGCCGTGGTCATACACGGAAGCGCTTCCTTTATGGTCATCACCGTGAGTGCAGTGGCCGCTGAACGACGGACGGCGTAGGATTGGTCTGTCAGCAACTGATTGAGGATCGGTACGCAAGCAGGTTGATCAATCTGTCCGAGAGCATATGCAATCTTGCTGCGGAGCCGTTCCAGCCGTTTCTGCTTGGCCCCTGTGTTGTCGGCACCAGCGAGCATCTTCACGAAACGCACGCTGGGGCTGCGCGGGACTTCACGCATGTTGGCAAGTCGTTGGAGAGTGGCAATACCGGTGGTGTCACCGTACATCGCCAGAGCGCGGGCGATATCCACGGATGTAGACTCCCATCCCTTCGTATTGAGATTTGCCCGAGCGAGGTCAATCTGGGAGCTGTCGCCCAGGAGTAACATGCCCGTGGCCATCCAAGTCTTAATCCATCTATCGTCCTCGTATTTATTCATCGCAGCACCCATGACTCGAGCACCTCGGGCGTCGCCATATGCGACCAGTGAATTCACGATGCCCGGCTTCAGATCCGGATCATTCTTGTCCGCAAAAAAACCTTTGGCCGCTTTCTTGAGTTCTTTTTCAGCGTACATATAGCCCGAGTCATCTCCGGCGCGGACAAGAACGCGGAAGGCGAACTGTTTGTCCGCCCAATCGTAAGACGCCATCATACCGGCGTTGAGGATACTTCTGAGGACCACAATCGAGTCCATATCCTTGTAATTGAGCGCTAGGCTGGTGAGCGCAGGACGCTGCAGTTCGTCGGTAACCATCATACCCTTCATGAACGTCTTCAGTGCGGGTACGGCTTCTGCATTATGAGATACATCAAGCGCATAGATTGCGTCTTTATGATATGATGCGTTCATAATGCCTTTTGAATAGCCAATGAGTTTAGCCATGATAGCCGACTTGCGTGCAGCATCCATATTCTCACTAGCTGCCAGGTGTCCGAGCATTCTGATCGCGACTTGAACCTCTTCAATAACTTGCGCTTCGAGCTTGGCCATCAGGAACTCATAAGCCTCATCCGGATGGACCATGGCGTAGCCCATCGCACAACGGCCTTTGAGATCAGCATACGGAAAAGTCTTCATCCCGTGTTCGAAGAAACGGCTGGCATCTTCTTTGTAATCCAATTGAGCCAAATCAAAGGCGGCATCAATCCATCCGTCCATTTCCATGTAGTAATCACCGGCAACGGAGCGGCCGGCTTTTCCGACATCGCCACCGGCAAGTTGCATCATCAGTCCTACAGCCGTGCCCATGCTGCTTTTGACTTGTTCGTTCTTCGTGATGTTAATTTTTTGCTTAAGTGCGGTCACGGCTTGATCAAGTGCCGCCTTGCGTTGTTTTTCCTGCATCCAGCGCTTGGCTTCGTTGCCCAGGAATGCAATGGCCACGCTGTTGTACTCTTTGGTCAGCGCTTGTGATTTCACAAGTGTGCGCACGGCGCGATTTCCCGATTTGGGGCGTTGAATAGCGCTCGGGGGCTGAATGGCACTGTTGGCAATCTGTTTCTTGATCGGTTTGGGGCCGGTCAGAGGCGGGGCAGGTGTCAATAGAATAGAATCGGCAGATTTACCACCCAGGCCTAAGTTATCCATGGTCTGACAGCCTGCCAAGCCAATGACAAGTAGAGCAACCAATCCACACCAACATCTACGATCACACACCTTCACCATGAGTTCCTCCGTTGTTTCAGCCTGTGAGTATGCCACAAGGCCCGTTGACAATTTGTTGTTACACATTGCACTGTACTATAGACAACGCGCACTCAGAAGAAAAGAACAACTTAGTCCTAATTTCACCCTTTGCTCTGACCTTTTCAAAATCCAAGATATTGTTTAAGAACCCTGTTTTCGTGCTGTCTTGGTTCTCGCTGGTAATCCTATCTCCGATTGCCCCGATGATCTCCCACTTTAGACCCTCATCTCCTTTCTCACAACGTCTGCCTTGAACCTCTGAGTGGGCCGCGCCGAAAACGCGGATTGCTCAGTCGGTCTCGAAGGCATTATTATGCAATATCCTCTTGGGTCACAAACAGCGTAGCGATACGCCGAGAATACCGATGATCACTTCGTTGGCTACGGCGCGCACCGTTAGTGACCGCAAGGGTCGGGCAGCGTCCAACCGCAAGCGTTGGACGATGCCATGATTCACAGTGCTGAAACATACGGTTTCGTTGGCGATCTGCACTGCCGGGTTGAGCCAATCATCAAGATTACGCGTATGCACCAGCGCCTTGCTCATGCTGCTGCCGTCATCGTAAGTAACAATGAACCGGGCGTTTTCAATTGCAGCCTGCATAGGATTGGTGGCGGCCACGAACAACACAGCCAGCTCCTTGCCTGATCCTAACAGCGGAACGATAACTTCTGTCGGGAAATTCTCCCAGATGGATGCACACGCTACGTTCGGGCCGGAGGGCGGCGTGGCAAACGAAATACCGTTCGGCGTGGTGTAAATGCCGCCGGCTTCACGCAGCGTACGATCGTTCACTAGCGTGCCCAAATGTCCCCCGTGGTTCCAGTCCCAGCCAAACCGCCCGTTTAGCCGCATGCCGATAGAATAACCCTCGGGCCGCGGCTGCCGGTACTCCTGCTGATGGATCGCGGTCAGTTCGCAGTTGAACAACGGGTCCATCGCCAGCGGCTCAAACACTGCGCCGCCCCTTGTCGGTGGTTCCGGCACCGGTGGAGGCATGACCTCAAAATCAACTGGTATCCAAGCCGAAAACTGCTTTGCTGTCACCTTGACGAATAGCGTGTGGTGCCCCGGTTTGCCAACCACCCCGGCGGTCAGGCGATGAGGCGTTCGCGTGACGTCCGTACAAGTGCCGGCCTCGTCGCGAACTTCGCCGATCTTGCCGCCGTCCACGTCGATGATCAGTCGTTCCCCTTGGCGTAAACGATCCGGTGCCTGCAACTGCGGAAGAGAGGCATCACCGTGGCGAATCATGATCTCCGATTGCCCCGGCGCGGGAAGGTCCACCACCAGACGACACACTCCGACGTCATCCAGAAGCTCATATGCTACCGGCGCGCCGTTGAGCAACACAGCATCGACCGTCTTTGCTCGCAACGGCCAAGCAAGGCGCAGTGCCGCGTCATGCGGCGTCGACAGCGTAATGCGGTCCTCTCGGCCTTGCCGCTTTATATCCACGCGTATGTCCGGCACGCGCAGTCGGGCAAAAGCCCACTCGGTCGGTACATTCGGCGCCACCTCCATGGTCCGCTTCAGCAAATCAAGGCGCACGCCGAACAGCCCTTCAACAATCGTGCGCAGATGCATGCTCGAAATCTCCGAAAAGTCCTGCGATCCGCTGGTATAACCGCTGCCCGCCATGCAATGCGCAGCCATGCCGGGGTTCGAACTCATGAAGTGCGCGTCCACCACCGCGGTCAGGATATCCATCCCGCGCGCCGCATCACCACAACGGAAGTACCCCCATGCCAAGTGCAGGTTCTCACAAGTATACAACCCGCAACTAGAGTAATTGTGCGGCCACCAGTTGCTCGACCACACCAGCCGTCCTCCCCGAGCCAGCGTGCGCTCGTTGCGCAGACCCGTCTCGGTGAAACGCAACATGCGATATGCCTGCCACTTGTCCACAATATCGGCCGCGATGGTATGGTAGATGGTCCCTAGTTCCGGGGAATCGTGTATGAGGCAATTCCCCACCGTATCCACATACTCCGCTACGACGCCTTTTCCAGGCTGCCACAGGATGCTCTTCACGGCCTGTTGAATGCGCTTGGCCCTTTCCCTGAATGGCGCCGCATCCCGACCCAACGCCTCGGCCAGCCACGCCATGGTACGGTTGGCGCGGTAATTGTAGGCGCTGGATTGCGCGCAACCGCCACCGTTGTACGAATGTGCGTCGGAAATCCACGTATTCAACCAGTTCTGGTACAGCCCATCATGGTCGGGATCGAGAAGGCGCGCCTCCCACTCAAGCACTCCCGAAATTGCCTCAAACAACTCGGCGGCAGCAGAGAGATCGCCGGTCCACTCCAGATGGTGCAGGAACATGTCCACACCAACCTCTTGCATGTTGTATGAGAGAGTGCGGCGATCCGGCAACTCGGGGATAAAGCCATGGCTGTTGGTCAGGAGCGAATACTGCCCGGGGCCGTGGTACGTGACGGTCTCCGGCCCGTCGGACTCGGTTACGCGGTTGGCTGCATGGGTGCGAAAGGCGCTATCCACGCGGTTGTGCCAACCCAATACCGTGGGGCCATACCAGTTGCGCCAGCCCAGATAGGGCGTGTGCCAGGCGTACGTGCCGTGGTGAAACGATTTGCCGTGCCACGTGGCGTCAAGTGCGATCACGGTGGAAGGCACGGTCAGATTCAACATTTCGTCCGGTGTCTGTACCTCGATCATCTCATGCTTGGCGCGAATCGCCCGCTTCGTCTGTTCCGCGGCGTTCGGTCGCGATAGCCAATCGTCTAGCACAGCCACAGGCTCGTTGCGCAGCACCACGATGTGCCCACGCAGGCGACGGTGCGGCTCGATCGCGCACGTCAACCGGGCCATGGGCGCCTCGCCCCCATCCGCATTCGGCGCCATGAACAATCCCGGCCCATGTGCCAGCGCTGCCGCGGCTGGTGCGGCGCTCACCTCTGAGGTGAAGCTGGTGCCAACCCACAGATCGGCTGCGAGTTCATCCGTATGCCGACCGCGCACGCGCGCCCGATTGACGCCAGTGGTGATGACCGTATCCTGACAGTCTTCCACGCGAAAGTTACGCGCCTGCACGATAGGGAATTCGAGCCGCCCGAGAAACCCCGTTACGCCCCCGAAGCCAATGCATAAAAAGGTCCGTTGATCCGTCCACACGTCTAGAGCCACGAGAAAACCGTCGGCCTCCTGCAACGGCAACACCTCCACGTGCGCCTTCACCTGAGGGAAGCACTGGAAGAATGGCTGCAGATCGTACTCCATCCACCCATTGCGGTAAGTGCTGACGGTGCCTTCGCTGTGGTGGAACCACTGCGACGTCCGGTCACCATCGTCCTCATTTTGCCCCGTGTAGCAGAACTGCGGCACCTGCAACCCCGGCGTATGTGCAACCCCAAGCATCAACACCCCGGCCTTCGCATGCGTGCAATCCGGCCGCGCGCACCAGTCCGTGACACACCCCATGATCAACGGTTGATCGCCAGCCAGAGTGAAATAGCGCTCATTGTGGTCGTCATGCCCATGCCCGCCGTAAAGTCCGCGGTTAAACAGCTCCCGACTTCCCATGATCTGGTAGCCGTTTTCCACCGGCTGATAGTGCATCGCCATAGTTGACTAAACTCCTTTACGAGGTCATCGCATTGTAAACGAACAATCCGGCATGGGACAGGCCCCCACTGCCAGTCTTTGCCACACGACAATAGCGCACATGAGAGCGTGCATCAACGGGTGTCCGATTCGTTGGTCCCGTCTTGAAACAATGAATACGTGAACGCAGCTTGCGGTCAGGAGAATGACCCCAGCGATTCTGTATGGTAAGTATGGATCATGCTCGATCATTCTATCTCACGCTCCGAACAATTATTATGGTGGCTATCCAATAACGGATGTTTGAATAGTGTTCAATATTGCCCATTTTCGTATCATCCACAACCTTACTCTCGATTCGAGTTTGGTGGTGGTTCGGTCGCGAAGCAAGGGCTCACCGCTCTAGAAACGGCGTCGATGTGCTAGCCAAGATGGCTTGCCTTGGGCTTACGAGAGGCCTTAGACTAAGAATCGTACAAGGGCTTTCAAGTCCGGTAAACAAGGACATGGCGGGGAGAGGTTCATCCTGTCCGCTCAACAACAACATGTATGTGCGATATCGGAGGATTTGAAAATGAAGCATTTTCTACAAATCGCGGCTGTAGCATCGCTCATGACAATTGGAGCGAGCAACGCCATGGCAACCGAAGAAGCGAAGTACGACGTTATCAAGAAGGACAACGCATTCGAGATTCGTGAATATGCAGCACACATCATTGCGGAGACCGTCGTGGGCGGCAACATGGAAGACGCAGGCAATAAGGCATTTCAACTGCTATTTGGTTACATCTCCAGGGGCAATCAGTCACGGGCAAAGGTGGCAATGACGGCCCCCGTATCCCAACAGCCAAAGGGGGAAAAGATCAAGATGACGGCTCCCGTGGGACTGCAGCGTGATAGTGATGGCTGGGTGGTCAGTTTCACAATGCCAGCGTCATACACTCTGGAAAGTCTTCCAGAACCTAACGATCCAAAAGTCACATTACGGCAGGTTCCGGCCCAACGGATGGCCGCCGTACGCTACTCCGGCTTCTGGAGCGAGAAGCGCTACCTACAGCACAAGTTGGAACTGGAATCATGGATTCAAAGGATGAATCTTACCATTGTAGGCGATCCTATATGGGCTCGATACAACCCTCCCTTTACGCCCTGGTTCTTGAGACGAAATGAAGTTCTGATTCCGGTAGATGCAGACACCGGAAAATAAAGAGCCATAAAACAGGCAACTCTAAACGTCCACTACGACTGCGCGTTATCTAGGTGCTCGATGATACCCTTGGCAGTGTTCTTTCCATCCTGCATGGCGCGCACAACGAGCGAAGGCCCATCGGCAACATCACCGGCAATATAAACTCCGGGCACACTAGTCGCATTTTCAGAATGGCGTGCCACGAATCCACGATCGTTAAATTCAACCTCGAGCGCCTCAAGAAGCGGCGAATTGCCAGGACTGACAAATCCCATCGCCAGTAAAATCAGATCCACTTCCACCGTAAACGCAGAACCGGTCACCACGCTTGGACTGGGTCGTCCGCCACCTTCAGGGGAAACCCATTCAACCTCGGCACACTCTAGCGAAGTCACGGCACCATCGTTTCCACGATATGCATTTGTCGTCACTGACCAGCGCCGCTCGCACCCTTCCTGATGGCTGCTGGACTCGCGCATTTTATTGGGCCACTGCGGCCAGGGCGTTGACTCTGGGCGGTCCATCGGTGGTTTCGGCATAATCTCAAACTGTTGTACGCTCTCGGCCCCCTGCCGAATCGATGTTCCCACACAATCCGAACCCGTGTCGCCCCCTCCAATCACCACAACCCGTTTGCCTTTGGCGGAAATTTCAGGCAGGTGCGAGACATCTTCACCACCATTACGCATGTTCTGTTGTGTCAGGAAATCCATCGCAAATTCGATGCCACTCAACTCCCGGCCTTCGACATCAAGATCGCGCGGCCCCCGGGCACCCCCTGCCAATAGAATGGCGTCAAAGCGCGCTTTGAGATAGTGGGCAGAAACATCAACCCCCACCTCAACACCGGCTTCAAACACGATGCCCTCTTTTTCCATCAGCTCAATTCGCCGCTCGACCACCCATTTCTCGAGTTTGAAGTCGGGAATCCCGTAACGCAGCATACCCCCGGGATAGCGGCCCGCTTCGTAGACCACCACGTTGAGTCCTGCCTGGTTCAAACCATGAGCTGCCGCCAGCCCAGCGGGCCCGGACCCCACTACCGCAACGCACTCCTGCCGTCGTGTCTCGGGGATCCGCGGCTCCACATACCCGCGCGAGAATCCATGCTCAATCACCGCCAATTCAATTTGACGAATGGCCACCGCGTCGCCATTGATGCCACAGACGCAGGAGGCCTCGCACGGTGCCGGACAGATGCGTCCCGTAAACTCTGGAAAACAGCTCCCTTCCAGTAACAGCTCAAGCGCTTCGCGCCACTTGCCATGGTAGACTTGGTCATTAAACTCGGGGATAATATTCACCACTGGACAGCCCACTGACGAATTCGCACTCTGGCAGAACGGAATACCGCAATCCATACAACGTGCCGCCTGCTCGTGCAAATCTGCATCTGACAGCCGCAACTCAACCGCACGGTAATCCTGGACACGTTCTTCCTTTGGCCGATATCCAGGATTCTTTCGGTCAACTTCACTAAAGCCGCGTTCTCTATGCCGCATTGCTCAACTCCCTACTGCTGTACCGGTTCACCACGTTGGATTGCTTCATCCTCACGGCTCAACTTACCCAACGCACGCTTGTACTCCATCGGAAATACTTTTATGAAGCGGGGAATGCTCATATCCCAGTTTTCGACAATCTGTTGCGCCTTCGGACTTCCCGTATACTGAACATGATTTTCTAGTAATTGCTTCAGATGCTTGCGGTCAGACTCCAACTTGACTTGCTCTAAATCCAGCGTGCCGAGGTTACATCGGTTATCAAAATTGCCTGTCTCATCATAAATATAGGCAATCCCGCCACTCATACCGGCACCGAAGTTCACTCCTGTTGAACCTAGAATGACGGCACAGCCACCTGTCATGTACTCACAGGCATGATCGCCAACGCCTTCCACGACAACAGAGGCCCCGCTATTACGGATGGCAAAGCGCTCTCCGGCCTGCCCGTTGAGATAGGCCTCCCCGCCTGTGGCTCCGTAAAGCACAACATTGCCCACAACCATATTTTCCGCAGGATCATAATCTGCACCCACATACGGCTTCACGATAATTTTTCCACCAGAAAGCCCCTTGCCGACGTAGTCGTTGGCTTCGCCTTCAAGCACCATCGTCATGCCCTTTGACGCAAAAGCACCAAAGCTCTGCCCTGCCGCACCGCGATATTTCAGCGTGATCGTGTCATCTGCCAGCCCAGTATTGCCAAACCGCTTTGCAACTTCGCTGGACACCAACGTGCCCACGGCACGGTTTACATTGCGAATCTTCGTCTCCGCCACGAAAGGCTTACCTGCATCCATCGCAGCACAGGCGGCTTCAAGATAGCTGTTGTCCAGCGCCGTCTCCAAACCATGATCCTGCTGCTGTGTGCAACGGCGATCCTCGGGCTTCGATTTCAACGTCATAAGCACATTTGAGAAATCCAAACCGCGCACCTTCCAAAACGTAATGGCGTCGTTGACCTCCAGCAGATCAGCACGACCCACGAGCTCATCGACAGTACGAATACCCAGCGATGCCATAATCTCGCGCGCCTCTTCCGCAATCATGGTCAAGAAGTTTACGACATGCTCTGGCTTTCCGGTATAACGCTTGCGAAGCTCGGGGTCCTGCGTGGCAACGCCAACAGGACATCCATTGGTGTGGCACTTGCGCATCATGACGCAGCCGCAAACCACAAGTGGGGCCGTGGCAAACCCAAATTCCTCTGCCCCCAACAATGCCCCAATCACCACGTCGCGTCCCGTCTTGAGCTGACCATCCACTTGCAGCCGCACCCGATTACGCAGACCATTGAGCAACAAGGTCTGGTGCGCCTCGGCCAGACCGAGTTCCCAAGGACCGCCAGCATGTTTGATGGATGAAAGCGGGGATGCCCCCGTGCCCCCATCATAGCCAGCAATCAGAATCATGTCGGCATGGCCTTTGGCCACACCCGCGGCCACAGTGCCAACCCCAACCTCTGACACCAACTTCACCGACACACGGGCGTCGCGGTTGGCATTCTTCAAGTCGTAAATGAGCTGCGCAATATCCTCAATCGAATAAATATCATGGTGCGGTGGCGGCGAAATCAGCGTCACGCCCGGCGTCGAGTGGCGCACGCGTGCAATCTCGGCATTCACTTTGTGCCCCGGAAGCTGCCCCCCTTCACCCGGTTTTGCGCCCTGCGAAATCTTGATCTGCAAATCACGGGCATTGACAAGGTATTCTGCGGTCACACCAAATCGGCCACTGGCAATTTGCTTGATCGCACTACTGCGGCTATCGCCGTTGGGCAGCGGCTCGTAGCGGGCAGGATCCTCTCCACCTTCACCACTGTTGCTCATGCCTCCGAGTCGATTCATCGCAATCGCCAGCGTCTCGTGCGCCTCGCGGCTGATGGATCCAAAGGACATCGCCCCAGTCACAAAGCGTTTGACGATCTCAGATACCGGCTCGACCTCCTCAATCGGAATCGGCTTACACGCTTTAAAGCGGAACATGCCGCGCAGGGTGCTGAGATGCTTCTCCTGATTATTGATCAGCGCCGCGTACTGCTTGTAGAGATCAGAATCATTCGTGCGGGTGGCCGTCTGCAACAGGCGAATCGAATCCGGACTCCACAAATGCCGCTCACCATCCGTGGAGTATTGATACTGCCCACCATGCGGCAGGAGCGAAGACGCCCCGGGCTGTCGGCCATAGGCCGCCTCGTATCGCGCCCGGGTCTCTTGCGCAATCTCATCCAGACCCATGCCCTCAATCTGCGAAGCGGTACCTGCAAAGTATTTATCCACCACGCGCTTACTGATGCCAATGATCTGGAACGTTTGCGAACTGCGGTAACTCCGCAGCGTCGAGATACCATTCTTAGACATCGTCTTCAACAGACCCTTGCACACCGCCGTTACGTAATTCTCCATGCCCTTGGCCACACCCACCGTGTTCGAAAGTTGCTTGCGAATCGCCATATCCGCCACAGTATCGAAGGCAACATACGGATTGATGGCCGATGCACCGTAGCCAAGAAGTACCGCAAAATGCATCACCTCGCGGGCCTCACCAGTCTCCACAATCAAGCTGCTGCTGGTTCGGAGTCGCCTTTCGATCAGCCTCTGGTTAACCGCCGATACCGCCAACACTGCAGGAATGGGGGCCTCTCCCTCTGGCAAATCCCGATCACTCAAAATCACATTCCGGTATCCCGCCTGCACGACCGAAGCGGCCCGTTCACACAGGCGCTCCAGTGCAGACCCAAGCGCCTCTCCCCCGCCTTCAACAGGAAACCCTATCTTAAGGATACGCGACGAAAAACGCTCATCCGATAGATCTCGGATGCGACCTAAATCTTCGTTCGACAGAATAGGATGGCGCAACTTCACCAGCTGCGCATGTTGGGGCACCTCCATCAGAATCTGATCTGGCGAGCCGAGGAACGTCATCAACGACATGACGAGTTCTTCGCGAATCGGATCAATCGCCGGATTTGTGACCTGCGCAAAGAGCTGCTTGAAATACCAATAGAGAATCTGCGGTTTCTCCGATAAAACGGCCAAGGGTTGATCGGACCCCATCGACCCGATCGGCTCATGGCCCTCGGATGCCATGACATCCAGAATACGGCGCAGATCTTCCCGCGTATACCCGAATAGCCGCTGACGTTTCAAAAGCTGCTCGTGATCCGGATTCAGGGGCGACACCGCATTAAAGAAACCATGAATAGCAACCTGGTTCTCTTTCACCCAGCGACGATAGGGTTGCCGTCGTGCCAGTCGCATCTTGATCTCGTAGTCGCGGACAATTCGCCGCTCCTGGGTATCCACGAACACCATCTGCCCCGGACGCAGCGCGCCGCACTCTAGAATATCCTCGGGCTTCAGATCCAACACCCCTGCCTCTGACGCAAAGACCATTTCACGGCTCTTTGTGACGGCATAGCGGCCAGGCCGTAATCCGTTACGATCCAGCAGCGCACCAACATGCATACCATCAGAGAAGGCAATTGCGGCAGGGCCATCCCACGGCTCAATCAACCCTGCGTGATACTCAAAGAACCCGCGCAGATCCGGTCCCATCGGATAAGACTCACCCCACGCCTGCGGCACCAGCATCATCATGGCGTGCCACAAGGAACGACCGCCACGCTCCAACAGCTCAAGCGCATTGTCTAAACAAGCCGAATCGCTGCCCCCCACTTCGATGACCGGAACAATCTTGGCAATGTCACTGCGAAACAGATCCGACTTAAAATTCCGCTCGCGCGATCGCATCCACCTTAGATTTCCGCGCAACGTGTTGATCTCCCCGTTGTGCGCAAGATAGCGGAAGGGTTGCGCCAACGACCATGACGGAAACGTGTTCGTACTGTAGCGCTGATGCACAACGGCCAAGGCACTGACCATGGATGACGCTTGTAGGTCCACATAAAAGGGCATCACCTGCGAGGCCATCATCAGTCCCTTGTAAACAAGTGTACGCGACGAAAAGCTCGGAACATAGAAAGCCTCGCGGTTGCCATCAACCACTGGCAGGGCTCGCTTCTCAATCTGCTTTCGAATGACATAGAGCCTGCGTTCCAGCGCATCTTGCGTGACGCCTTTAACGGTAACGAACGCCTGCATGATAACCGGCTGTTCAGCCCGTGCTCGCCCCCCAAGAACACTGCCATCGACGGGCACGGAGCGCCATCCCAAAAAAATGGCATCCTCATCCTCAACAACGGTTTGCACAACATCCACACAGGTTTGTCGCTGAGTGTTATCCTGAGGAAGGAAAAACATTCCGACGCCGTAAGCACCGGCCTGGGGAAGCTCGATCTTCAGGCTTTTGCATTCCTTACGCAGCAAGGCATCCGGCACCTGAATCATAATGCCCGCGCCATCTCCCGTATGCTCATCCGCACCGGTGGCGCCTCGATGACTCAGGTTTTCAAGAATTGCCAGTCCCTTTTCGATGATTGCATGACTCTGATCGCCATCAATGTTGACAACGAATCCTACCCCACAGGCATCATGCTCATAGGTTGGATCATAGAGCCCCAGCGGCTTGAGCTGCATCTGTTGGCCTGTGTCCTGATGATCGTCCATTGTCTCTCCATCCAAGATTTTCTGATGAAGCCAGTCTTTTCTGCTTGCGGCGGGCTGGCGCCCATTAAGCCCATTGTAGTGGGTGCGTCATCCCGAGCTTGTCGAGGGATCTCCTGCCTGTCGTCACCCGTTGCCCATGAGATCCTTCGACTCCGCTCAGGATGACAAGCAAAGAACGTCGTGACAAATATCAAGATATAAGGGGGAGTCCAACAAAGGAGATACCCCCAATAGATTTACGAAAACCGCTCTAGAACGTGAACAGCATCTCTGTGTAGGAAGGAAGTGGCCAGATGTTATCCGGCACCAAACCTTCCAGTGCATCCGCCGCTTCACGCAGGACTTCCATCGCGTCTAGAGTCTGTAGTGGCTCACCCGCCGCTTCAACCACTTCCAGCGCTTTAATTCCGGACAGAAGCTTGCTGGTCTCGACGCAAACCTCGTTCAAGAGATCGCGCGTACCAACAACATCACTCACACCCGCCGCTTCAACCGCCTTAATCGTTTCGGCCACTTCCAGCTGGTACTCAAACGCAGCCGGAGCAATCAACGTTTTCGCCATTGTAATCGCACAACGTGCCTCAATCGCAACCTGTTCATCGTAAGCCTCACTATAAACTTCGTAACGTGACCTCAGCTCGGCTTCTGAAAGGACGTTGTACTTCCCAAAGAGCATGATGGCCTTATCGGTCACCATCGCCTTCAGCGCTTCTGGTGTCTTCTTCAGATTTGGCAGACCACGCTTCTCCGCTTCAACAACCCACTCCTCTGTGTAGTTGTCACCATTGAACAAGATGCGCTTGTGCTTCTTGACAGCCGCCGACAGGATCGCCTGCAGGGCCTCGTTGAATCCCTTTCCGGCAGACAGATCCGCATCAAGCTGCGAACAAATCTCGTCCAGGGCTTCCGAAACAATCGTATTGAGCACCACGTTCGGCCCAGCGCAGTTCTGCTTGGAACCCACAGCACGGAATTCGAATTTGTTGCCAGTGAAGGCAAACGGCGATGTACGGTTACGGTCTGTCGCATCGCGCGGCAGAGTCGGCAGCGACGTCACACCCAGCTTAAGCTCGCCACCAGATTTAGAGCTGCTCGCAGATCCCTTTTCAATCTGTTCAATCACATCAAAGAGCTGCTCGCCCAGGAAGATCGAGATAATCGCCGGAGGCGCTTCGTTAGCACCTAAGCGGTGGTCATTTCCAGCCGTAGCCACGGCAGAACGCAACAGATCCGCGTGCGTATCGACGGCCTTCATCAGGGCTACAATCATCGTCATGAACTTCGCGTTCTCATGCGGATTATCACCCGGAGTCAACCAGTTCTTGCCATCCGGTCCTTCAATCGCCCAGTTGTTATGTTTTCCGGAACCATTAACGCCAGCATAGGGTTTCTCGTGCAGCAGGCAGATAAAATCATGCTCCTCGGCTACATTCCGCAGCGTCTCCATCATGATCATGTTATGATCAACGGCCAGATTTAGCATCTCAAACATCGGGGCAATCTCAAATTGCGCCGGGCACACTTCGTTATGCCGCGTACGTGCCGGAACGCCAAGGCGCCAGAGTTCGTAATCCAAGTCTGTCATAAACGCAATAACGCGGGGCTTAATGGCTCCAAAGTAGTGATCGTCCAACTGCTGGTGCTTCGCCGGCTTGCGACCGAACAGGGTGCGCCCCGTCTGGATCAGGTCAAGACGCGCTTCATATAGATCGCGGTCAATCAGGAAGTACTCCTGTTCAGCGCCCAAAGTCGCCTGCGAACGTTTGTCATCGGAATCTATTCCGAAGAACTCACCCAAGCGACAAATCTGCGTATTCAAGGCCTGCATCGAACGCAGCAGTGGAGCCTTCTTATCCAGCGCCTCACCGTGATAACCGCAAAATGCCGTCGGGATGGCCAGCGTTGCACCATTCGAGCCTTCTTTGATAAACGCAGGACTGGTCGGATCCCAAGCCGTATAGCCGCGAGCTTCAAACGTCGCACGCAAACCACCCGAAGGGAAACTCGAAGCATCGGGTTCGCCCTGAATCAGTTCCTTACCCAAGAACTTCAGCAACGCTCCCCCCTCACCATCAGGGACAACAAAAGAATCGTGCTTTTCAGCCGTGGCACCCGTCAGGGGCTGAAACCAGTGCGTGAAGTGAGTGGCACCTTTCTCCAAAGCCCAGGTCTTCATCGCATCCGCTACCTCATCCGCAATGCCAGCGTCCAAAACGCTTCCCATCCGAATGGTCGTGCTCAGCGACTCAAACGCCGCATCCGACAGGTAGTTTCGCATGACCTTCAGGCTAAATGCATTTTCACCATAGATGTCCGTAATCTGGTCTGCCTTCACTTCACTCATTACTTCCCCCCCCCCTTATAAAATCACTTGTCGTCTTCATTCATCACGACATTCACGCAGAATGTCAATAATCACCGAAGATAATGTCAATAATCACCGCATTAACTGCAACCTATCGCAGCAACCGTGCCAACCCAGACAAACCCCCACCTTAATAAAGATAACAGACTCCAGATAAACAACTTACAAATACAAAAATGAAATGAAACCACAAGAGGAATGTTACATATATGTAAACAAAAGAGCCTTTAGATTACAATTATGTTTCTCGACAAGCGACAATGTTAGCGCCACGCGATCCCCGCGCCAACGCATGTTTCAGGTCAAGCCCTAGCCGGCTCAATGCGTGGGGGCTCCTCACCAGCGGCGGTCATGCGTGCTGAAAGACGGGCGGCGAGTTCGCACCGGGTATCGGTGTAGGCCGGGGCGGCGACCAGGTTGTTGCGCTGGTGGGGGTCGTCTTCGAGATCGTACAGGTATTCCTCCACGTAGACTTCCGCAGCAGAGTCCTTGCCGCCATTCTTTTCGGGAGCAGACACAGAATAAGTCCAGCGCGGCGTGCGAATTGCGCGACCAACCTGACTCTCACTGATCTGCACAAATACCTCTTCACGCCAATCGTCGGGACGACCCTCCGTCACCTCCTGCAGGGCGCGGCCGACGAAGGTGTCCGGAATATCGACTCCGGCGGCTTTCAACACCGTTGCTGGCGTATCGATCAGGTTCGCGATGTCCTCGATAACCTTCCCCCCTTTAAAACCGGGGCCATCAATCACCAGTGGAATCCGAATCGAGCTGTCGTGACAGGATCGTTTATACTCCGAATTGCGGGTACAGAAATGCGATCCGTGATCGCTGACATAGATAACCAGAGTCTCATTAGCAATGCCAAGTTCATCAAGTTTCGAGCGGACGCGTCCCAGGTTTTCGTCAAGGCTGACGCAACATCCCAGATAATCGGGATACTCTTTTTCCCAATTACCACCCGTATCAACGAGATCACCCGGTGGAACAAAATCCTTAAAACGCTCTTTCGATCCATGCGGCCCTTCGTAACAGTTGTGGTCATTCTGATGGTGCGGCTCAATATAGGAGGCAAACAGAAAGAACGGCTTCTCGCCATCGCGGCTGTCAAGGTACTCCAGAACCCAGTCGGTCTGGGCATCGGCACGGTATCGCCCCTCAGGAAACTCCCGTTTGTTGCCATCGCTATCAAACATGTGCCCGTCGTAGCCGTGCGAAGTAGACTCCAGAACATCGGACGCCAGCCAAAAATCCTTGTAACCGCCACGGTACTCGGGCGGCACCGATATGACACGGTGGTCAACGTCCTTGCTCCCCATGCCCGCTGTTGAAGCCAGATGCCACTTTCCGATATACCCGACCTCGTAGCCACTGCCCGACAGCCGCGTTGCGATCGTATCAGCGCCAAGCGGTAAGGCTATCCCATTGCGGAAACAGCCATTCTGCGTGGCCCACGTCCCCGTCTGAATGCAGGCTCGCGCTGGCCCACAGACGGGCTGACACGTAAAGGCATTCTCGAACCGAACGCCCTCCGCCGCCATGCGATCCAAATTCGGCGTCACCTCAAGCGGCTGCCCATAACAACCACACGTATCCGCGCGCTGCTGATCAACAAAGAAAAACAAGATATTCGGCTTTACCATCATAACACTCCCTTGCCTTTGATTCGGAATTCTACTGATAGTCCTGTCCACATAACAAGGCAAGTGAATTCTCATTATGACCCAAGAAGGGCTAAAGCCCAAACTACATACACGCATTTACATGATATTTTGCCGTTCAGCGTTCGCGCTTCAGGGCGTCTCCGCGCCCCGCATCACAGAGCTCTCCACCCAGCGAAACGCTCGCGCACGGACCTGCGTCACGCCAACTGCCATCGGTTCGTCCTCGATCATCTGAAGGAGTTGCAGACACGCTCGGTTCGCCATGGCCGGAAAATCCTGCTCGCAAACGCAAACCGAAGTGGCCGGATAAGGATCCCCGTCCCAGCGGTCGAAAACACCAAACGACAACGCGGTCCCTGCCAAAGTCGCCTGGTGTTCCTGCACGAAGGCCTGCACCGTAGACTGCCCCGTGCCGATGATCCCAACCCCGCTTCCGGATTTCAGGAAACCGGCATCAAACGCGTTGGTGCGCACAAACGGAACGCCGTCCCGACCAAGGGTATCCAGCGCGGCGAGACAGCGCGATTCCTCAACCAAGTTGCCACCCGTCTGCATCAGCACCACAAACCGGGACGCACCGCGCCGCTGTAGACACTGTACCAGCTCCACCGTTGCCGCCGCATTGTCGGTTGTCACCGTTGGCTGCCGTGCACCCTCGGGGTGACGGTCAATGAATACGAGCGGAAACGCATTTTTAAAAAGCACGTCCCATTCAGCTTCGCCCTCGTTGCGACGATAAGACGGAAAAACCAGAGCCCCATCTGTCAGCTGCCCATTAAGTCGACTCAGCAGGTATCGGTAACGCGCTTCATCGCCCTGGTACAGCATAACCGACAGATCGTACCCTTGCCCGACAAGGAGCGTGCTTGCCGATTCAGCGAACTCACGCTGAAGCGGATCATCCAGGCTACTAACCAGCATCCAGATAGTTCGCGTCCGCGCGCCCACCAGTGAGCGAGCCGCCGGGTTCGGTCGATACCCCATGTCGCACGCCACGCTGACAATACGCTTACGCGTGGCGTCCTTGACCCGGGCATCGCCTGAAAGCGCCCGAGATACGGTCGACACGTCGACACCGCACGTCTCTGCAATGTCCTTGAGCCTTATCGCCACGGCAACCTCCCCATGTTCAGACGGTTATTCACATTTCGAAATTTCGTGCATCTTCATCATATCGGGCGGCCGCTAGCCGAAACGTGCGAATCTCAAACGGAGCCATCGGCACCGTCACTTCACCGGCACCCCAATCGCGCCGGTCGTGCCACTCCATCAAATCCGTCTCAATGAGACGCAAGTCAGCATTACGGCACTGTACAACGGCCTCAGTTCGGAAACCCCGTTTCTCAACCAACCGGATCACCCGGTCGGGGCCTTTTTCAGCCCGTTTGAGCACCTCCAACCCGACGCCTTCTCCCCGAACCTGCACCGGCACCACAGAGGCCTCGGCACGGAGACCGACAAAAACCAGCGGAGGCTGGTTCAACTGCGCGGCTTCGGCCATCACATCTGAATCGACCAGTGTTCCTTCATGCGGCAGCAAACTGTAGGTAAAGCTGTGCGATCCAAGATCGGCATCCGGGTCTGGGTGCGTCGGCGACCGCAGCAGGTTCAAGTCGAGGACGTTCTCGTGCACCTTGTGTCCGTACTTACAGTCGTTCAACAACGCCACTCCGTACTGTGCATCTGACAAGTCTACATAGCGCTGCGCGGCGACCTCGAACTTCGCCATATCCCAGCTCACGTTGCGGTGGGTATTACGCTTTGCATACCCGTACTGAATCTCGAAGCTCGCCTGGTCACTGCGCACGTTGACAGGGAATGCAACGCGCAGCATACGGTGGCGCTCCTGCCAGTCAACCTCGGTACAGAAATCCAGCCGCTTGCTGCCAGCCGCGAGAGTGACATTCTGCGTCAGGGTCGAGACACCCACGGCCAGCTCAAACCGCAATCCCTGTCGAACGGGGCCACGCCCCAGACAGGTCACGTTAACCGCTCGCGCGTGTTCAAGCACCTGATGCTCGTAGAAGACATCGATATCCCACGCATCATAGTTAATAGGGCGGTCTTCATAGAGGGTCAGGACATTCCCCTCCGCATCGCCCGCGAGGATGTCACGACCGATCTCCTTGTCATACGCGCTGACCAGGCGGCCGCGCTTATCGAATTCGTAGCGCACGATTTCGTTTTCCAAAGTCAGATCCGTTTCCATTCGGGACTCAACCGCGTTGCCGGCACGCGCCAGCACCACCACGGCTTGTGGGGGCAATATAACGGCGGCCACACAAGCACCGTCCGGTTCCGTTTGAACCGCCACAGGCGCGCCCCCTTCCGTAATCAGGCCGCTGGACCAACCCGACGGCAGCGCGACCGGCTGGGTCACCGGCACGCTAAGCGTATTCACCAGGGTAATGCACTCGCTATCTTGCGCAAACAGGGCTTCAGCCGCTTCCGAAATCAGGGTCTCGCAAGAAGCCAGTCCGGCGCCATAGTCGCGTTCCGCCTCCTCGTAGACTCGGTGTATACTAGAACCGGGCAGAATGTCGTGGAACTGATTGGTCAAGAGCTGCTTCCACGTACGATCTAGGGTGTCGCGTGGGTACGCATCCGCAGGCAGACAGCTACAAATGTATTCAGTAGCGCGCAACGCCAGTTCGAGCTTGCGGTTTCCGCGCTTGGTCCGGCCCTGCGTCGTCAGGGTACCGCGATGCAGCTCAAGATAGAGCTCACCACGCCAGATCGGAAGGGAATCGCGTTTCTCGTGGAGGCGACGAAAGAAATCATCCGCTCGCCCAAACGCCACACGGGGCGAGCCCTCCAGGTTGCGCTGACGAAGCCCTCGCTCAATCTGTTCAGCCTTCGGTCCGCCACCACCATCGCCGATGCCGAACAGACACATCGCCTCCTCCAACTGGCCCTTCTCCTGAAAGTTCGACTCTGCAAAACGTAATCCCTTCGGGTCCAACAGCGAATTGTAGGTATCTGCTGGCGGAAAGTGCGTCAGCAACTCACTACCGTCGATCCCAAACCAGCGGAAGGTCGTATGCGGGAAGCGGTTAAACTGGCTCCATGACAGCTTCTGGGTCAAAAAGCTCTCCACTCCCGCCCTCTGCATAATCTGCGGCATAGATGCAGAGTATCCAAACACATCCGGAATCCAGAGATTCTTCACATCAACGCCGAATTCGTCACGAAAGAAGTTCTTGCCGTGCAAAACCTGCCGCACCATTGATTCGCCACTGATGATGTTGCAGTCGGCTTCAACCCACATCGCACCCTGGGGCTCAATACGGCCCGCCTCAACCGCTATTTTTACGCGCGCGTACAACGCAGGATAGTGCTCTTTGAGGAACATGAAAAGCTGGGGCTGCGATGCGCCAAATACGTAATCCGGATAGCGATCCAACAAGTCCAACTGGCTTGAAAATGTGCGGGCCGCCTTGCGGACACCCTCGCGAATTGGCCACAACCACCCTACATCAAGGTGGGCGTGGCCCACCGCGCAAAACTCGATGGCCGAGGCGTTGGCTGGCTGCGCCAACAACGGGGCCAGGTGCTTCCTGCATGCATCGGTATTAGCCGGGTTATCTGCATAAAGTTCCACCATAGCACTCAGCCCGTACAGCAGTCGCTCACGCCGCACACTCCCCTCCGGAAGACTCTTCAGCAGCCCCAGCAAAACGTCGATATCGAGCGACAGATGCCAGACGTCCTCGTGCCACACCACCAACCGCATGCGCTGGGCGATGCCCTCGTATTCGCCATGCCGGGTTGGACAACTTCGCGGAGGATCCTGTTCTTTGCGTACACCAAACAGACCATTAGCAGCCGCCTCCACCCAAAGCGACACGTGCTCGTTCCCTTCCGCCGATGCAAACAGCGGCACGAACGCCCGCTCGGACTCGTCCGAGTTCGGCACAAACACACTACCATTCGTGACGCCTTGAACGGGCTGCCCGTCTTCGTCAAAAAGCAATCCTTCCCCATTGAAATCAAGCTGCGCCACCACCTGCTTACCTGCCCATCCAGATGGAACTTCAGCCTCAAGCCGGAACCAGGCACTGTCCCAGGCCCCGCCCCAACGCTGCCCCTCCGAAATATCCTTGTATTCTAAATCCAAACGCTTGTTCCACGTCACCGGCTCCAGACTATGCCCGTAACGGGCTGACATCAAAACATGATCACCAACGATTCTTTCCTTTATTCTCGAGGTCAAATGCTCAATCCGACGAATATAAAGGTCCTGCTGCTCTCTCCGAATCATAGATATATCTCCTTTTCGCCAATTAGACTAAAAATCCAAACGTTTGTATTTCTTGCATGATTTCAGATTCATACCCGGAGATCAAGGGCCATTTAGAGCCTGTCCGAAAAGGGTATTGAAAGCTAGAAAAGGCAAGAACCTAGGCGAATGTCCCGGAAACGAAGGCCCCTTGTCCCTTTGTCGCGAGCTTTGTCCTGAACTTTGTCGGAAAGGGGAACAGGTTTGAGAGAAGAATCGACAAAGCTTGCGACAAAGATTAGGGGATTTTGAGAGTCTGGTGCCTCAGACCTTTTCGGATAGGCTCTATTTAGCCCCCACCCGCACACCTGTAGACACTCCAGCTGGAGACAGGGAAATTCCTCGACACTTGGCGCCAGATTGCAGAAATTTCCGGCTGGTTACAGGAATCATCCAACCTTTCCTCTTTGAATAGACGGGGCCGGGCGAGTTCCGATGTGTGCAGTTTTTCAGTCTATATCATTGAGCTGTCAACGAGAGGTATTGCTCCGACGGACACGTGCGAGCGTCAACATCCGCTCTACCGGGATGCCCACACGGAACGAACAGCCTTCAATTCGATGGCGAAACGTCTGAATGAGGCGCTCTTACGCAGGCGCTACCATTCGCTTCACCCCCAGCGGGAGTTGCAGTGTGAAGATGGTGTCTGTCCCATCGCTACGCTCCAGTACAAGATCGCCGCCATGTGCCCTGGCGATTTCGCGGGCAAGGCTCAGGCCCAAGCCCGTGCCTTCAATATCGCGACTTCGGGACTCGTCCACGCGGTAGAAGCGTTCGAAGATCTTCTCGCGATCGTGTTCGCTGATCACCGGGCCTACGTTCTTAACTGTTAAGCAAGCCTGTTTCCCGAGAATAGAAAGTTGAATGCCGATCGAACTTCCTGCGTCACCAAACTTGATTGCGTTGGACAAGAGGTTCTCGATCACCTGATTCAACAAGTCCGGGTCCGCCTGAATCAATAACTCCGCTGGGGCATCGACTCTGGTATTTCTCTCAGGGGCGAGCATTTCGACATCATCGACGGCCGAGCGAACCCGTTCTGAAAGATTGATACATTCGATACTGAGAGGGAGCTTCCCTGCATCGGCTTGTGACAGCAGGAGTAGCTTCTGAAGGATGGTTTTCAGGCGTTGGATTTCGTCCATCTGTTCGGCGTACTCGCGCTGTTCATCGCTTCCATCCGTTGCTCGTTGCAAACACCGTTCAACTTGCGCTTGAAGAATGGCTAGGGGCGTTTTGAGTTCGTGGGCGGCATCTGCACTAAATCGGGTCGCCTGTTGAAATCCTCGTTCCAGTCGCTCCAGCATCCCGTTGATGACATCGGTCAATCGCTGAAATTCCTGGTCGACGTTCCCGTTCACAATCCGTTCACCCAGTCGTTGGGCTGTGACCGCCTCAGCGGTACGGGCGATCCCATTCACTGGGCGTAGCGCCACGTGCCCGATTAGCCACCCTCCCGTTGCGAGCAAGAACAGTAGAAAGGGTGCCACTATGAGCAATTCACGGCGAAAATGATGAGTCTCCGCATCTAACCCGGCCAGGTTCATCGCAATGCTGAGTGTGACTTCTTTATTGGCAAGCGTCATCGCTCGCCATTCACCGTCCAATCCCGCGATGGTTTCGTAAACGGGTCCCTGTACCCCCAGATGCCGACGCCGAGGGGGCTTATCAAATTCTGCGTCGGCGCCCTGTCGTCCCTCGGTTCGGTTCTGTGCACGCTCGTTATCTTCATCTGACGGCATGTCTGGGATCTTTTCGATCCCCGCGAGGGAAAGTGGTAGGGCATCAGGCGGCAAATCGGTTGCCCCCTCGCCTGTGGCATATAACGTGACACCGCTCACAAGCGTTGCCTTTACGATAAACTGTTTTGCGGCGGCCTCGCCGTAGATTGAGCGGAGTGAGTTGTCAAAGCGCTGCCAGTGGTTGGGGGGTTGAGAGACCCGAACTTGGGCGTCCGCCAGTGCCCGCAACTCACGGTCGATGCGGGCGCGCCCCACTTGGTTCAACACGGACGAGGCGAAGAGCCCAAATCCCAGCAGGACAAGCCCCGACAGGCACATGCTGAGAAGCCCTATCTTAAGCCGGAAAGAATGGAGCATCATTCAGCCTCCGCCTTGCAGAAACGGTATCCAACCCCCCGCACAGTCTCAATGAGTGACCGTGAATCACCACGATCAATCTTTGACCGTAGACGCTGCATGCAAACATCAACGAGATTGGTCTGTGGATCGAATCCGTACCCCCAGACATGCTCCAGAATCTGCGAGCGCGTAAACACGCGACCGGGAGAGCGCATCAAGTATTCCAGAAGGCTGAACTCGCGCGGCGGCAAGGCAATGGCGTCGTCCTTCCATCGTACGTCCCGGGTGATCAGGTTAACCATCAGATCGCCGGCGCGTAAGACGCTGAGTGGCTCCTCCGAGGAACGCCGCAGTACGGCATGGACGCGGGCCAGCAATTCATCCATGTAAAAGGGCTTTGCGATGTAGTCGTCCGCACCGATGTTCAATCCTTCAATGCGTTCATTCGCTTCTGAACGGGCGGTCACGAGGATCACCGGCAACGTATTCTTCCGCTCTCGCAAGTTCTTGAGGATGCTCAGGCCATCGCGTCCCGGTAGCATGATATCGAGCACGATTAGGTCGAAGGATTCCGTGCGAGCCAGCGTGTAGGCCTCGTTACCATCATGGCTGACTGTCACCGAAAAGCCATGCTCTTCGAGGGCTTTGCGCATGAACCCCGCCAGCTTCTTCTCATCCTCTACCACAAGAATCTTCATGTGAGCAGAGTACCGCGCTGCAGCCGGAACGCCAAGGTTGGTTCCATTACCATTTTGTAATCTGCGACGGGGCCATTTGGTAATCTTCGTATTGTTGTATGGCACAAAGGACAAAGCAGATGGGTGAAAACGAAACAGAAGGAAGGGCAAAGATGACAGAACGTCGAATTGAGAGAATCGTGGTGGTGGTGGCACTAGCAGCATGGGCATTACCGGCTCTGTGCCAGGGGCCTCCTCCCGATCGGGCCCGTCGCAAGGCGCTCATCGAGAAGTTTGATGCAGATGGCGATGGACGCTTGTCCCCATCCGAAATGGCCAAATCCCGCCCTGAAGGTAGGCCTGGCCATGTTCCGCATCTAAGGAAGCAGGTCACGGTGGACGGAGATGCCGAAAACGCGGGAAAAAGCGGGTTCAGGCATGACGCAGAGATGCAGGCTCTCCTTGAGACGTTCGATGCCAACGACGATGGCAAATTGAGTTCTGTAGAAATGGAGGCCCTGCGCAAGGCAAGGCCTGTGCGGGAGGAAACACCATGAACGGTTCTGCCCTATTTCGACCGACAATCGCTATTCTCACGCTGATCGCATCGCTGAGTGCGGCTGAAGAGCCCCTGACGTGGCAGTCCTGTATCCGACTGACGGCGCAGCACAATCCGTCTTTGGCCGCGTCATCCGCAAAGCTGGATTCCGCTGAATCGGCGATTGGTGTCGCCCGTTCAGCTTTACGGCCCCAGTTCTCTGCCAATGCCTCTGCGGACCGCAGCTATCGCGATAGCCGCGAGGATCAGGAAGCCACGGCCTACGGTGCAACACTGAACGTTGAACAGTCACTTTACAGCGGCGGGAGCAAGCAGGCTGCGGTGCAATCTGCAAGGGCCAGTCGGGATCAGCAGGTTGCCGTGGCTTCAGACACGGAAAGCCGGGTGACTCACGAACTGCGCAGTGCGTTTCTCGATGTGCTATATGCGCAACAGCTCGTCGCCCTTCTCGGCACAATCCAGGCGCGACGGCAGGACAACTTTGAGCTCGTCGAATTGCGCTATGAAGGGGGACGCGAGCACAAGGGTTCACTGGCTTCAAGCGATGCGTCGCTCTTTGATGCCCAAGTCCAGCTCAAGCAGGCTGATCGTGCAGTATTGGTCAGTCAACAGGTCCTGGCCCGCACCATGGGACTGACGTCCCTTCCGTCTGGCGCTTCGGTTTCTGGAAGTCTAGATGGCGCTGCGCTGCCAGAAGTTATTAACCTGGATCAAGTGGCCCATGAGACTCCCGACTACGATGCCTCCCTGGCATCCTGCGCGATTGCTGAGGCACAACTGACAAACGCCCGGAGCAGCAGTCGTCCGGGACTGAGTCTCATTGGCTCTGCAGGTCGAACCGGCGACGAGGATGCATTTGACGAAGATAGCTGGTCTGTGGGAATGCGACTGTCCTTTCCCTTCTGGTCCGGGGGCAAAACAAGCCACGAGATCAGCAAGGCGGAGGCGGTTCTGCGTCAGGCAGAAGCAGTCGTCGCTGATGTCCTGAACGCACGTGTTCGAGTGCTTGCAGAAGCTCAAGAGTCACTTGCGAATGTATTAGACAACGTGAGTGTCCAGGCAAAATACGTGGATGCCGCCGAGATTCGTGCACAGATTTCGCGTCAGCAATACGAGGATGGACTTCTGTCCTTCGAGAACTGGATTGTGATTGAAGATGACTTGATCGCTAAGCGCAAGCAGTTACTTGGCGCTCAGAGAAGTGCCTTGCTCGCGGAGGCAGCATGGTGGGAAGCAACCGGATATAGTGCGTTTGTTAAAACAGGAGATGAATAATGAAGCGGAACATTGTGATAGTGACAGTTCTGGTGAGCCTCGCAGTTGTTGGGGCATTTGCGTGGCATTGGTCACGGGAGAATGGGAATGGCAGCGTTGCCTACGAAAGCGTCCCTTTCACGCATGAGCGTATGGAGACGACGATTGATTCAACTGCTGTTGTTGAACCGCGTAATCGTCTCGAAATCAAGCCTCCCATCGGAGGGCGTATCGACGATGTGCTTGTCGCCGAAGGGCAGAAGGTGGCAAAGGGCGATATCATCGCATACATGAGCTCGACCGAACGTGCAACCCTTCTGGATGCCGCTCGAGCACGAGGGACGAACGTGCTGGAGAAGTGGCAGGATGCCTACAAAGCGACCCCACTGATTGCGCCGCTGGATGGAACCATCATCGCCCGCGACACGGAGCCGGGGCAGACGGTGACGGCATCGGACTCGATATTGGTGCTCTCCGACCGACTCATTGTCTCTGCCCGCGTCGATGAAACGGACATAGGCATGGTACAGGTGGGGCAACGGGGGCGGATTACACTGGACGCTTATCAGGATGTGAATGTCGAAGGCACGGTGAGCCGCATCGCATTTGAAGCCATCACGGTCAACAACGTGACCATCTACGAAGTTGAAGTGGAGCCGGACGCAATCCCCGCCTGCATGAAAAGCGGAATGACGGCAAGTGTAGCGTTTATTACCGCCGAAGCAGAAGAGGCACTCACGCTGCCAACCGATGCGGTCGGCAGCGTGGACGGAAAACGCTTCGTACTTGTCAAGCGCGACAGTCACGCTACCGCGCCCGAACGCTGGCGTGTGTTGACCGGACTCTCCAGCAGCGGTCGTATTGAAATCCTGGCAGGATTGCAAGGGAATGAGTCGGTTGTCAGAAAAGCTTTTTCCATTGCCAGAAGCAAGAGTAGCGTATCATCGTCGCCGTTTGTGTCCTCTGGCCCGGGGAGGAGACCATGATCGAAGTCACCGATATCAAAAAAGTCTACCAGATGGGGTCGGTGCAGGTGTATGCCCTACGCGGGGTCAGTCTGCGAATTGAGAGCGGTGAGTTCGTGGCTATCATGGGAGCTTCGGGATCAGGCAAGTCCACCCTGATGCACATCTTGGGTCTGCTCGATGTTCCAGATTCCGGAAACTACCGGCTGAACGATCAAGAGGTGCGGGGACTGAGCGAAGACGAACGCGCCGGTCTGCGTGCTCAAAGTATTGGATTCATCTTTCAGCAGTTTAACCTTTTGCCGCGCGTGTCCGCCCTTGACAACGTGGCCCTTCCGCTAATTTATGGGGCGACACCTGGTGCTAGAACCCCAGGGCAGCTTCTGGATCGCGTTGGCCTTGGCGACCGAAAGTCTCACGCACCCAATGAATTGTCGGGCGGTCAGCAGCAGCGGGTGTCCATCGCCCGGGCGCTTGTGAATGGCCCTTCAATTGTCATGGCAGACGAACCCACTGGCAATCTGGATTCTTCGAGTGCCGAAGAAATTCTGTCTCTACTTAAGGATCTGCATCGTTCTGGGCTAACCGTGATCATGGTGACCCATGATCCAGACATCGCGCAAGTGGCAAATCGGACGATTACGATGAAGGACGGAGGCGTCGTTTCCGATATACAGCACGAGCATAAGGGCTCATGTAGCGATGCACCCCCTGTGACCTCACCGCAAAGAGCGGAAGCCGCTGACATGCCCGCAGACCTGAGACCGAAGGGGCTGTTTCGGCGTTTTCGCGAACTCACGGCACTGATCGCACAGGCGGGGCGCTCTCTCAGTGCGAACAAGGTGCGCACGGGTTTATCCATGCTGGGCGTACTGATTGGCGTTGCTGCCGTCATTTCCGTGATGGCTCTGGGGGCGGGCGCGAAGGTGGCCGTTGAGGAACGTATTTCATCTATGGGTGCCAACCTGCTGGTTTTAACGCCGCCGCGCCCGAAAAGCCGCGGTGTCTCCCTGGGAGCCGGAGCCGTCTCTCGCCTAACGCTAGCCGATGCAGCCGCCGTCCGTGATACCCTCGAAGGGGTTCAGTACGTCAGCGGGCAGGTACGGGGGGCCGTGCAGGCGACGTACGGCAGCCACAACTGGCGAACCAGCCTTCGCGGTGCGGAGCCCGCCTATGAGCAGATTCACTCGATGACGCCGCAGGCCGGACGCTTCTTTTCCGAAGACGAGAACGCCGCGCGGGCGCGTGTGGCCGTGATTGGAACAACGGTGTGTGACGAACTGTTTGATGGGAGCAACCCAGTCGGACAGATGATTCGTATTAACCGAGAACGATTCGAGGTGATTGGGCTGCTGCCCGACAAAGGGGCTAGCTCGTCCACGGATGAAAATGATCAGATTATCATCCCGGTTAGCACTGCCATGCGCCGTGTCCTTGGTGAAGACCATTTGCGGGAGATCGAAATTCAGGTCTCCGCTTCCGAGTACCTCGACTATGTCGAAATGGCCGCCATCGCACTGATGAACACGCGGCATCGCGTGTCAGACGATGACAGCGATTCGGCTTTCCAAGTTCGGAATATGGCGGAAATTCAAAGTGCTATTGCTGCTACGAGTAATACGCTCTCCGTACTTCTCATGGGAGTAGGTGGAATCTCCCTGCTGGTCGGTGGCATCGGTATTATGAATATCATGCTCGTGAGTGTAACAGAACGGACCCGTGAGATCGGAATCCGAAAGGCGATCGGAGCCCGCCGGTCCGATATTCTGATGCAGTTTCTGGTAGAGTCCGTGGCTGTCAGCGCCTGCGGGGGCATCCTGGGCATTGCACTAGGCGGTGGTGTTTCTCTATGCATGGGACATTTTTCCGGCTGGGCCGTGTCCGTGCAACCGATAACGTTGATCGTGGCGCTCACCTTCTCGGCGCTAGTGGGAATCGTGTTCGGCCTATGGCCTGCCCGACAAGCATCCTGCCTACAGCCGATTGAGGCCCTCCGATATGAGTAGCCCCGTTGATGCGACGCGACGAATTGGGCCAAGCACACCGCTACTCGACCGAGCAGGCTGTCTCGGATCGCGCGCAACTCAACAGCATCACCTCCCCGCAGGTGTGGATAGACTCACGGATCACATTACCCGTTGCGGCATCGGGGGGGGGAGTTGGGTCCCCTCATAGAGACGTTGATCGTTAATGAAGTCCAAGCCTACCTAGCCTACCGCAAGCTCCGCTACAAACTTAACTTCTAGGGCAACTACGACGGCTCGGAAGTCGATCTGCTGTGTGAAACACAGACGGGCTTCGTTGCCGTCGAGATCAAGGCTGCACGCGAGTGGCAACGGCGCTTTGGTCAAGGGTTGAAGCTCCTATGACAGGCACTTCCCATCGGCCCCACGCGAACCTACGGCGTGTACCGCGGAGACCGCCGCCGACATCGAGAAGACAACCGTTCTGCCCGTGGCTGACTTCCTCGATGCGCTATGGAGAGGCGAGATCATTTCCTGACGCCTGTAGACACTCCAGCTGGTGACCGGTAAATTCTTCGACACCTGCCGCCAGCTTGCGAAACTTTCCGGCTGGCTTTTGGTTTGGACTCTGTTCTCTGGAGTTTTACCGTGAATCGCGGATTGACATTCAGTAACCGTGCGGTTACTTATTGTTGATAAATGTTATGTAGGGAAAGGATTAAACATGAAGTTTGCTCGGATACTTGATGAAGCGGGAAAAGAGATTTTAGCAGCACAGGGCGCGGATGGTGTGCTGTTTCGCTGTGAAGGAACATCACTGGTTGATCCGTCAACTGTAAAGGTTACGGCTGAAAAGGTTGTGGCGAGCCGTTTTCTGGCTCCAGTGGATCCTCGCGCGCTGATTTGCGTGGCGGCCAGCTATCGTGCACATATTGAGGAGTGCAATTTAACCGAGCAACCTGAACCCATTATTTTCATGAAAAACCCGGCCGCCGCGACAGGCCATGAATGTCCGATCGTAATTCCGTCGGTCTGCGAGGACGAAGTGGATTATGAGGGCGAGCTGGCCGTTGTGATCTCGAAGGACTGTTACAACGTTTCTCAGGAGGAAGCGCTGGAACGGGTTGCGGGCTATACCGTCGCCAACGACGTCTCCGCCCGCATCTGGCAGTTGGAGCGTGGTGGCGGCCAGTGGGTTCGCGGAAAGGGCTTTGACACATTTGCGCCGATGGGGCCATTTCTGGTGACACCCGACGAAGTCGGAAACACGGAAGATCTTACCATCCGAACCATTTTGAACGGAGACGTTGTTCAGGAAGCATCGACAAAACTGATGATTCGCGGCGTTGCGGAACTGATCAGTTTCCTTTCGCAGGGAACAACGCTGTTGGCGGGAACCGTCATTCTGACCGGAACACCGCCCGGAGTGGGGTGGTTCCAAAAGCCGCGCAAGCTGCTTCGTCCAGGCGGCAACGTCATCGTAGAAATTGATCGGGTAGGCGTTCTAATCAATCCCGTGGTTGCGGAAGCATAGGAGCCGGTTGTGGTTGCGAATAAAAAAATCAGAGTGGCGATAATCGGTCTGCAACATCTTCATCCCCGGGGCTACATGATGCTCTTTCAGGAATGTGAAAATGCAGAAGTCGTCTGCGCATATGATTCAGATACAGAACTGCTGAATGCGTTTTGCGGTGAGTTCGGCCTGAAGGGTTACTCGAATCTGAACCGGATGCTAGAGGAACAGGATTTAAATATGGCGGCCATTTTCCTTCCGCATTCCGACTGCGCCGAGGCTGCCGTCAAATGCGCCCGGCGGGGCCTGCACTTAATGATTGAAAAACCGGTTTCCGATACGCTTGACGGGGTTCGACAGATTGCCGCCGTTGCAGAGGAATTCAATGTCAAACTCACAACAGGATATTGCTGGCGTTACCATCCAGTGGTGAAGGCCATGAAGGAAATCTTCCAGCAGGGTCTGATTGGACGGCTGGTTTCGGTTGAAGCGCGACTGTCGGCAGGCCGGGTTGATCGGTATGTCGTTGGGCATTCGGAGTGGGTGCTGCAAAAGGAAAAATCCGGCGGTGGGCCAATGGTTAATCTCGGTGTGCACTGGCTCGATCTAATCAGCTATGTGACAGAAGATGCCGTTGCCGAAGTCTGCACCGCAAATCTCCACACGTCGGACACATACGATATTGAAGACAGCTCACTGGTTTTAATGAAATATGCCTCCGGTGCCGCCGGAACACTTACGACCAGTTACATTGTCCCGGACTCTTATCCCTGTGGGCGCGACCTTTATATTGGCCTGCGCGGCACGGCCGGAGTCCTCAGCTACTGCCCGCGCTACGAAGGCGAACAAGGCGGTGGCGGCGCGCCGAACACCGACATTCTGGAACTCTACAGCAGTTCGCCAAAAATGACCGGATCCGCCGCTCGGCAGTACCGTTTTCAGCTCGACCCGGTCGCCGGTTATTCCGGCTACATGGGCAAGGTGTATGTCGAACGCTTTATCGAGGCCATCCAGCAGAATCGAACGCCCGATATTCCCGCCGATGCGGCGGTGTCGGTTCTCCAAACAGTGGAAGCAATTTACGAATCAGCAGAAAAGAATAAATGGGTAGGGGTGAAAAAGTGAAAGTGGTTGTAACAGATTATATTGAGCCGAATATGGACTGGGAAGCGAAGGAACTTTGCGGAACAGGAATTGAGTTTGAAACTCATCAGTTGAAATTCCTTCCCGAAGACGAAGTGCTGGAAATCGTCCGCGATGCAGATGTAATCGTGGTGAACATGGTCAAGTTTCCAGAATCACTGATTGCTTGTCTGGAAAAATGCAAACTCATCATTCGTCACGGCATCGGTTACGACAACGTGAATGTGGAAGCCTGCACAAAACACGGCATCCAATTCGCTTATCAGCCGGACTACTGCCAGATTGATGTTGCTGAGCACGCCATCTCGTTGCTGTTTGCTTGCGCCCGGAAATATTACCAGAGCCGGAACACGCTCGACAATGCGAGTCAAAGCGGGCAGTGGGACTTCAGCGCTCTTTTTCCCATCTATCGCATGGAAGGAAAAACGCTCGGCGTACTGGGCGTTGGACGCATCGGTTCAAACGTCGTGCGCAAAATGCAGTCCTTCGGTTTTCGAATTATGGGTTGTGACCCCTATCTGTCGGATAAACGCAAAGCCGCTATGCAAGGCATCGAATGGGTAGACAAAGAAACCCTCTTCCGCGAATCGGATCTGATCACCGTGCACACACCGCTCAAAGACGATACGCATCACATCGTCAACGCCGAAACGCTCGCGCTGATGAAACCGACCGCTTGCGTCGTCAACACGTCGCGCGGCGGAATGGTGGATGCACACGCACTGGCCGCCGCCCTGCGCGAAAAGAAAATAGCCTGTGCAGGAATCGATGTCTACGACGTAGAGCCACCCCCACCAGACTTCGAGCTTTTTGAACTGGATAACATCATTTTAACACCCCACATCAGCTGGGCATCGGAAGAAGCCGGATGGGAAATACGGAAGAGCATCCTGGAGGATATTCTTGCCGCCAACAACGGATGCGATGCTCGGTGCGTGGTGAACGAAATACGAAGGAAAAGCTAATGGAACAGGTTCAGATGAAAACGCAGATTCCGGGACCGAAGAGCGCAGAACTGCTCGAACAGTGGCATCAGTACGAAGCCGATGTTGTTGGCTATCAGGCGCAACTCGTTTGGAAGTCCGCCAAAGGCTGTCTGGTCAACGATGTAGACGGGAACGTCTTTATCGACTGGACCTCTGGTGTGCTGGTCACGAATGTAGGCCATTGCCACCCGCATTTGGTCAAAATGACGCAGCGGGCCAGCGAAGAACTACTCAACAACTACGAATGCGCCACAACCTATCGCATTGAAGCCGCCGAACGGCTCGTCAAGGCGCTTCCAAAACCGCTCGATAAATGCTTCTTTCTTTCGACCGGCTCCGAAGCGGTAGAAGGCGCACTGCGCCTGATGAAACGCTATACAGGAAAATTTGAAATTCTCGCCTTCGAAGGTGGATTTCACGGACGTACGCCCGGCGCCTCTTCTGTCAGCGGATTGAGCGGCCCGAAGTGCCAATACGGCCCTACTATACCCGGCGTTATTCGCGCCCCGTATCCCAACCCCTACCGCGATTCGCTCGGATTGTGTGACGGCGGCCCAGACTACAAAAAATATTTCGACTATCTCGACTTGATTATAGCAACCAACTCGACCGGGTCGCTGGCCGGCCTGATTGTTGAACCGTACCAAGGTGCGGGCGGCTTTATTTTTCCTCCGGAAGGCTGGCTGAAAAAACTGCGCGAATGGGCCAAGAAGAAAGGCATCCTCTTCACATTGGATGAAGTTCAGGCTTCCTACGGACGAACCGGCAAAATGTGGGCCGCAGACCATGAAGATCTGCAACCCGACCTGCTGGCGCTCGGCAAAGGCATCGGCAGCGGTGTATCTGTTTCCGCGATCTGCTCAACCAATGAAATCTTCAGCTGTCTCGCCAAAGGCGAAATGAGCAGCACCTACGGCGGTAATCCGGTTTCCACCGCAGCCGTCACCGCAGTGCTCGACATCTTCGAAAAAGAAAACCTCGTCGAAAACTCACGCGAAATGGGCGACTACATCAAGGGCCGCCTCCTCGAAATCGCTGAACGCTGTCCGTACCTCGGCAACGTGCGCGGCATGGGACTGGTGATGGGGCTCGAGTTTGTCAAAGACAAGCAGACCAAAGAGCCGGCACCTTCACTGATCCGTAAAGTGATCGACACTTGCGCTGCCAAAGGACTGCTGGTCGGTTCAGTCGGTCTCTACGGCAACGTGATTCGCGTCGCGCCGCCACTGGTCATCACCCGTGAGCAAGCCGACGAAAGCCTCGCCATCATGGACGACGTTCTGAGCAATCTCGAACTCTAAGGAGCCACATCGTGAGTCACATGTCTTCCGCCCTCCAGCAGACAACGGACTTCCTTTCCAGTCTCGTGAGCATTCCTTCCACGTCTGGACAGGAAACGCAGGCGATCGACTGGCTAGTCGAACAATTCAGCCGCTTCGATGTAGAAATTGAAAAGATCCCCTTGTCGGACGCTCTGAAATCGGATCCAGACTACAGCAGTCCGATTCCGGATATTGCGTATGACGGGCGTTACAATCTGCGCATCGTCCGCAAAGGACGTGACCACAGCAAGGCGCTGGCCTTCAACGCGCACGTTGACGTTGTGCCGCCGTCCGAAGGAATGGACGATCCGTACTCAGGACGTGTTGAAGACGGCATCCTTTATGGACGCGGGGCCTGCGACACCAAAGGCCCGCTCTCCACCATCTTCTGCCTGCTGACGCTTCTTGAAGAACAGAAGACCGACCCCGACTGCGATCTGATTTTCCATTTTGTTGTAGAAGAGGAAAACGGCGGCAACGGCTCACTGGCCATGGTGCGGCACGGCGAAAAAGCCGACGGTTGCATCGTGCTTGAGCCGACAGAAGAAAAAATCCTCACATCGGTTCGCGGCGCGGTTTGGTTCAACATTGAATTCACCGGTATTGCTGGACATAGCGGGCAGGCGGGACGCACTCGCAGCGCACTGCTCATGGCACACGAAGCCATTACCTGCCTAACGAACTATCATTGCGATCTGCTGGCCGCTTCCAAAGGAATCGATTTATTTGACGCCTACGACAACCCCATGCCGATTACCTTCGGACGACTGACTGCGGGCAACTGGCCGGCCGCTGCGCCAAACCGCGCTGTTCTCGAAGGTGTGCTGGGACTTCTACCAAACAAAACGAAAGAAGACATTTGTCGCGAAATGGAAGAGGCGCTCGTCAGTACTGGAATGAACCCAAACGATTTCAAGCTGACGTTTACCTATCGCCACGATTGCAGCGTCACCGATCCGAACGGCTCACTTCCGCAGGGACTGCGTGAATGTACTCAAGCCGTCGGCATTGACTCAAAAATTGATGCCATGACCGCCAGTTGCGACGCGTGGCTCTATAACAACCTGCTAGACATTCCCACCGTGGTTTTCGGGCCGGGGTCTTTGTCGGTTGCGCATTCGAAAAACGAACATATTCGACTTCAGGAAATTGAACAGGCCGCACAGGCGGTCTTCAAGCTGGTCGTAAACGGAAAAGGAATCTGAAATGAAAGCTTTGGTCAAAACAAAAAAAGGCGTTGGAAATATTGAACTGCAGGATGTCAAAGCGCCGCGCCCGAAAGACAACGAAGTGCTCATTCAGATTGCCGCCTGCGGCATTTGCGGCACCGACGTTCATGTAAAACACGACAACTTTCCCTACTGGCCGCCCGTCATTCTCGGACACGAGTTTACCGGCACGATTATTGAAGCCGGGAAAGACTGCAAAATACTGAAAGAAGGCGACCGCATCGTCGCCGAACCGCACACCAAAGCCTGCGGACAGTGCTATCTCTGCCGCACGGGCAACATTCAGATCTGTCCCGAAAAACGCAGTCCCGGCTGGGGCATCGACGGTGGCATGGCCGAGTACATCTGCTATCCCGAAAAACTACTTCACCTCATTCCTGATCACATGACGTGGGACCAGGCCGTCATCGTAGAGCCGGTCGCCAACGTCGTCACCGACCTGCTTGAACGTACCAAAGTTGAAGCAGGGGACGTTGTTGTCATTCAAGGGCCGGGACCGATCGGCCTTATCGCCGCCATGGCGGCGCGCGCCGTCGGCGCACGCGAAGTCGTTATCATCGGAACAAAGGGCGATGTAGCCGTTCGCTTCAAAAAAGCCACTGAGCTTGGATTCGGGAATCTGGTTTTGATCGGCGAAATCGATCCGGTTGAATATGTCATGAAGCTGACTAACAATCGCGGCGCGGATGTCGTCGTCGAATGCAGCGGTTCGCCGTATGCCATTCCGCTGATTCCCGAGCTGCTGCGCAAACAGGGCCGCGCCTGCATCATTGGCCTGACCGGCGGCAAAAAGGTTGAAGTCGAGTGGGATAAGTTTGCCTTTAAAGCGCTGACCATCATTTTCAACATGTCCACCTATTATACCGCGTGGGACAAATCCATCGACCTGATTGCTTCCGGACGGCTTCCGGCTGAAAAACTGGTCACGCATAAACTGAAAATCGAAGAGTGGGAACAGACCTTCGAGGCGGTTGAAAACCTCGAGGCGCTCAAAGCGGTATTGATTCCTTAAAAGGAAAAAGATCATGGAAAAATCAATCGGATTTGGTGTTGTCGGCGCGGGTTTGGTTGCTCCGTTTCATCTGAACGCAATCAAGGACTCCAAGGGCGGGAAAGCGATCGGAATCTTTGATGTCAACAGGGAACACGCACAGCAAATGGCCGACACGTTTGCCCTCAAGGTGTACGGCACACTTGAAGAAATGCTGAGTGATGCAGAAGTACAGGTCGTCTGCGTGGCGACCCCAAACCATTTGCATCACGACGTTGTCATCGCCGCTGCCGCGGCTGGAAAAAACGTGTTCACCGAAAAGCCGCCAGCCATGAGTCTTACCGAAACCGACGACATGATTGCCGCCTGCGAAAAGGCCGGTGTCAAATTTGGCTGCTTTGTCCAGTGCCGCATCCGCAAAGCCATTCAGGCCATGAAACAGGCTGTTGACAGTGGACGTTTCGGAACACTTCTTTGCGCCGACGCCTATATGAAATGGTTTCGTCCGCAGGAATACTACACCTCCGACAGTTGGCGCGGACAGCGTCAGTCCGGCAGCGGCGTAACCGTTGCACAGGGCTTTCACTATATTGACCTGCTTCAGTATCTTGTGGGTCCGGCGGTTCGGCTCGAAGCCAAAATGGAAAACCTGACTCATCCCGGTATTGCACTGGAAGATAACTCGCTCGCGTTTGTCGAATACGCCAGCGGCGCCAAAGGCATCATCCAGCTCTCCACCGCTTTGTGGCCGGGAACCGACATCCGCATTGAACTCAACGGAACCGATGGCACCGCCATCATGACCGGCGAAACAATGCAGACCTGGAAATTCAGAGATGATCGTCCGGAAGACGAAGACATCCGCAACCTGGGCAGTGCGGCACAGGCTACCGCTGCAGGTGGGTCGGCTGACTTTGGTCACGTTGACCACACCGTCGTTGTGCAGGATATGATCGACTGTATCGGCACCGACAACGAAGTCGTCATTCCCGTCACAGACGTGCGGCCGACGCTCGAAATCGTCCTCGCCATGTACCAGTCTGCCAGCCGAGGCACAGCCGTCGAATGGCCAATTTTAGATGATCCCTCTGTATGGCAGGGACAAGATTAAGGAATGAAGGAATAGATAGGGACAAGATTAAGAAATAAGGAGTAGAGCGTGATGAAAAAATATCCTGATACAATTAATACAGTTGATGAACTGAGCAAGGTTTTGAGCCAGCCTAGTGATGCGTTGGTAGAATTTATGCGAGGGCTGGAGGGCGACATCATGATACTAGGTGCGGGCGGCAAGATTGGCCCCAGCATGGCTCGCCGGGCGAAACGGGCAATCGCAGAAGCCGGCGTCGAGAAGAATGTCATAGCTGTAGATCTCGCACCGTTGCCCGAACTTGAAGCACTGGGCATCAAAACTATTTCTTGTGATATGCTGAAACTTGATGAGGTTGAAAAGCTACCGAAGATCAAAAATATCATCTACATGGTTGGCCGGAAGTTCGGATCGACCGGCAGCGAGCACTTAACTTGGGGAATTAATGTAATCGTAGCCTATCATGTCGCCCGCACGTTTGTGGACTCTCGCATTGTTGCGTTTTCAACTGGCTGTGTATATCCCGTAATGGACATCTACACTGGCGGAGCGACCGAGGAAACCCCCGCCGGACCCATCGGCGAATACTCCATGTCCAGTCTGGGTCGTGAACGCATGTTCGATTTCTTCAGCAAGACAGTCGGCCAGAAGGTTTTACAGCTGCGCCTTAACTATGCGCTTGAATTGCGCTACGGCGTACTGGTGGATGTGGCGACCAAGGTGTTCAACGGCCGGCCTGTGGATGTAACGACGGGATTCGCCAACGGGATATGGCAGGGCGATGCCTGCGACCAGGTGTTGCGCTGCTTGGAGTATACATCCAGCCCGGCCGCCATCATGAACATCACTGGCCCCGAAATCTTTTCCATCCGACAGGTGGCGGTAGCGTTTGGGAAGCGGTTCGGCAAAGAGCCGGTCATCACGGGCGAAGAGAACGGCAAGGGCTATCTCAGTAACGCAACCAAGGCCAACGCCATCTTCGGCAACCCAGATGTTCCGCTCGGCCAAGTCATTGACTGGATTGTTCACTGGATTATGATTGGCGGCGAGAACAGCGGCAAGGAAACTCACTTTGAAACCCAGAATGGAAAATACTGAGCCAGTCATTCTTAGCTGTTGGTTTCCGTGATGAGCCTTCTGATCACCGGGCCAACAAACCGTAAAGCAGCACCTCCTGAGCTAGCTTAAGTCCATCGCGCAGAACGGCAGGACGGCTGACATCGAGGCCGACCGTGTGCGGCAGTGTGTAGCGGTTGGAGTGATACATGAAACACGCGCCATAAAGCAGAACGAGCAGATGACGGGCATCCACGGCTTGCTTCATCTCACCTCGCTCCACGGCACGTGCGACCACGGCCTGAAGCTCCTTCACCACAGGACTCTTGGTCAGCAGCATCGGATGCGCATCCAAAACCCGCCCGCTATGAAGGTTCTCCCACAGAAGCAGATTCACAAATTCCACATGGGATTCCAGAAAAGCCAAATATCGCTCGAGAATATTGCGAATTGCCTCCGCCGTCGGCACATCCTCGCCGAGCACCCCCATCTCCAGCTCCACCAACTCCGCAAAAACCACCCGCAACACCTCCACGTAGAGTCCATCCTTGCTGCCAAAATAATGATACAGCATCCGCTTGTTGACTTGCGCGGAATTCACGATTTTCTCTACGGAAACCCCGTCATAGCCTCGGGAGGAGAATAGCTTGACGCCCGCAGCAAGTAACCGTGCCCGCGTGCGCACAGGGTTACGTTTGGTGTTTTTCTTGACTCGTTCCGCAGATGTTGTAACCGTTTGGTTATGCATGTCTTGTGGCGCGATGATGGCAATGCGGAAGGCTCGTGTCAAGTTTTCCCAAAATGGAAATGGCAAACAATCTGAATACATCAGTTGTTTGCTCGTCAGCACTACGATTTCTTCCTGCTTCGATCGATAGCATGAAAACAATTCAAGAACGTCAAGGCGTTGCCGCTGGTCGAGCAGGCGGCAGGCAAAAGCGATCCGATAATGATTGAACATGGGCGCATCAATAGGGCACTTTTACAAACAGAAATAAACATAAGCAGGAGATTTTTCATGCCAGATTCACGCCCGAATATCGTCTTTATCATGTCCGATGACCATGCGGCACATGCCATGAGCTGCTATGGCAGCCGAATCAATCAGACCCCCAACCTGGACCGAATTGCCAATGAAGGGATGCGCTTCGATAGTTGCTTCTGCACCAACTCCATCTGCACCCCCAGCCGCGCGGTTATTCTCTCGGGCACGTACAACCATATCAATGGCGTCACGACGCTCTCGACGATGATGGACAACAGGCTACAGACATTCCCGAAACTCCTACAGGGCGCGGGATACCAAACGGCCATTTTCGGAAAGTGGCATCTTGGCCAAGGCGAAAAACACTGCCCCACCGGATTCGATGACTGGGCCGTCGTGCCCGGACAGGGCTTCTACCATAACCCAACCTTCATATTCAAAGGCGAAGGCGGTGGCGAGAAGCGTACCGTCCCCGGATATGTTACTGACATCATCACCGACATGAGCCTGGATTGGCTAGAGAAGCGTGATCCCGAGAAACCATTCTGCCTGCTCTGCCATCACAAAGCGTCTCACCGCCCGTGGTACTCGGACGAAAAACATGCGGGCATGTTCCTCAATGAGGATGTTCCCGAACCCGATACACTCCAAGACGATTACGCAAACCGGGCCAAAGCAGCCGAAGCCGCGGCCATGCGCGTCGGTGTACACATGAGTGCCACAGACTTGGACGCCGAGATCCCAGACGATATGCCCGAAGCAGAACTGCGTAGCTGGGCCTACCAACGTTACATCAAGAAGTACCTACGCGTCGTGCAGAGCGTGGATGACAACGTGGGGCGCGTTCTGGACTATCTCGACGAAAAGGGGCTGGCAGATAATACGCTAGTCATCTACACCTCGGACCAAGGCTTCTTCCTGGGCGATCACGGCTGGTATGACAAGAGGTTCATGTATGAAGAGTCACTCAAAATGCCATTCGTGCTGCGCTACCCCCCCGAAGTCAAACCCGAATCCACCAACGACGATCTCGTGCTCAACGTCGACTTTCCCGCCCTCTTCCTTGACTTGGCAGGCATTCCAGTGCCGCCAGAATTCCAGGGATGCAGTTTCCTCCCCCTGCTTCAGGGCAGCACACCACCCAACTGGCGTGAAGGCATCTACTATCGCTACTGGATGAATGCCGCCCATCACAATGTCTCCGCCCACTACGGTATTCGCACGCAAAAACACAAACTGATTTACTACTATTATGATGGTTGCGATCAGCTCGGTGCGATGGAAGGATGCTACGGCGGTCACGGCAACATCATGCCCCTTGATTTCGAACCCGAATGGGAGCTATTTGACCTGGAAAAGGATCCTCGGGAACTCAATAACGTCGTCAACGACCCCGCCTACTCGGGCGTAGTCGAAGAGCTCAAAGACAAACTGCACAGCCTTCAGAACGAACTCGGGGATACGCGCTATGAAAAGGACGTCGACTAGCAAACGGAAGACACATTCCCCCACGGGAGTGCGGTTCTAATTCTCAACACATTCATTGTCAACCCATTACGTGATGCGGCTGCACTGTCAACGCCCGTCGCGTTCACAGTTGGCACAATGCAAAAACACCAGAACCGGTGGACGATTACAGCGATACGACTGTCGTGTTTTTGAGATGCGACAGGTGTTTGTTTCGCAACGCTTTACGAAAAACGCACACACCTGCACATTTCCCCTCCACCATATGCATCGCACTTGCATCAGCCAGACGCATCGACTACGCTCATACAATTCAATATTCAGCAAGGAATCCGTACTCATGAAGACGCCCGCCATCTTTCGGCTTTCCAAAGCCCTTCTCGCATACAAACAAAAGCGCGAGGTCGTGAAGGCAATGCCCCTTCGCCTCTGGGTCGAGACATCCACTATGTGCAATCTTGAATGTATCATGTGCCCCAACAAAGATCTTCCGGATGATCAAGTCTCCGTTATGGATTTAGAGCTTTTTGAGAAAATTGTCGATGAAGCCAGCGGCTTTGCTCAGGACATCTACCTCCATCACCGCGGCGAGCCGTTAATCAACCCTCAACTCTTCAGCATGATTCGCTACGCCGAAGAGGCCGGACTCAGAACCCGGTTTCACACAAACGGAACCATGCTGACACCCGCGCGCGCCACCAAACTCCTTGAGGCAGCTCCCAGCATGATCTCATTCTCATTCGACGGTTTTTCAAAGGAACCGTACGAACGCATCCGCCAAGGCGCTTCTTTTGAAAAAACCCTCGAAAACATTCTTTTTCTGGCAAAACAGAAGCGCCTGAAAAAGCTCAAACACCCCTACATCGTTGTCGAGCGGATTAAATTTAAAAATCCCAACCTCGCAGACGACCCCCAAGTCGTTGCGGACATGACGAAGTTGCTACGCGATGCCGGCGTTGACGAAGTAATTGAAAAAGACGAATACGATTGGGCAGGCACCGAAGTCCAACTCGAAAAAAGCGAGAACACAACTCCCGCACAAAACACCTGCTGCACGTTTCCCTGGTACGCCATGGTTATCTGCGCCGACGGCACCGTCACCCCCTGCCCTCAGGACTTCATGGGAGAAATGGTAATGGGGAACGTGCGCAACACCTCCCTGCGAGAAATTTGGAACAATGATGCCTACTGCAAGCTACGGCGTGGGTTCAGCGAGGGGAACACCCTCCCCGCTACCTGTGCGCACTGCGATCGTCTAACCCGTGACACCATAGCAGGAGTACCCCTTCAGTACGCAAAAACATTCCTGATTGACCAATTTGCCGGATACGGCAAACTCCGCAAATTTTTTGGAACGGCCGAACGGTAGTAAATTATGCGTATTCTACTTCTGGCACCCCACCCCTTCTTTCAGGAGCGCGGCACACCCATTGCTGTGGGGATGCTGGCTACGGCTCTCGCCCAACGTGGCGATGTTGTCGACATCCTCACATATCACGAAGGTGAGGATCGTGCCTTCGCAGACAACGTCACCATTCACCGCATCCCCCCTCCACGATTTGTCCATGGCATTCGACCAGGATTCAGCATCAAGAAGCTCATCTGCGACGCAGCCATGTATCCCAAAGCCGCCGCTATGGTCGCCAGCAACACCTACGACTGTATCCACGCCGTTGAAGAATCCGTTTTCATGGCTCAAGCCATAGGCAAACGCCATGCCATCCCTTACATCTTCGACATGGACTCATCCATGCCGCAACAGATTGTCGATAAAATTTCCCTCGCCAAACCGCTTTTACCCCTCATGCGCAAAATCGAAGCCGCTGCCATCCACCACGCTGCAGCGGTGGTACCCATGTGCGATGCACTCGCCGACACAGCTCGCTCTCTAGGGGCACGTCACGTTGAAGTTCTGCATGACGTTTCACTTCTGCCCGAAAACTACCAGCCCAATCCCAAGCAAGGATTCCGCAAGGCTCTCAACCTCAATGGCCCCACTCTGCTCTACCTGGGGAATCTGGAATCCTACCAAGGCATTGACCTCCTGCTCAGCAGCTTTGCACTTGCCGCCAACAGTGCACCCGAGGCCCACCTGGTCATCGCAGGGGGGCGCATCGATGATATTCAAACCTACACCACAAAAGCAGCAACCCTCGGCATCCCCAAAAAAATTCACTTTCTCGGTCCACGACCCATAAGTCACATGGCAGACCTTTTCCATGATGCCGACATCCTTGTCTCGCCCCGAACGCAAGGCAACAACACCCCCATGAAGATATACTCCTATCTCGATGCCGAACGCGCCATACTTGCAACCAACCTTCCAACCCACACTCAGGTGTTGACGCCCCATGTGGCCGCACTTGCATCTCCAACAAAAGAGGCTATGGCTGATGGTATGCTAAAACTCCTACAAGACGACACTCTACGCGCCACCCTCGGGCAGCAAGCCAAACAACTCGCCCGCGAATGCTATAGCATCCCAGCCTTCCAAAATACCGTTAACCGACTCTACACGTTCATGGCAACGTTGGGTGCTTGATTTTCAGCCCATTCCCGCAGATAATCAACGTTCTAACTTGAGGTGTTTTGTATGAGTACTCTTCAGTCAACAATCCTTTGCATAATGACCGTCACTCTAATTGTGACCGCATTCTGGTCGTGGAGAGAGGGAAAGAAGAGACGCGTTGAGTTAGCTGCGATCGCAGGCGAACGCGACAGACTCAAGCGAACCGTCGACAGACTCAAGCGCGCCGTCGTGGAAGTAAAAAACGATCGCGACGCCGCAAGAGAAAGAGCGTCTTGGTTCAGCAAACTCTTCGATAGCGCTCGTGATATGGCGCTTGTATACAGCATTGCCGAAGACGAAACTCCTTTGCAGATTCTCGCCGTCAACGACTCCACTTGCGAAACGCTTGAATACCGCCGCGAAAAATTGATCGAAATGACGCCTCTGGAAATTGAGACCGTGCAGGAACCCCTGGTGCATCAACATCAGCACACGAATGTCGAACTCCTCACGCTCTCAAATACAGAAATACTGGCGAGCGAAGGCGTCTTTGTGTCTCGTGATATACAGAATCTAATCAAACACGTTATGGCTGGGGAAACCGTTGTCCGTGACAGCAGTCTTGTAACCCAATCGGGGCGACGCATTCCAGTTGAGATCACGGCACACCGTTTTGGCGAAGACACCGAGCGGATGATTCTATACACCATTCGCGACCTCTCCGAACGCAATAAAGCGGCCCTTGAACTGCGAGCAACCGAACAACGGTTTAAGGACTTCTTTGCATTCTCTCCCATCGGGACGGCCTCGTACACAGCACAGCGTACACTCATCGACGCCAATCTAGCCTGCCTTCGCATCTTCGGAGCTCCAGATCGCAATGAGTTTGGAAAGCTGGACGTGTTTGAAAATCCGTTCCTACCCGCCTCTGTCAAAGATGGCATCAATCGCGGCCAAACCGTTAGATGCGAAGTCGTTTTTGATTTTGACGAATTACTTGACTCACGCTCCCTCGTTAGCAGCAGACGTGGAAAAGCATTTTTCGATATCCTGTTTAACAACTTAGGCCGCGACCACGAGCACAACCCCCTTGGCTACCTCATACAAGTTCAGGACATCACCGAGTGCCGGGAAGCAGAAGCAGCACTTCAACTCCGTGAAGCACAGCTTCGTCAGGCTCAGAAAATGGAAGTGATCGGCACAATGGCGTGTGGCATCGCCCACGATTTTAATAATATTCTGACGCCCATTCTGGGGTATTCAGACATTGGCATGGAACTCACGCCCCCCGGCGAGCGTATGCATGAATTCATGAAAGAAATCCAAAACGCAACCATGCGGGCAAAAGAACTCGTCCACCAAATCCTTGTTTTCAGTCGACAGACCGAGGATGTCCAGCCCCTCATTCACCTCAATTCCATTATCAAAGAGGTTGCAAAACAGCAAGCAGCTGGCCTTTCAGAGAATATATCCGTGAAACACACCACTAGTGTAAAAGAAGACCTAGTGCTCGCAAACCCAACCCAAATCCATCAAGTCCTGACAAACTTCTGTACCAATGCCGCATACGCCATGAAAAAGACTGGCGGCGAGCTCGATATACGTCTGACGCAATTCAACATGGGCTGGAGACATCGCCAGGAGTTCCCGCGACTCAAAAAGGGGAGTTATCTACGGCTCTCTGTTAAAGATACTGGAGGCGGTATCCCAGACGAAGTACGCGAACGGATCTTCGACCCCTTCTTCTCTACCAAGCCCAGCGGCGAAGGCACCGGCATGGGGCTCTCGGTGGTACACGAAATTGTCAGTGGTCTCGGTGGCGACATTGCCCTCGACACAAAGGAAGGTGTAGGATCCACCTTCCACGTTGCGCTTCCGTTGGCAGATGCACTCCCCGTTGAAGAAGCAACGGTGTGGGAGGCCCCACCCTCAGGAAATGAACGCATTCTATTTGTCGACGATGAACAGGGAATCGTCAAGATGGCAACCCATATGCTCACCTCATTGGGCTATGACCCTGTTGTAACCTCAAGTAGCGCCAAGGCTGTTGAGATCTTTCAAGAAAATCCGAAAAGCTTCGACATTCTGGTAACCGATCAGGTAATGCCAAATCTGACAGGATCCGAACTTGCCATACGCCTCCGCGAAATTCGCCCAGACCTACCCGTCGTCATCTGCTCCGGTTTCAGCGGCAAACTCACCACAGAGAAGGTTGAAGAACTCGGCATTAACGAATTTCTCATCAAACCCATCGCAAGACAGGAGCTCGGCGAAGCCATTCGTCGGGCACTGGGTCATGATGTTGTAATTCCAAACATACCTCTGGCAGAAGGGTCGTCACTTGAGAATGCGGAATCAGATATAGAAACACCCCCCTCAATACCAGAAATCACCGAAACAAAAGCTGAGACCGAATAATAGGCACCGTCAACGCTAGAGCGGTTTCAGTAAATCTATAGCCGCACACAAATTCCTCGTCTTATCTGCATCACGATTAAGACAAAGATTATGGCAAAGACAAAGGAGCAGAATGGCTACACCGACACTTAAAACTGGCACGCGGTCTGACAACGTACAGGCTTAGAGCACCATCAACAGGCGCCCGACAACCCACCAGGTGCAAACGGCAACAAACAGAAGCCTCAGGCGACGCCGGTTTCGCGCCACTCGCATCTCACGACGAACAGGCAATGCCGAAGCATAGTTTCTGCGCAACAGACACGTTGCAACCTGGTCACTTTGAGCAAAGCGGCCTCGACGCTGTTTGGAGTCCGCGAGAATATTCGCCCGCGAAACATCTCGAATCGAGGAAAATCGAGAGATATCCCGTTGAATCAAGGGCATCGACTGACGACGATTGCGCCACCACATTCTAATATTTACAGCCATATCCCTTGCTATCCAAAGACACCCATACTCCACAAATAACCAGCAAGCAGTAGCATCAGAACCACGATGACTGGAAGCGAAACGGCGATTCCTACCTTCAGCCAGAAGAAGAAACCCTTATTCACCAGAGCATTACGCCCCGCCTCTTCCAACGTGGAAAGTTGAGCCTGCCCCCCACCCCCCTTTTGCCAGCTTTCGGCATCCACCTTGGCAATCGCCTTGCTATACTCCATCCGAGCATTCTCGATGAGGGCCAAGGCTTTATCCAACTCTTCCTCAAAATCACCGTTGCCCCAACGCTCCTCTTTAATATCTCGAATCTCGGCCAGCATATCTTTAAAACGGGCACGGGATGCAGAAAGCAACTCCACCATCCGAGTGGCAAGCACTTCATCCTTTTCCATAAGAATGATATTACGAGAGAGATTCTCAATAATGTTCTTCTTGCTGCGCTCGTACTCATCCTGCTTGCGATTGAGCTCCTCAAGAGACGTCTTTTCATGCTCAAGCTCATCTTGTCGCATCCGCAGACGTTCAATCTCTTCAGCCGTATCAGCAACCTGATGCGTGAGCTGCTCCTTCTGTCGCGCCATGCGCGTCACAGAGGTCTCCGCCAGGGCCTGCTCACCAGATTCCACAGTACGGGACAAATCATCATCAAAAAAATCAGTACTCATTACTCACTCCCCTCCCCCGCAAAAGGGCTATCGTTCTCATAGGACCAAACGTTTCATACCCACATCAGCATCCAACACGCAAACCACTACGGAATCACCAATAGCTGACCCACTTTTACATTCACAGAATCTCCCATCGTTTCACGATTGGCATTTTGGATTCTCCGCCATTGCGTGGCATCCCCATAAACCTTATAGGCAATTTTAGACAGAGAGTCACCAAGACGCACAGTATACGTTCGCACCAGACTCTCATCCTCGGCAGGGACCACCGCGTCTCTGGGGTTCGCAGCCCGAACGGGAGCGCTTTTTCGATTTGTTACAAGCGGTCTCTCAGACGGATCAGAAATGCTCCCCGAAAGCGGTTGACGCACTGTCGCGGGGGGACTGACAACGGCTGCTCTCACGGGAGACCTAACATCATCTGGGACAACGTCCGGTTTTTGGGGAGACGGCAAGACGTCTGACGATACCGAAACGCCATCCGCACCGACAACTTCTGCTTTATACCGTTGCCTTTCCAACTCACGAAGGTCATTCAAGTCTTTTTCTAATGCTTCAATACGGCTAACTAGAGATGCATTCTTCTCTTTGAGGGCGCTGTTCTCAGATGTCAGATCACTCACCGACACACCCGCAGCGGCTCCGGACACCGTATGTAGCCCCACAAATTCCCGTTCTGCCTGCCGGATACGATCTTTAATCATCACGCCCTTTTCGGTGCCCGGTCGAAGCTCAAGATAGCGCGAATAATGATAAATCGCACGGACATAGTCCTGCTTTTGATCCTGCAATAACAACGCCAGATCCAAATGAGGACGCGCCAAGTTGGGGTATGATTCTAACGCCTTTTCAAACAACGCAATGGCGGAATCATTGTCACCTTGATTCGACATTTCATAGGCCTTGGTCACAATACGGTAATTCCGCTCACGCTCATCCATTCGTGCCGTGCGGTCGCAACCCACCATCACAACGGCAAAACTGAGAACCAACCAAAAACGGCAAGTTATAATTTTCATAATCACAGATATATGTATACGCCGACAACTACAAGAAAGCAATTGGAGCTTTCTGCGATGTTAAGGAGTTGACACTCCCTTCCTCGTTTCCTAGTGTTCCGAACCACAACTAGACCGAAGGGTAACAGGTGCACGGCACTGCCCGGGTCTCGAAGGGATGGTGATAGTTACAATGATTCAAGTAAGACTGAAGAAGGGCGAACCCGTAGAGCGGGCGCTTCGCCGACTGAAGAAAATCCTGGATAAGGAAGGCATGATGAAGCAGCTTCGCGCCGACCGCTACTATGAGAAGCCAAGTGAGCAACGCCGCCGCAAAGCCGCTCGTGCACGATCCCGGGCTCTTTCCGATAAATAGTAACATCAATCCGACATAACCGAAGCTCCCTCGCCATGCGCGGGAGCTTTGTCATTTCTATGGAATTTTCGCTATCAACGCGATGGAACACGTACCGCCACAAAAGTGGCGAGGCCCTTGTCGATGAAATTCTGGCACTAGGAATCTCTAGCATTGAACTTGGGTACGACCTGAGACAGGACCTCGTTACTGGAGTAAGATCATGTCTTAATACCAAACAGATTTCCTGTTCCAGTGTCCACAACTACTGCCCAATCCCAGTCGGAGCCCCTCAGGGACATCCGGAACTGTTTTCGCTGAGCAGCCTTGACGAACGGGAGCGGGAAAGTGCCGTTCGCCATACCAGCTACACCATTGCATTCGCCGCACAGGTCGGAGCTAAAGCCGTCGTCGCACACGTCGGAAATGTCCACACTCGTCACCGGACCCGCAAATTGATCGCGCTTGCCGAAGCGGGAAAACAACACGACGCCAAATACGAAAAAATCAAACTGAAGCTGCTTATGGAACGCAGCAAAAAAGCACCTCAGCATCTGGATCAACTTTACCGATCGCTTGAAGACCTCTTACCCTTTCTGGAAGATGCTGGAGTTCCATTGGCTATCGAAAATCTCCCCTCTTGGGAATCCATTCCTACAGAAAATGAGATGGAGGCCACTCTAACGAAGTTCGATTCACCATGGATCCGCTATTGGCATGATATGGGACACGGTCAGGTTCGCCAAAATTTAGGGCTCATCAGCCACCTCCGGTGGGTCAACAAACTCGCGCCCTATCTCGCAGGTATGCATATTCACGATGTACTGCCCCCGGCAAATGACCACCTGATGCCACCCCGCGGTAATATAAACTTTTCGGACTTCAGAAATGTGGCAAAACATGCCAAACTTTGGGTCCTTGAGCCATGTCCCGGGACCCCTAGGGAACATGTTATAGACGGACTCAAGCATCTGCAGTCGATATGGAGTGATTTATGCGAATCTTAGTCACAGGCGTCGCTGGCTTTGTCGGACACTTTCTGGCAGACGAATTGAATGCAGCTGGCCATGATGTCATAGGCATTGATCTGGCCCTCAACAACTGCCCAAGTGTTCTCAAAGACGCGCTTTGCTCCGACCTAACCAGCGCCCAAAGCGTCCACGATGCCGTCTCGTCACTTCAACCCGAAGCGTGCATTCACCTAGGTGGTATTGCATCCCCCCCCATCGGACGGACAAACCCGGAACTGATGCTCAACACAAACATTCTCGGAACGGCTCACATTCTTGAAGCGCTTCGAACCAATGCCCCGAAGACACGGATGCTCTTGGCATCAACCTCATACGTATACGGGAATTCGGAGACTGAAAAGCCCATTACTGAAGATGCGCCCTTGAGCCCCATTGACATCTATGCGGTGTCTAAAGCAGCGGCGGACATGATGACGCTAGCGTATGCTCGCGATTATCAGATGCACACCATGACGGCCCGTGTTGCCAACCACACCGGACCTGGACAGTCTACCGATTTTGTCGTTCCCGCATTTGCGCACCAGATCAAGGCCATCTCTCGGGGAGAACAACCCGCCTCCGTGCGCGTCGGCAATCTTGATAGCGAGCGAACCTTTATGGATGTCCGGGATGTCGTCCGCGCCTATCGACTATTGATTGAGCGGGGCGAACGGGGACTGGCCTATAATGTGGCAGCGACAAAACGCGTTTCCATCCGCTGGATCCTCAATGCGCTCTGCAAGGCGGCTGGCATATCTCCTACCATCGAAACAGATCCAGAACGCTATCGCCCCACTGACCGAACACCACTTCTCACCTCAATACGTATGTTCGAAACTACCGGCTGGCAACCCGAAATTCAATTCGAAAAAACACTATCCGATATCCTAGAACAGGCCTAACCTTATGAAAAATCGGCTGGTTTCTATCCTGCAACTCGCCCTAGGAATCGGCTTGATTGTGTTTCTCTATCTTCGCATGGAGAATAAAGACGATCTATTCAGCGCATTACAGGCAATTGCAACACATTGGCCCTATTGGGTTGGTGCCATCCTACCCTTCCTCGGATGCATCCTCCTCTGTACATGGCGGTGGCGTATAATTCTAGCGGCTCACGACATGCACCTGCCATTCTGGCGAACCCTAGAACTCTACTTCATAGGACAATTCTTCAATGCCTTTATGTTCGGTTCAATCGGTGGAGACTTGGTAAAGGTGTTTTTTGTTGCAAAAGCGTTTCCGCACAAGCGCACGGAAGCCGTCACGACCGTCTTTATCGACCGCCTCATGGGATTGCTAGCACTCGTTACACTCATCGGAGTCATTCTCGCCATCCGCTTCCGCTTTTTTCTGCGCTATCCAGAAACGCGCGCAGTCATGGCTTTTATGATAGCCTGTCTACTCACAACAACAGTGGGGCTCATCGTCGTATTCCGACAGAATGTTTTCGAACATTGGGCTTTCTTTCGGCGACTGGAACAGAACACCGCTCTCGGAAAGACGATCCGGCGCGTCTACGATGCGTTTCACACCTGCCTCACGCATCGCGGTCTACTCATAAAGGTCCTTATTCTATCGATGGTAAGTCACATTGCAATCATCGTCGCCGCACTCCTGCTCGGGCTCGGTCTGAATATCCGCACCGTGCAATCACCTCCCTACCTCAGTCCCCTGACTACAGAACTCCGAACTCCAATCCATCTCGCCGCCGAATTTGGAAACTACCTGACCGTATTTCCAATCGTAAATGGAATTGCAGCCATTCCCGCCACCCCCGGAGGTCTTGGTACCCGCGAGTACGCCACTCAGTTTCTCCTCGGCGTTCCCGAGTTCAACGTCCCAGCCACCCGCGCCATCCCCCTCTCACTACTGCTCTACGCCACCACCCTTTTCTGGAGCCTGGTAGGAGGAGTTGTCTACGGAGTCCACACGCTCAGGACAGGCAAACCCATTGCCTTGCCAAACATACAGGGCTAATACTATTTTCAGTTTGGTTTTGGTGAACAGTTGCTCTCATATTCGTAGTATTTTTCATCCTTACTTCCGAACACCAATAATTCTATATATCCATGTATATCGGAAACAGGAGTTTTGCATATGCATGGTTACATCGAAAGATCAGCAGACAGTCTGGTAGCAAAGAACCTAGCCCAATCACCAGGGGTTGCCATACTGGGGCCACGACAGTGCGGAAAATCAACCCTAGCCAAACAACACCTACAGAGAAATGAGTCAATTTATCTAGATCTTCAGGCAAGAGGTGATCTCGCAAAACTTTCAGAGCCTGAGCTGTTTTTCGATGAACATCACTTGCAACTTGTCTGTTTGGGTGAAATCCAACGCATTCCCGAATTCTTCAGTATATTGCGCTCCGAAGTAGATCGCGACCGTCGCCCTGGACGCTTTTTGATTCTGGGATCGGCATCAAGGGATCTCATCAGACAATCAAATGAAAGTCTCGCCGGCAGAATCTCCTTTATTGAACTGACTCCTTTTCAGTGGCCAGAGGTATCAGTGAAGTGCTCTTTAGCTCAGCTATGGAACCGCGGAGAGTTTCCCTAAAGTCTGCTCAGTACTGATGATGTGGACAGTTTGGATTGGCGGCGTGACTTCACGCAGATCTTCCTTGAGCGAGACATCCCAGCTATGGGATTTTTTATTCCAATGCCAGTGATGCATCGGCTCTGGCGACTGCTTGCACACTACCATGGCCAGACCGTGAATTATAAAAAACTGGCGAGAGCCGCTGATCTTTCGGTGCAGACATTGAAGAAGTATCTGGCCCTTTTAGAGCAGATTTTCATGATACGCCTATTGCCTCCTTGTGAAGAGAACCTCAAATGGTGCGGAGATTGACCTTATTCTTGAGCGCGGTCGCTCACGCAAAGTTTTTGAATTCAAAGCCTCCAAGGCCCCAAAACATTCACGCGGCTTTTTCGAACTGCTGGGAGACCTATCTCCAGAGTCAGCATCTGTGGTGGCTCCGGTGGATGAAAGCTATCAAGGTGACACGGAATGGAAGGTTCAGACACTGCTTGATGCCTGCACGTCCTCTTAATGCCGTATCTGTTCCCGCTAAATTCCGTGCGCCTCTCTGAGGCGAACACTACCCCCCCCTAAACAGATAAGCCAACCACAATCCGCCGCGCCAGCTCTGGAAGGTTTGGATCGCGCGCGCCCATAACAATGATGGCATCGCCTAGCTTGGCTTCAGCAGTCGCCACCGAAAGCGCTTCATCGTGCGAGGCCACACAGGAAGCATGAATGCCCTGCGCCACAAGGCGGTCCGCCAACACGTTTGCGTTGATACTACGATCCGCGGTACCACCGGCATCAAATATAGGGAGCAGCAACAGCCGATCATCCGGGCCACAAAGCGCGGCGAAGGTGTCTGTCAACTCATCCAGCAAAACGCGCAGAGGGCCAAACCCATGCGGACGCCAGATCACAATTCCGCGGCGAGCAAAGGGCACCACTGCATTCCAGGCGGCTGCGATCTTGGCTGGATTGTGACCGTAGTCATCCAACACCGTAATGCCGCCAGTCTGCCCCACAACTTCGAGCCGACGATGAATACCCTTGAACGTGCGCAGCGCCTCGGCGCTGGTCTCAAGCGAGACTCCGAGACAGCGACACAACATCGCCGCATGCAATGCATCCTCAACATTATGTCTCCCCGGCAAGGGCAGATCAAAGACGACACCTTCACAGACAAAATGGCTGGAGGATGCCGTCACCGAGGGCTCAACGCTTTCCCAATAGTGCGCTGAATCAAGCGCACCAATGCACTGCCCCTGAACCTGATTCCGAAACTGCTCAAACAGCTCAATCGTTTCAGTCAGCTCGAAGTGATCCGCCGACATGTTGGTGATAACGGCAAACTCCGGTTGATAGTTCAGCAGCGAACGATCACTCTCGTCGGCCTCGATCACCCACAGATCATCGCTCCCTTTCCGCGTATTCCCCACCCTGTCGTCAGCGCGCCAATTCGTGAGCGCGGCTCCATTCACAACCGAGGGGTTGTGACCAGCTTGCTCAAGAATCCACCCGACCATTCCCGTCACGGTGCTCTTTCCTGACGTACCGGCAACCGCCACGCAGGTTTTTCCGTGCACAAGCTGCGCGAGCACTTCGGAACGATGAAGCACGGGCAAGCCTAACCTTTCCGCCGCAAGTACATCAGGATTATCAGCTTCAATCGCCGTACTGATAACGACGGCACCAGCCCCCGCCTCGACCCCTGAACCATCCTGCGGGAACAGATCAATGCCAGCGACCTCGAGCTGCTTCAGAATGGGCAGAGGATCACCTTGATCCTGAAAACGATCCGATCCCGTCACACGCACGCCCTGAAAACAGACGGCTTGCGCAACGGCACTCATACCGACGCCCGCAACACCTACAAAATGATATTGAGAACACTCAAGCACGGCTGCGCTCTATCTCGACCGCAACGCTACGCGCGCCAGTCAGTGCCCCCGGTTTATCCACACAGACCACAACATGCGATACACGATGATCACAGGCCAGACAACGCGATGCAATCTCTTCAGTAAGCTTCTCAATCAGAAAGAACTTACTTTCACGGACAAACGCAACCAGCTCATCCTTCAGCGTCTTATAATTCACAGTATCTTCAATCTGATCGGAAAGGCATGCCACCGAATAATCACATCCCATCGTAATGTTGATGCAAACATCCTGCTCCTCAACCCGTTCATGCGGATTGATCCCAACAATACACTGCACCATCAAATCCCGTATATAAATTCGATCCATATAGCTTTCGCGCCTTTTGTCTATTTTTTGATTCCATTATAGCAGAGCCTATCAACCAGCAGTCGACAAGCCCTTCAGCTTTCAGGTTTCATCCCTCAGTCTTTCCCAAACGCTGTCCCCCATCCACAAAGAGGGTTTGCCCTGTAACAGCATCAGCCTCCAAAAGATAGACAACAGCCTGAGCCACAGCATCTGGCGTCAGACCCACGCCAAGCGGCGTAGCACCCGCAAGGTCCCGAGTGCGCGCCGGCCCCTCTCCGGGAGGCGGCAAGACGGGGCCCGGCGCAACGGCATTGACCGTAAACTCTGGGGCCAGTTCAAGTGCGGCCAGCTGCGTGAAATCCGCCAGCATCTTTTTGGAAAGCATATATGGCAATGCACCACACTCCAACCCCTCCACGCGACGATCCAATAAATTCACAATTTTTCCGCTCGATACGACACGGGCCAGGGCCTGCGTGAGAAACAGAGGGACAAACGCATTCACCTGCAATTCCAAGAGCAGTTTGGCCTCAGTGGTCTCCAAGAGTGAATCCCGATGAAACACCGACGCATTATTTACCAGAAAGTCAACTCCGCCAACCAATGCAACACACGCATCCATAAGCGCTGTGCAGCTTGCGGCATCGCCCAATGCAGCCTGTACGGCAAATGCCTCTACCCCAGACACACGAAAGGAATCAACCAGAGCAAAAGCCTCATGCTCCGATGTGCGATAGTGAACAACAACTGTGCAGCCCCGGGCAGCCAATGCCTCGCATATTGCACGGCCAATTCTCACCGCCCCCCCCGTTACCAATACGCATTTGCCATTCAGTTCCATCTCTTGATCCCTTGCATTAGCAGCATAGCCGCTTTGTAGGACGTGCTTCCCGGTATTCCGGGAGCGCGTTGTCCCTCTGCCGCATCGTGCGGCAGGAACGAAGATCAGGCTAGCATTCTCAATCTAAATTATGCAATCTTCAACCCATGAAGCGATATCTATATACTTTACTAATCGTGTTTGGCTTTCTCTGGAGCCCCTCACCCACGCTAGCCATCGAAACCAACACCGCCACAACAATCGTGATTCCCATCCAAGGCATGATCGGGCGCGGTCTGCTTTACGTAATTCGACGCGGGGTGAACGAAGCGCTTGACACTAACGCGAAAGCCATCATCTTCGATATGGATACCCCCGGCGGCCGCGTCGATGTCACCGAAGAGATCATCCGCACCATGATCGACCTGCCCGACACTATCGATACCTATACCTTTATTAACAAGGATGCACTCTCCGCAGGTTCCATGATAGCAATCGCAACCAAACATATTTACATGGCTCCCGGTAGCCGCATCGGAGCCAGCGCCATCGTCACTGCAACAGGTGATATGGAGGAGGGGGACCTTAAAGAAAAACATGTATCTTCTCTTGTGGCTCTTGTCCGCTCCGCATCGGAGCGAAACGGACACGATCCAAAGCTTATCGAATCCATGATTCGCCGCGACATGGAGTACACTCTTGATGGCGACATGATCTGCAAAGAAGGGCAACTTCTGACGCTGACCGACCAGGATGCCGCTCGCATTGTCAACCGGGAGTCTGGAGCATCCCCTTTACTTTCAGAAGGAACCGCAGATACGCTCGCCTCACTCTTACACCAGGTCGGGCTTGATAACACAACCATACGGCGCATCGAGATCACGACACCGGAGCGTATCGCCCGCTTCATTGAAGTCTTTTCCTTCCTCTTTCTGGCAGGAGGCTTGCTCGGCATCTACATTGAATTCAAAACGCCCGGATTTGGTGTCCCCGGAATCACAGGAATCGTTCTGCTCGCCATCTTCTTTTGGGGCCATAATATTGCCGGGCTAGCCGGTGGCATAGAGGTGATTCTCTTCATCATCGGCACGGTTCTATTGGCACTTGAAATTCTTGTCATCCCCGGATTTGGCATTGCCGGGCTCTCGGGACTCTCCTTCATGCTGCTGGCCATTTTCATGGCCATGGTCGAGCACTACCCCGGAACGGATTGGTTCAAGCCACCCGTTATTCAGCTGGATGGAGCCGCAACCACCCTTGGTCTCGCAATCGCCGTTTCCCTCGCACTTGGACTCATTGTCGCACATATTCTATCCAAGACTGCTGCCTACCATCAGCTTATACTCACTACAGCATTGGATCATGAACACGGGGTCTTTGCCTCCGCACCCACCGACAGCTTACTCGGCACCAAAGGCATTGCTGCAACGCCTCTGCACCCCTCTGGTTTCGGCACCTTTAATGGCAAACGTCTCAATGTCGTTGCGCATGGTGCATTTATCGACACAGGAGTTCCTATTGTAGTTGCTGAAACGCACGGAAACCGTATAGTGGTAGATGTAGATCGTACGTCGCAGTCAACAGACAAAACAGAAAACACAGAAAACACAGGCACATCTGCATGACAGAGCTCTTCTTTATTCTTGTTGTTGGCGGCCTCATGCTTATTGGAGCAGAAATCTTTATTCCCGGCGGTATTCTTGGCGTCATTGGAGGGCTTGCCCTATTCGCCTCCAGCATTGTAGCATTTAAAATATTCTCAGAAGCTGTGGCCATCTACATTTCCATTGGCATCATCATCATGATCGGGGTTGTCATCGCACTGTGGATCAAGTTCTTTCCAAAAACATGGGTTGGCAAGCAGATGATGATTGCCAGTGACCTGCACCGTGCAAAGGGGACCGAAGATGGCCTCAAAGCGCTACTCGGCACGGAAGGCATCACCACATCCAGTCTGCACCCCGGAGGATTTGCCGAAATCAATGGACACCGCTATGATGTCATAACGCAAGGAGAAATGATTGATGTCGGAAGCCCCATTCGTGTAATTGAAATTGAAGGCAATCGAATTGTCGTCGAACAAAGCAACAAACAAAGCAACATAAAACAACAGTAAAGAGGATACCGTTATGCCAGCAACCGCCATTATCGCTATTTTTGTAATCGTCGTCGCCTTCGCACTTCTTGCGGTCATCGCACGTTTTATTGGCGTGTGGGTGAGAGCATGGGTATCCGGAGCCCATGTTAATCTCCTATCGCTCATCGGAATGAGCATTCGTAAAGTTTCGCCAACCCTGATTGTGGATGCCCGCATCAGCCTCGTAAAAGCAGGGATAGCACTCTCCACCAATGACCTCGAATCACACTATCTGGCTGGTGGCGACGTCATCAACGTTGTCAAAGCGTTAATTGCCGCAGACAAAGCCAACATCAATCTCACCTTTGAACGTGCCGCCGCCATCGACCTTGCAGGCCGCGATGTCCAAGACGCCGTGCGCACTAGTGTTCAGCCCAAGGTCATTGACTGCCCCGACGCCAGCATCACCCCTAACGGGCTTGATGCCGTTGCCAAAGACGGTATTCGTCTCCTCGTCAAAGCCCGCGTCACCGTACGCGCCAACATTGAGCGCCTCGTCGGTGGTGCCGGAGAAGAGACCATCGTCGCCCGTGTCGGACAGGGAATCGTCAGCGCAATCGGCTCATCCGCAACCTACAAAGATGTGCTCGAGAACCCAGATCGCATCAGCCGCAAAGTGCTCGAAAGCGGGCTTGATGCACAAACCGGATTCGAAATTGTTTCGATTGATATCGCAGACATCAGCGTCGCCGGCATGATGAATGTTGCCAACGTCGGTGCCAATCTCGAAACCGAGCGGGCGGAAGCCGACAAGAAGATGCGCCAAGCCGAGGCCGAAGGTCGCAAAGCTATGGCCATTGCCCAAGAACAGGAAATGCGCGCTCGTGTTCAAGAAATGAACGCCAAGGTGATTGAAGCCAAAGCCGAGGTTCCCAAAGCCCTCGCGCACGCCCTACGCGAAGGCACCATGGGCGTGATGGACTACTATCGCCTCCAGAACATCGACTCTGACACCTCCATGCGCCGCACGATCGCAGGAGATGAAAACCAAGACGAAACGGGCGCATAGACACACCGTTTCACTGACCGCAATCATGAAGTGCGGCGCGCACACGGGCGCCGCACTTAAGGAGCATAAAACACCATCATGCTGGTATCGGCAAACATAGGGGTCATCTGGGGGGTATTCATTATCATCTCGATAGTGGCCCAGGTCATCAAAAGTCGTAGAAAGGTTGCCGATCAAGCTCCGGGGGGCCACGCCTCCATGCGGGAAGAAGGCAATCAACCTGCAACAAAGGATGACGAACTGCGCCAATTCCTTGAATCCCTCTCTGGCGGAAAACCACGCCCCGAGGAAATCCCACCCCCTGTTATACAACGCCAGGAACTTCAACCTATGCTCCAGCAAGCACCGCAACCACAACCCCAACAAAAGCCCAAGAAACAGAGGCGACCAGAACAGCCTCCTGCACCCATCATCACACAACCCGTCCCGTCCCCAACGGTCAGAATAATGCCAGCAGTCGAGCTTGAGACTGTAGTCACACCCAATACCAGCCTTCAACGCCTGATTCGCACAGAATTACAGCAGACAAACGCCACAAGAAAAGCCATCGTCCTGCGAGAGATCCTAGGCCCACCCATCGCACTCAGACCACGCGAAAAACGCTTATAAGAATCATCCCGCTTTTCCAAGGTTGATGCCCTTGACGAGCCCATAGTAGATCGATTCTCCGATGTAGTGCGTAACTGTGTCGCGCGTTGTAGTGCGTCATTGCATGACGTACCCCCCCCCATCAGGCGGGCCCAGATCAATCTGGGGCTACACCTCGGAGTTGGGAATCCCGATTAGGGACTGTCGGGAAGGAGTGCCCACTTCCCCTGTATAATCTGCGCTCTCTTGAGCCGGACTGCGCTCACTCCGCTGAGTGAAGCGCCGGCAGCTCCAAATCCTCGGGGCGATCAACATCGCTTAGGACAGGAAGCTTTGCCACACACAATCCCTCTGCAGCCGCAGCCACTTCGGTGTCGTGGCAGACTCTGCTTTCACCCCATGCGATGCCAGTGAATAGAGCCGCACACGGCTGTTTGAGGCCAATGAGATAATAGCCGCCATCGGCCGCTGGACCCAACACCACATCGTGCGATGCAAGAGCGGCATTCGCTTGAGCAAGAATTGCCGGGCTAAGCTCAGGACAATCGGTTCCGATGATAAGAAAAGAAACGCCGGATTCACAATGCTGCTCGCAGGCGTGATGCAAGCGCTCCCCAAGATTGCCCTCGCATTGCAGTTCGAATGCGATGCCCCGCCCCAACCATGATTGCATGGATTTCGTCGTTGCACCTGTAAAGCAGACAGAGAGGTGAACATCTTGTTTCTGACAGAACTCACGCGCAACGGCAACCGTATGCTCCGCCATCTGTTTGTGTAATGCCGCCGCACCCTCGGCCCCCAAGGCGGGGATCAACCGCGTTTTAGATCTACCCGCTTCTGGCCAGCGCATAAACACCACAAGATGTACCTGTTGCGAAACGTTCATCATCCTACTTTCGCGTGTTTCGTAGTTGAACTACGCTTTTCAGGATCCTGCGCAGAACCTCTTGCAAAACACCTGCGGGGCAAGGGCGCCCCACCTTCCATTTCTGTTTGTTTTTGGAGGTGGGACGCCCTCGTCCTGCACATCTGCCAGAGTTTTACAGCGACTTTCCATAGTAGCGTTCATACATCGCGTGCGTATCGACCTCGCCCCACAATCTCCTAAAAAGATAGGTTCCGACAAGTCTAATGATAAAAACCGCACGAACAACCTTGTGCTTCTGCCACCCTCGCAAAGATACACGAGCCAAACCAAACAGATGCACCGTACGCCCCACCATGAGCAACCGCAGACTAAGTTCAACATCTTCCATCAATGGAATAGCAGGAAAGAGATTGTGCTCCATGACGACCTGTCGTCGGAAAAACTGCACCTGATCCCCAAAAGATACCGACAAGCAGGTTGCCCTAATATCGTTCAGGACTTCAACAATGCGAATGCCACCATCACCCCCATCAAAGGAGCAACCCAGGCTGCCACCAACCACGCCGGGATTCGCTTGCAACATGGCCAGCATTCGGTCCCATGACTCTGGTGGAACAACGGTATCGGCATGGACAATCGCAACCACATCCCCCGATGCTCGCTGTAAAGCCGCATAGATCTGCCCGCCGCGTCCAACATGCTCAAGTCCGGCAACCACCACCATTGCCCCCGCCTTTTCGGCCAATGCCAGCGTATCATCACGGGAGCCTCCATCAGAAACGAGAACCTCAGTGACAAGAGGATTGGACAGTAAAATTTCGCAGCACGCTGAGATGCGCTGCGCTTCGTTGATGACGGGAACAAGCACCGAAAGGGTTTTTGCAGGTGTATTGGCAGATGCGTTTCTGAGTCGCCGAATGCCAACCGCCCCCTCCCACGCCAACAGGCCCAAGACGGGTATCCACTCAATGGCAAAGGCCAATGACGAAATCTCCCAAGCGCCTGTGAGCGCAAACGTCCGACACACAGTGAAATAGGCCCCGATAGTGAGTGTTGCCACCAACCAGCCCCATACGGGCAAAACAACGGCAAACGGCAAAATCCAGCTTAGGTACCAGTAGTGCACCGTGGGCGACAACAGCAGCAATGCGCCAAAAGCCAAGAGTATTCCCGGCAAGGGATCTTTGTTGCGACAGCGCATCCACAGCGGCATAAGGCGGATATAGGCAAAACTCAAAACCCCAAAAAACGCCACTTTTACGATGACAGTCGCCGCCGTCATGGATCCCAACACACCGCGCAGCACACCGTGAATGGGACCGTTGAATGCAAACTCCGAGCCAAATGCCAATAGACAGTGAAAAAGTTGACGGGGATCCAGCAAAACAATCGGAAGATAGGGCACAACCGCTGCAGCAACAGAGATCCAAGCGTAGCGCCAATTCTCGCGATTGATAAGAAACGGAAGCGCGAACACGGCAACATACTTCACTTGAACCGCAAGGCCTGCCATCAGGAATGCCCATACCCACCGCTTTCGGGTATGACAGAGAACCGCACCGGTGAGCAAGGCCGCCTGGATAGCATCAAAATGCCCTTCCCCCGCAAAACTAAAAAGGACTAGCGGATTAAATGCATAGAGGAAAGCCCAACGCAAGGGCAGATGCCGCGCCCGCAAGAGCTCAAACAGGAACAAAATGGCGACAAGATCAAAGAGGATGACAACCCACTTTATTGCCAAAGGATGGTACCATATGCGAGAGATGCCACTGAACAGCCCAAGCATGAGCGGGGGATATGCCGCCGGCATATTGGGATGATTGACATAAGCATGAAAGGGATCATCCTTCGCAAGGCCGGACAACAGCGGTGCATCCGGGGCATAGGCATAGGGGCTATAACCTGCTGCCAAAACACGCCCCTCCCACAAATAGCGGTTGATATCATCCGAAGGTGGATACGGCAGCATTGCGAGCCGTGTCAATACCGAGACAACGAGGATGAAAAGGATTGTCTTTCGAGAAGACAGCGCGCGCGGAAACAGAAACAGCAACGCCACCGCAGCAACCCACAGGAAAGCGTACAACACTACAATACCAACAAGGTTGCTGACAGGGGTCATTCGCGAAACAATCGCACACGCCACCAGCATGCCTATGGACAGCACGAGCAAGATCAGAATGCGCAGTCTATCAGCTCTCATCTTCTTGCAGGAATAAATGTTTGGCAGACTGTGAGCATACCAATGAAAAGAAAACCGGCGGCATAGATCGCCAAGAAAGGACTTACGATCAGTTTTCCCGCTAGGAGATATTGAACCAAAGTCCAGCAGCTGTAGAGGCCAAGTGCAATTTCAACCACAGAGACCCACGGCAATCGAATCGCATATTGCTTAACGATACGATCCCCCCGCTTTGGCGTCCTTACAAACTCGCTCTCTTTTCTGAATATGGCTTCGATAATCGCACGAGTGTTAGAAACTGCCATTCCGATACCGACGACCATCAAGAACGGAAGCAGAAGCACGCGCCGTTTCCACTTTGTATGGATGGCACGTTGACTCACCATATAGAGTGTGCTGGGTGCCACCACCGAAAAGCACAGCGGCAGCGAAAGCAGACAGAAGAGAACACTGGCAGAACGAAATTCGGGCATCATATGCAGAACAGGAAGGGCCAAGAGCACAAGGGTTAGCATCATCGGATGCACCAGGTACCCCCCCATATGAAATAGCGCCTGCAGCTTCTTAAAAGGGGATACCTTGGCTGCCATCAGTCTGGGAAATAGTTTGAGCAACGTCTGCACAGATCCCTTAGCCCAGCGGAACTGTTGCCCACGAAAAGCATTGATATCTTCAGGGAGTTCAGCGGGCACAACGACATGGGGCAGGTAGAGCGTCTTCCAACCCGCAAATTGAACACGGTAAGAGAGATCCAGATCCTCCGTAAGCGTTTCCCACTGCCCCCCCCCCCCCTCAACAATAGCAGACTTTCGCCAGAGGCCAGCTGTACCATTGAAGTTCATAAAAAGGTCATTCCAAGATCTGGCGATCTGCTCGATAATAAAGTGCCCATCAATCCCCACCGCCTGCGCACGTGTCAAAAGGGAGGCTCTACGGTTTAAATGACCCCAGCGTGTCTGGACAAATCCAAGTGTCGCGTCAGATGCAAAATAATGGGCGGTATCCAATAGATAGTTCTCCTCGGGCACAAAATCAGCGTCAAAGACCGCAATCACATCACCCCTACACGCCTCCAAGCCCTTTTGAAGGGCTCCAGCCTTGAACCCAATCCGATCCACCCGATGCAGCACCTTGATGTCATGCCCCTGCTCCAGCAACTCTGCAGCAACCCGCTCGACCTCCTTCAGGGTTTCATCCGTTGAATCGTCCAACACCTGAATTTCATGCCGCCCTTTAGGATAGCGCATGTTGCAAGCCGCCCGCATAACGCGCTCCGACACGTTCCGTTCGTTGAAAATGGCGATCTGCGTGGTGACAACAGGAAGCGCATCTCCCATTACCAGCACATCATCAGCGGTGATCCTACCGTCATGGTGAGCCTGAACCTCCCGACGACGACGCATAAAGAGGATCAGCATGACATAACAATTCAAGCCGTATAACAGCAATCCCACGGTGGCAATGCCGTAAAACGTGAGAACCATAGGCTTCAGTGCCATTTCCATCATATTGAGTTCCATATCATGAATTGGAGTGCTTAAAGAATCAGAGGGCGGAAACTTTATCAGTTCTGGGCATTCAAGAGCCAGTCATAACCCAGTGTTTTAATCGTAGGCGATGCGTTCGCTTCTGACAGAAACGAGACTGTCTCATCGGATGCGTAGAGCCGAATCAAGTCAACCACGGAGCGCTTTCCCCCATCAGTGAAGTCATCACCGAACCATTTGAAGATCTTGCTAACGCGCAAGATATACCTTTTGCGCCCCAGCAAGCCACTTGAGACTTCCGTCTGAATGTGCTTAGGCGACGCCATGAATAGCCGCGTGGCACGATCAAGTTGAGACCCAGCACTCTCCCCACAATAGGCCCAGGGCTGCAAATCGGGGCACCCAATGCTGGCACACACAATCGCAAAGTGGATGCGTGGCTCACGAAACACCTTTCGTAGAATCTCATGCTCGATGGCATCCAAATTGTAAAGCGTATCCCCAACGCGCCAGCGCTTCTGCTTCCACGGCGCATCAATATCCCGAATGCTCTTAAGCGGCATATTGTCCACAATCAACTTCACCGTGAAGGCATTATACGCATTGATCCAGAATGCGAGCTGGTGGTCACGCGACATCCCCGCAGGAGCGGCTTCAGACAGTTTCTCCAAATAGTCATCAAGAGCCGCTGGCGCATTTTTGATCGCTTCATAGTCCACAAGCCCCTTGCTTACATGTGCTTTCAGAAGCGCATCCCAACCATCGTGGAAACCACCCGATCCGGATTCACCCTCTTCGCCGATCGCAGTGCCGACAAATGACAATAGGCCCGCAGCAACCATCATGCTCCAAATCTGTTTCATACCTGATCCTCTTCTTCGTAGATCGGACATCTTGTCCAATCGAACCCTTGGCAGACGGACAAAATGTCCGTCCTACTTCAAGTCTTGCGATATTTCTGGATGCCGTTTGACTTCATCATCAAGGCGTTCGCGAAGCTTTTGTTTTGGAAGACCCGCCGACCAGCCGCGAGCCAACGGAATATACGCCTTCTTGTAAACCACGTTATCAGGATCCGATTGCCCCACAGAACCAAACGTCAAAACCTGCATAGGGCAATTCACGACGCAAGCACTGCAACGCACACATTCAACATCGTTCATAGGAACCCCACGACTGGCATACCCCATAACATCAATACCCATATGGCACACTTTCGTGCAGATATTGCACGAAATGCACCGCTTTTTGTTTGCCATGATGCGATAGCGCGAGAATCGAGAATAGATGTGCATTAACGCCGCAAGCGGGCAGCCATACCGACACCAGATGCGGCCACCATAAAAGAAATAGACGCCAAGCCCGAGGACTCCAGCAAACACAACATCAATCACCAACTTGTAACTATACCATAGCGAACTGGCCACGACCGGTATCGCACAATGGGGATCCACCTTGTGACATAGCTTGTAAGGCATATATAGCAAGCCGCAGCCAATGGCAGCCCATAAAACCACTTGTCCAATATTTTCCATTCGTTTGGCAAGCGGTCCGTGTGGCGATAGCGTACGATACTCATCACCCAGCGTCTCAGCCATCGCCCCACAGGAACAGATCCAGCCGCAATACGCGCCCTTGCCCCAGAAATAGACCAGCAAAAACAGAATACCAAAGGTCTGCACGAAGGGAAACCACGTCCAAAAGGCACTATTGCCGAACTCGTTGATGTTTAGCGGCCAAAACAGAATGAATGCAAATGAGCTCCATTTACCCGATGGAAAGAGCTGCTCACGCAATCCGTCAGACAGCGCTCCAGCAATGAAACGGTCATACAGGAAAAACGGGATCACAAAAAGAAAGAGCGCTTGTATAACAATCAGCGTCATCGTCTGTGTAATGATGTACGGTGTTGGTGTACGCTGCATACGGTAAATACCAAAAATCAAGATCGTAAGCGTATAGAACAGGGAGTAATAATACGTGGGTGCCTCAACCCAAGCTGCATCCTGCATGAGTTGGCTCTGCATGTAGACCTTGAAGAACGTAATCCCGACGCCAATGAAGTAGCCATACTTGATCGTCTTCCAGATGGAGCCAAAATAACGTTCTCGCTCCCTAGCCATATCCCCCAGCATCGCGCCACCCGAAACGAGGAACACTACCGATCCTAGCCAACCCAACAGAAAATTCAGAGAACCATACCAGGTTTGCCCCGCAAGCGACCAAGTCAAGCCCGCCCGCCAAGGCGCGGTGAGATAAGCCCATATCGCTGAAATGGGATTCTCGGCACCAGCAAAGACATTCACGGCTCGTCCGGACTTCCCAAAGTAGAGCATCGTAAAGAAACTCAGTAGCGCGATCAGGCCAACCCACCAGATGCGACTCCGTTCACCCTCCATTGCAATGCGGGAACGCTTGAAAAATGCCACCGGAATCTCGGAGCCAATCAAAGCATACACCACATCATTAGGGAGGGTCTGTTCGCCTTCGGTGGTGGCAAGCACGATCTCCGTTTCCCGAATCTCCTTTACCGTACTTTTAAAGAACGGGTGAATCCGACCCTTCCTCACCGCTTCGGTAAATGCTGCGAAATTTTGTTCTTTCGGGCGAGAAAACGCAGGCTTGCGATAGGAGAGCGTCACTTGATTGCCGGCATCCGCCAGTGCCACTGCAGCCTCAAGCGCACTATCCCCACCGCCCACAACCAAAATATTCTGATCCTGATGTTCCCCCGGATCAACCAATCGCGTGAAGACTTTTGGGAAGTCCTCCCCCGGCACATTCAATCGCCGCGCATTGCCACTCTTTCCAATCGCAACAATCACTCGTAGCGCAATCGTTTCCCCATCCGCAGTCGTCTTCACGGCAAAAGCCCCACTGCGACCCGATATGTGCTTAACCGTCTCCCCTTCGAGCATTGGGATGTCATGCCCCTGAATATCCTGCTTCAACTCCTCGAGAAGTGTCTCTTTTGAGCCGTCATTAAAGACAAGAGCAGACTGCATAGGAGGATCTACCGGCGTCACATAGATGGGCTTTCCCTTTGGAAAATTCTGGATGGTGTTAAACGGCTGTGCAGCCTCAATCAGGAGCACGTGATACCCCAACGCTTGCGCACACAACGCTGCGGCCATTCCTGCCGGGCCCGCACCGATAATCACAAGATCATAGACACCCTCCTGGCGACGCTTGCTCTCATCACGAAATTTCGCATCGGCATGTATCGCCTCTATCACGCCATAACCCGACTCGGCTGCGAGCTTGATCAACGGCACCCCGGTTAGGTCACCCACACAGTAGATGCCCGGCACAGACGAGGCGTACCCCGATAGCTCCGGATACCGATCCACAGTACCCGTAGGATTTCCCTTCTGAAGCCACGGAAAATAGAAAGAAGGAATTTTCATGATAACAACCTAACCAAAGAAGATGTAGTATCACCCTATGGGATAACGATACAGTGTTCGCACGATCAACGCAAATGCCATTCGTTTGAGCTTCTTACAAAAAGCCACTCACCTGCCATGTGTCTCGACAACAGAAGGACACACTGCTATAAGGATTCTAAATCTTAGGAGACGCTCTTAACACAAAGGATTATGAATCATGACAAGACAAGATATCGTAAATCAACTACGCGAAACCATGCGGACATCCTCACCAGACCCCATCGATTGGGACATCGTCACAGAAGAAACTACCATTGGAACTCTGGGGTTTGATTCACTCTCGATTCTGGACTTGATTTATGACGTACAGCAGGCTTTCGGTATTGATTTCGAAGCCGAGGAACTGGTCAACATCAATACTGTAGGTGAACTTGCCGACTTCCTTGAGGAAACGCTCAAGGCATGAAGAAACTGCGGCATCTCGTTGAGTACGCTGCCGTCCGCACGTTTCTAATGCTTGTCGATGCGCTCTCCCTTCGGGCTGCCGAACTGTTGGCCTCCGGAATTGCGGATATCTGGTTTTCAGCAGCGTCTCGACGGCGCGGTATCACCTGCGACAACGTCAGACGCAGCGGCATCGCAACTGATGAGATGAAGGTGCGGCGTATTGCCAAGGCGTCCTTTAGACACTTCGCTTGCCTGATCATCGACTCTCTCAAATCCGACCGCTACTTGACGCCAGAAACGTGGCAAGAGCACATAAGTCTGGATGTGCCGCCAGAGACCCTGGCGCTCCTTAAACAACCCGATCAGGGGCTGATTCTCATTTCCGGACACCTTGGGAACTGGGAAATAGCAGCCCAGGCTCTCTCTTTTATCAAACCCGTCGTTGGTATCACACGGGACATGAACAACCCCTACACGAATGCCCTCATGAAGAAACGCAAACCCCGCAATGCGTTCACGCTTACGCCCAAACACAGTGCCAATATGGGGCGGCTCCTCAAGACGCTGAGGTCCGGAAATATTCTAGCGCTTCTGACCGACCAGCACGCACAACACGGCATGATGGTTGATTTCTTTGGCATCTCCGCCAGCACACACACTTCACATGCCATGTTGCATTTGATTACAAAAACGCCCATGTGTTTTGGGTACTGCGTGAAGACAGGCCCAATGCAATTCATGCTAAAGGCATCCCTCCCCATCACCGTCCCCCGAACAGGCAAACGCGACGAAGACGTAAGAGGCATTCTTGAACAACTCTCTCGCGAACTCGAAACAGCCATCCGGGCCTACCCCGAACAATACCTCTGGGCTCACCGACGCTGGCGGTAAAGGGTGCGTTTAAGTGCCCGAGGAAGTTTAGAGATCGCACGACTTGTCCGCCGCAACTCACAGAGCGAAAGAGGAAGCACACACTTAAGCGTACACTTCGTCGCACTCTTAACCGCAATACTTACTTACTCGGATACGCTTAAACGAACGACTTTCCACCACAAGCGGACAAGAATCGGTCCACCAGAGCGCGGAATAGTTAATGATGGATTGCGAATACATGCATAATGCTGCGATCACTCATCATCAATAACATATGAGCCCGTGGATCCGTCGCGTGCGGAGCATGATAAGGGTTTCTTGCCTTCTTTTCCGCTTTTTCCGCCTACTTGTTGCCACGTGCCGCTGGCGAATGTCCAGTTTTCCAGTGCTGGTGTGATAAATTTTGCTCTTGTCGCGCGTTTAATTTCGCTAAATATGTTGCTCACAACTGTGGGTGTCAGTGCTTCCCGATGGCCGAAGACTCTTTGGAGATTTCCGCGCACTGTGATGCGGCCGTTGACGCTGCGAATGGAGATGTATCCCAAGTCGATCCAGTGACGAACGAATACGCTCCTAGTCTTGCGATTGAATTCCAGATCTGCCACTCCCACTTTGAATTACTCCTCAGTTTTTTCAGTATCTTCGGCTGGCCCGATAAGACTTTCAACTTTTTCGTACAGGGATTCGAGGTGGAACGGTTTGTATACGATATCCGTGGTTCCATCGGCGAACTCATGTTCCCACATTTCCATGATGGTCTCAGAGTCGACATCGAAAGACTTAGGATAGGCGGTCACGAATAGGACAGGGATCTTTCGTGTGTTCCGGAGTTCTCTGTAGATTTCAAAGCCGTTTTTTTTCGGCATCTTGACGTCGAGAAGGGCCAAAATAATGGTATCGTCGTTTATAAGTATTTTCGTGCCTTCCTCGGGGTCATTTGATGTGATGACCTCATAACCCCGTGCTTGGAGTACTTTCTGGAGGCACGTCAGAATCGTAGCTTCATCGTCTATGGCCATGATTTTCTTCATAGAAGTTATTAGCTACCTTGAGAAGAGGTTTGTAAAGGGCTTATCTTCGTCTACCGCGAGAAATGGCAACAAGAGAGGTGCCCCTCCCCTAAGTCAGCTACATCTGGCTTTTCGGATTGGCACCGGTCAACTGCAGCGGGACAGCGCGGATGAAACGGACAACCTGAAACGGGATTCAAGCGGGAAGGCACCTCGCCCCGAAGAATGATGCGATTGCTTGCTTTGCCGCGTGCTGCCAGCCCCTTGTCAACATCCGGAACAGCAGAAAGCAGTGCCTGGGTGTAGGGATGCGAGGGGGATCGAAACAAAATATCACTGCACGCCTCCTCAACGACTTCGCCGAGGTACATCACAAGCGTTCGATCACACATGTAGCGCACAACAGCAAGATCGTGCGCAATGAACAAACAGGCAAACGACAACTCCTGACTCAAATCTTTTAACAAGTTCAAGATCTGGACTTGAACGGAGACATCCAGCGCCGAGACCGGTTCATCCGCAATCAAGAGTCGTGGACGAACTGCCAATGCCCGCGCAATGCCAACACGTTGCCGCTGCCCCCCACTCAGCTCATGCGGGTAGCGTGGAATAAAGTCCGCACCCAGCCCCACCATATCAAAAATCTCAGTGACACGGGACTGCCTTGCCTCCCGCGTGGTCAGCCCCAACCGATTCCGATGCACCGTGAGCGTCTCGAACACAGCATCACCGACAGGAAGGCGAGGATTCAACGAACCCATCGGATCCTGAAACACCATCTGAACATCGCAACACAACTGACGCTTCTCCGCAGCCGTACCACGCTCCATCTCTCGTCCATCAAATCGAATCGTGCCCGAAGTCGCAGGAACCAAGCCAACAATGGCATTTCCCGTGGTCGTCTTTCCACAACCACTCTCCCCCACCAACCCAACGATTTCATTGGCACCGACAGTGAGGCTTACACCGTCAACCGCTCGCAGCCGACGGTGACCTTCCACAGGAAACTCAACCACGAGGTCGGAGACCCCTAGAAGTGCTGGCTCTCTAGACGAAATCTGGCTCACGATTTTTCCTTCAATGGGTGACAGCAACGAACCTGATGATCAACACCGCCCGCCGTTTGGGTGGACGGCATGGTGCGGCGACACGCATCATCGACCCGTGGACATCGTGGTGCAAACGGACATCCCGCTGGACGATTGCTCGGCGAAGGCACCATCCCCTTTATGCCCTGCATGCGCTCCGATGTAGATCCCAAACGCGGAACTACTCCCAGCAACGCCTTCGTGTAGGGATGCGCCGGAGCAGTCAGCACATCCTCAACCGCACCAGACTCGACTACACTTCCGGCGTAAATCACGTTTAGGCGATGTGCAACATCGGCAACCAGTCCAAGGTTGTGCGTAATCAGCAACACGGCCATTCCCAGCTCATTCTGGAGGCGTTTTAATAGATCCAGAATCTGCGCTTGGATCGTGACATCAAGTGCGGTCGTCGGCTCATCCGCAATAAGCAGCTTGGGGCGACAGGCCAAGGCTACGGCAATCACAATACGCTGCTGCATCCCGCCACTCAACTCATGAGGGTACGCACGCAAACATGCTTCAGCGTCAGACAGCCCGACCAGAGCCAGCAAGCGAAGGGCCTCCTGACGTGAATCCACATGGTGGCGATGCGCACGGACCGCCTCTTCAATTTGAAACCCAATCCGAAACACCGGGTTTAAAGCCGTTGCAGGATCTTGAAACACATAGGCAATTTGACCGCCTCGGATGGCTCTGAGTTCAGCACTCGACATCTGAAGCACTTCGCGTCCCCGAAAGAAAATAACCCCTGTAGGATGAAACGCCGGAGGTTCCGGAAGAAGGCGGGCAAGCGTCAATGCCGTAACACTCTTGCCACAGCCACTCTCTCCCACAAGCGCCACAGTCTCCCCTTCGCGAATGCGGAAACTCACATCCCGCACGACCACGACCTCATCACGCCCATTGCGGAACCCGACCGAAAGCCCCTGGACATCGATCAGGGGGGGGCGGTTCCGAGTTCCAAGTTCCGGGTTCCGAGTTTGGGGTTTTTCATTCAAGATCTTACCATGCTCCACTGGGCACGTCTCGGAGATACGTACCTACTAAAAGCAGCGTCTGTACCTGCACATCTCCGAGGTGCAGGACTTTATACGTATTTAAGTGGTTTCATTAAATCTATAGCCGCATACAAGGCCTTTGTCTTTACCTTAATCTTTACCCTCATCCCAACGACCATCAGGATTAAGGCAAAGATTATAGTAAAGACAAAGGAGCAGAACAACTACGCCGGCACTTAAAACGCTCTAAAACAACAACTCACCGCTCTCACGGGTCTCATCAGAAAGATCAACAGAGGGGGCATCATCCTCACCAAATGGCTCTGTCACGACCGCACCATCCTTAGTCAGAAGCTTCTCAATCTTTCGTTCCACCTCATCAAGCTTACCCGCGCAAGATTTAATCAGCGTTTGTCCCTCTTCAAACCGTTGGATCATAACATCCAGGCTCAGTTCGCCACCTTCCATGTCACCCACGATGGCTTCCAATCGCTCCATTGACTTTTCAAAACTTTGTGCCTTATCGTCTTTCTTTGCCGCCGTCATTATTACCTTCCTTCCTCATCAACACACACACGCAATACTTCCGATTCAAAACGTCCATCCGAGATCTGCGTCACCAAGATCTCGCCCTCTCGCACATCCGTCGTCTTTACAATAATACGACCATCCTCTCCCCGCGTGACTGAATACCCACGCTGCAATACCGCCAGAGGATTGAGGGCCCGCAGTTGCATGGTATAGCGTCTAACATCTTGAGCCCCCATTTGATGACAAAACCGGATACGATGCACCATTCTAACCTGGATATCCTCAAGCGTCTGACGGTTCTTCTGCACAGCAGATCGAAGCTGCTGTTGCATACGAATTCCCAGCACATCCACAGTCTGCTGCATATTCTGAACCGCCCCACTCAGCCGATGCTCCATTTGCAATTTGAGTGTCGACAATCTCTGACAGTGACGCGCTACCACATTGGCTGGTTCTCGAAACACATAACTTCCCGATGTCTGAATGAGCCGATTTCGTGCAGCAAGAGTACTTTCTCGCAAGGATCGAATCAGGCGATTTTGAAGTTCATCCAAGCTCGATTGAAACGCCTCCTTACACCCCACAACCAGCTCTGCAGCCGCCGAAGGTGTGGGAGCCCGCAAATCTGCTACAAAATCGCTGATCGTAAAATCCACTTCATGCCCAACGGCTGAGATCACAGGAATCACAGACCGCACAATTGCACGGGCCACTACCTCTTCATTAAAACACCACAGATCCTCAAGGCTTCCGCCACCTCGCCCGACAATCAGAACATCCAGTCCACCAATAGCATTCAGGCGGTCAATTGCAGCCGCAATCTCTTCCGCCGCACCATCCCCCTGCACGTTGACAGGCGCAAGGAGAATATGAAGGTTCGGAAAGCGTCTCGACACAACATTCAGAATATCTTGAATAGCTGCACCGGTTGCAGAGGTGACGATCCCAACATGCTGTGGAAGCTTTGGAAGGCGGCGTTTATGCTCGGCGGAAAAGAGGCCCTCTTTTTGGAGTCTCTCCTTGAGCGCCTCAAACTGCGCCTGAAGACTCCCCTTCCCCCCCTCCTCCATACGTCGGATCAGAATCTGATAATTGCCTCGGCGTTCATATACACTGATTTCGCCAAATGCCCGAACAACCTGTCCATCTGTGGGTCGAAAAGCAAGAGCTCGCTGGTTACCCCGAAACATCACTGCGCTGATCTGCGCGTTAGCATCTTTGATGGTGAAATAGAGATGCCCGGATGCGGGCTGACTCACATTGGAAAGTTCGCCTTCAACCAACACCGATCCAAACTGCCCCTCAAGCGTTCCCTTGATCCTTCGGGTGAGCTCGGTAACAGACAGTGCTTTTGGGCGTCGATCGGGAGGTGCCTCAGCTGTCCGTTCCTCCCCTAGCACCCGCAATGCATCTCTTCTGCTTCCTGTAGTCAACATAACCTCTTGTAATCATCAACGGGGTGAGGGCACCCCAGCTCCATTGTTCATAACACGGATTGATAGAAAAATGGAGGTGGGGTACCCTCACCCCGCATATATAATCTCCGCAGCGTACGTTCCAATTTTAAATTTTTAAATTTACTCTCAACCCCATGCCGTTTTTGCCGTACCAGACATGCTCTCACGCACACGCTCAATATTTTGAGCACGCCCGGTATTGGAATCAATATCGATCAGAACGCCCTCTAACACAGGGGGCCCTTCGGCCATCTTGAATTTTGAAGGCATACCATTCAGAAACATCGACATCACGGAGTCTACATCCCGACCAATCGCAGAATCCTTAACTCCCGTCATTCCAAGATCTGTCAGGTAAGCCGTCCCCCCCGGTAATACAATCTCATCGGATGTCTGCACATGCGTATGCGTTCCAACCACAGCACTCACACGACCATCCAAGTAGCGCCCCATCATGATTTTTTCCGAGGTAGCCTCCGCATGCAGATCCACAAGCTTGATTTTGCTGGAAGCATGGGCGCCGAGCAGTTCATCTGCCTTCCGAAACGGGCAGTCGTACGGTTTCATAAACACCCGACCAATCAGGTTCATTACAGTCACGTCGCCAAACGGAGTATCGACAGTCACCACGCCGCGCCCCGGGCAACCCGGAGCAAAGTTGGCAGGGCGCACCACGCGCGATTCGACATCTAGAAACGGAGCCAACTCCTTCTGATCCCAAGTGTGGTCCCCCAACGTGATCACATCGGCACCTGCTGCAAAGAACTCCTCTGCCAACTTCGCAGTCAGGCCCCTCCCCCCGGCAGCATTTTCAGCATTCACGACCACAAAATCCAGCGCGTTGCTTTGCTTCATGCGTGTGACCACCTGAGCAAATATCATTCGCCCAGGAGCTCCCACAATATCCCCAACCATCAGTATCTTCATAATTCCACACCCCACGTCACTAGATTCTTCCCCTACAGAGCCTACCACGCGCCACGCGTGATCCATCAGCATCCGCGCAAATCTGCGTAATCTGTGGTTCCTTTTCTCTACTTCGCGTACTCGACGCAACGAGTTTCCCGAATCACGGTAATCCGGATCTGTCCAGGATACTGGAGATCCGTCTCTATCTGCTTGCTGATGTTGCGCGCCAGAACCATTGCGGCGGCGTCATCAATTTTGTCGGGTTCCACGATAACACGCACCTCGCGACCCGCTTGAATAGCATAGCTCTTTTCGACTCCCTCGAAGTCATTCGCAATAGCTTCAAGCTTCTCCAAGCGTTTGATATAGCGACCACTCGATTCCGAGCGGGCACCCACACGCGAACTGGACATGGCATCCGCCGCCGAACAGAGAACGGCATAAAGACTCTGCGCCTCAACATCCTCATGATGGGCCGCAACCGCATTGACAATCTCTTGCGACTCGCCAAGGCGCTTCAGGAAGTCGGCACCAATAATGGCGTGCCCGCCCTCCACTTCATGATCCAGAGCTTTGCCAATATCATGAAACAAACCCACGCGCTTCGCGATCTGTGGATCGAGGCCAAGTTCCCCCGCCATGAGGCTCATTAACTGAGCCACTTCAACGGAGTGTTGTAAGACGTTCTGGGTGTAACTTGTGCGGAACTTCAGACGCCCCAGTGTCCGAACCAATTCAGGATCAACACCTTGAATACCGACCTCAAACAGCGTTTCTTCCCCCGCAACGCGAATGGTTTCCTTCATGTCCTCGCGGGCTTTTTCAACAACTTCCTCAATGCGGGCGGGATGAATCCGTCCATCCGCAAGCAACCGCTCAAGCGCCTGTTTGGCAATCTCACGACGCACGGGATCAAATCCGGAAACAACCACAGCCTCAGGAGTATCATCAATCAAGAAGTTGACTCCTGTAGCGGCTTCGAGCGCTCGGATATTACGGCCATCACGTCCGATGATACGCCCCTTCATGTCATCACTTGGCAGCGCCACCGCACTGGTAACAATGTCACTGGTGTGGGATGAGGCATAGCGTTGAATCGCCTGCGTGATAATTTTCTTGGACTCACGCTCTGCCGTATCTTTTGCCTGTTCCTGCATGCGGCGGATCAATCCGCCAATCTCACCATGCACCTCTTTCTCCATGCGAGTCAGCAAGGTTTTCCGCGCCTCATCCTGCGTCATACCCGCAACTCGCTGCAGGTTCTGCTTTTCCTGCTCTATCAGTTCAGAAATCTTTACGCGCTCAACATTCAGCTCAGCATCCCGCTTCTCAATCTCGGCCAACTTGGTATCAACCGTGTGCTCTTTCCGGTCGATCAGCGCCACCTTACGATCCAGATTGGTCTCTCGGAGACTCACGCGTTCTTCAATCGCCGCAAGCTCCTTACGTCTGGACGCCGTCGACTTTTCAAAACCTTCACGCGCCTTAAGCACTTCCGCCTTGGCCGTAATGGTGGCTTCCTTGCGAACGGTCTCTGCATCACGCTTAGCATCTACAAGCAAACGCTTTGCCTGATCTTCATCCGTATTCGCCTTCACTCGCCCCATCGTTTGTCGAATCAGGTATCCCGCAGCCAAGCCCACAATACACGCCACAACACCTGCTATTATTTCTGTCATGTTCACCCTCCTGTCATTTTATCTGACAGCCACACCCCGCAAAGGCCGTAACCGTTCAGTTGTTGTTTTCATTTAAATGGTTCACACCCGTCTCAGACACAATCACATCCATCCCAATATCCCACGCCTCACCCGGCACGACCAGAAAGCGTTGAAAGTCAAAACACACACCCACTTTTGCAACCCCACGGTCGTCATCGGCAAACGCCAGCATCCGGTCATAGTAACCTTTTCCATGCCCCACGCGGCCGCCAGAATCACTAAAGGCAACCCCGGGCACCGCGATACACGATGGGGCCGAAAGTTGAGCCCAATCGGCCACATCTGGCTCAAGCACACCCCATAACCCGGAACGCATACCCGTATTGAGCGTCACAGCCTTAAATCCATAGGTCCGACGGGGTTTGCAATACGCCGGCACGAGCACACGTTTGCCCTCCGCCCAGCAGTAATCCATCACACCATCGAGTGAGACTTCGCCCGGAAGTGCCATATAAAGACAAACGGTCTCCGCGGCTTGAAAAACATCCAAAGCCATCAGGCGTTTCGAGATGCTCTCACTCCGGGATGCAATCCAATCCGCCGTCAGGGATGCACGCTTACGCCGAACGCTATCACGCAGATCCGCTTTCGTATTCGCCACCTCACTCATTGCCGGATGCTCCCGCCCACTGCTCCATGCGTTTAGAAATCGTCTGCTCGTATCCCGCTTCCGTCGGCTCATAGTAAACAGCGGATGTCGGAATATACTCTTGATCCACATGGTGCCCCTTGAAGTCATGCGGATAGACATACCCTTTGGCCTCATCCTTGCCTTCAGCCGTCTTTAGATGTTTGTTCTTTAGATGATCGGGTACCGGCAGCACACGGCCCGACTCAACATCCTTCAACGCTTTTCCAATAGCCTTATAAGCCGCATTGCTTTTGGGGGCTGTTGCAAGATACGTCGTGGCCTGCGCAAGCGTAATACGCGCCTCTGGCATCCCGACAAACTCGACGGCTTGCATTGCAGCCGTAGCAATTGACAACCCCCGCGGGTCGGCATTTCCAATATCTTCAGAAGCAAGAATCACAAGCCGCCGCGCAACAAACCGAGGATCCTCTCCCGCATAAAGCATTTTTGCGAGCCAGTAGACTGCGGCGTGAGGATCAGAACCCCTCACACTTTTAATAAAAGCCGAAACCGTGTCGTAATGACCATCCTCATCATGGTCGTAGACAATCGCCTTCTTCTGCACAGAGTCCTCCGCGACGCGACGGTCAATGTGGATGGCACCCGCTTCATCCGGCTCGGTCGTCAGAACCGCAATCTCAAGGGCATTGAGCGCGCGGCGGGCATCGCCCTCACAGGAACACGCCATATGCTCAAGGGCGTTATCATCCGCAACCACGTGATGGTCCGACAATCCTCGAGGATCGGTGAGGGCACGACGCAAAAGAGCCACAACGGCACCCTCAGAAAGGGAATTGAGCTGAAACACCAGAGAGCGTGATGTCAACGGCGTGTTAATAAAAAACATAGGATTGTGGGTTGTCGCCCCAATCAGCGTGATGCCACCGTCCTCAACATGCGGGAGAAGCACATCCTGCTGCGCTTTATTGAAGCGGTGAATTTCATCTACAAACAGGATGGTTTCCGTGCCGTTCTGCTTGAGGCGATGGCGGGCATCTTTGATTAAGGCTCGCAACTCGGCCACATTGGAAAGAACGCCACTGGTGCGTACGAATCGGCGCTGGGTCGCGGCGGCAATCACCTCGGCCAACGAGGTTTTTCCACATCCGGGAGGACCATATAAAATAATACTCCCAAGGCGGTCGGCATCAACTGCGCGACGCAGAAGTTTTCCCGGACCCAGAATATGCTCCTGTCCGGAAATTTCCTCCACAGAAGCAGGGCGCATACGTGCCGCAAGCGGCTGATTCTCAGCCGATGACACCTCACCTGGTTTCTCGAACAGATCCATGCGGCTCCCCGGAAATAAAAAAAATACCCCACCATGCCGAACAGACGTAATCTCTGGACCTCGTAAACGAGGTGGGTGCTCTAGTCAGCGCATCAGGTCTCCCCTCCGAAGAGGGTTACACCGTCGTCGCTGCATTCAAGCTCCCTGATCATATAACCTGGGTCAGAGATATTTGCCTGCAAACCGAACAAGGCAGGGTACTTCAATTCCCTATTGAGAGCATAAATTCTGTTTTGTTTTAATCCGCTTCCGCACACGCGACCGACCACCGTCGTCGCAAAACTGCGAGACAGAACAACAGGGTCTCCTTGACCCTGTATATCCGCAAGAAAACCGCCTATTATCAACATGAACAGCAAGTCTCTTGCGCTTATATAATCCACCACCTGCAACAATCAATAACCATCCGCAGGTCAGCAGAATCAGATTTAATAACGTACTCATCATCGGGTTTAAACCCCACCTTGGTCACTAAACAAGCCGCCTTGGAATGCCATCATATAACACTCCACATCAGCCTTCTCGAATATCAACACTTAACTTTCGCTTCAAAGCATCCTTGATGGCCTCATGATACCCATTAGCATCTTCATCCGTCAAGGTACGCTCAAAAGAACGATATGTAAGGGAGTACGCAAGGCTCTTAGCACCTTGTTTCACCCCTTCACCAGTGAATATATCAAAGAGATCTATACCTGTCAACTCAGGGGGGGCAGCTTCGCGGATCACCTTCAAAATATCACAATGGGAGACAGTTTGATCAACCGCAATTGCCACATCACGACTAATCGCTGGATATTGTGGAATCAATTGGCAAACAGGCGTCGTGAATACCGAGTCAAGAAGCGGGTCAACAGAGATCTCCACGAACGCGACAGGCTCAGCCATTCGATGCCGATGCCGTAGATCCTTACGCAAGAGACCCAAAATACCAATGGGGTTTCCATCTACATGAATCGTGACGGCTTCCCCTGGCTCGCAATAGGGGTGATCAACCCCTGTAAAGGTTGGCACGCCCCGTAGGCGCTGTGCAGAGAACAGGCCCTCCACAATGCCTTTTGCCCGGAGAAATACATCATCGGGCTTAACGCTACGGCGCTTATCCAAAGCACCGCAGCCAATCTTTCCCATAACGCCAAGACAGACGCGATCCTCTTCACACACACTGCCAGTGTCATCCTTCCAAAAGACTTTTCCAATTTCAAAGAGGGCTGCATCCGTGATCTGCCGTGAGTGATTCCGCCCCAGACACTCCACCATCTGAGGCGCCAATGAATTCCGCATCACGCCATGATCAGCACTCACGGGGTTCGGCAACACGACCCGACTTGCCCGATCTTGATCCGTAAACGCATCCAGAAGCGATTCGGCAACAAAGCTATAACTCATGATTTCAGAAAGCCCCAAGCCAATCAGGTTATTACGACACACAAAAAGGGCACGCGCACGAGAATCGTTAGCCTCTGGAACCACTTTAGCCTGCGGAACAATATCGGGAACATGAGCAAAAGCATACATCCGCGCAATTTCCTCGACGAGATCCGCCTCAATATCAAGATCCAAGCGAAACGCGGGAACCTCAACGCTGACGTGTGTCGAGGTCTGCTCAACAACGGGGATCATGAGCGACTCAAAGATGGAAACCACCCTCTCCTGCTCGACGGATACCCCAAGAAGCTTATTCATGCGGGCCAAATCAAGTTTGATTTGACGGGGTTGACGTTTGGTGGGGTAGACATCGACCATGCCAGCGGCCACAGTGGCTCCCGCCAACATCTGCATTAACTGGGCGGCTCGATTGCTGGCCCAATCCACAGTCTCAACATTTACACCACGCTCAAAACGATGCGAGGACTCTGTCGAAAGCGAAAGTGACGATGCTGTGCGATGAATCTGTCGCGGATCAAAACACGCGCTTTCCAGTACAACCGTCTTCGTATCGCTGTGGATCTCGCTGCCAGCACCGCCCATAATCCCGGCCACTGCTACAGGCTTCTCTGCATCCGCAATAACCAACATCTCGGAAGCCAACACACGATCAACCCCGTCAAGAGTAGCCATGACCTCACCCGCGCTGGCGCCTCGCACCACAATGCTTTTTTCAGTCAACAGGGAGTGATCAAAGGCATGAAGCGGATGCCCGCATTCAAGCATGACATAGTTAGTGACATCGACCACATTGCTAATCGGGCGCACGCCACACATTGTCAGTCGCCGCTGCATCCAAAGCGGACTTGGCCCAATATCAATATTCGTCAGGGCACGCGCCGTATAGCGCGGGCAGCCAACAGCATCCTCAACAGAAACGGAGACAAAATCGGAAACGGATGTGGAACTCTCAGAAACGGCGACCTCAGGAAGTTTCAGCGTCTTTCCGTAGAGCGCCGCAAATTCGCGGGCAACACCAATGATGCTAAGACAATCGGGACGATTCCATGTGATTTCGAGCTCAAGCACCGTGTCAGGGGGGCCTAAAATTTCAGCCAACGGCGTGCCGGCAGCCGTATCACGGGGCAGAATCATAATTCCGTCATGCTCATCCGAAATTCCGAGCTCGTCCTCCGCACAAAGCATACCGAAAGACAGCTCTCCACGAATTTTTGCTTTCTTGATCTTAAAATCACCGGGAAGCACAACCCCCACGCCAGCAAAAGGGGCTTTATCTCCCACTTTAAAATTAGTGGCACCGCAAACCACTTGAAGCTCTTCGCTCCCATTAAAGACACGACACAGACGCAAACGATCAGCGCCGGGATGGGCTTCAACATGGCGCACTTCACCAACAACAACGCCCGCGTAATCACTACCAACTGCAGCAATGCCCTCGACCTCAATACCCGAGAACGTCAGCTTGTCCGCAAGCTCCTCTGGAGTTGCATCAAGATCCA
>Ga0307929_1000068_pt1 | contig 101637 bp, 82 predicted proteins | sample AceLakmetage1330_FD_203160 | JGI IMG/M metagenome (GOLD analysis project Ga0307929, IMG submission 203160) | Saline water microbial communities from Ace Lake, Antarctica - #1330 | ecosystem: Environmental > Aquatic > Non-marine Saline and Alkaline > Saline | place: Antarctica: Ace Lake...
GTGTGCAGTGTAAGAAATGTTTAAAGGTTTGTCCTATTTCAACATATCCTGGAGCTTTTCGGAAGGATGGTGAGTCTGGTCAAGTACCGTCAGTTGAATGTTTGCGCTGTTCAAACTGTGTGATGAATTGTCCTAAAAAGGCCTTGTCTTTTCAGAATCTAATAACCACTAAAATTCCGCCTGGCCAGTAATGAGGGGACTGATTTTGTGCTTCTGTTAGGTGAATTCACAGACTCATAATGCTCATCCTGGAAACAAGAATGACAAATCTGGATATAATTGATATACTGTTAGTATGAGTTCAATCAATGAAATACTACAAGAGGCTATTCAGTTACCCGAAGATCAACGCTTCACTTTGGCTCACAAGTTACTAATAGTCGGTGAGCCTCATCAGTCAGACGATGTTATGGCTGCTTGGGACATAGAAATTCGAAGCCGTATTGAGCGGTATGACAGTGGAAAAACCAAGTCACGTGCTGCCAGTGAGGTTTTCAAGGATCTTGATGACCGCTTAACATGACTGTCGAGTTTCTTGAGGAGGCAGAGGCAGAGCTCTTTGATGCGGTATTATGGTATGAAGCCAAAGAGATTGGATTGGGGAAACGTTTTCGTAGCGAAGTTGCAAGTGTGATTGATAGTATTGCTGCTAACCCATTATTGTGGAGAGAACGTGCTGGAGGTTACCGCCGAGTCAATTGCCCGGTATTCCCATACTATCTGCCTTATTTCATTCGAGAGGACAAAATAATCATTGCTGCGATCGCTCATGATCGCCGCAAACCCAGATACTGGAGTAAACGAGCTCAATCGTAGGTCACCCTTTTTTCCCACCAGCAGAGCATCAGGAATAGTCTCAATCTACACTCCATGCAATCCTATTAGCATTGCCATAGGCTAGTTCTGACAATCCTACCTCCCATAATTCACTGCCGACAACACAAGCAAAGAAAGAAGGATGAGTTGTGACGAGGCCTTGAGCCTTGTTAGTAGAAAAATGGCACATAGCCGAACCTCTATCAGAGGACATTACTTGCAGCGATTGGTCGCATGTTCAAATGGTTACCCCGGCATAGGCAAAAAACCAGGGTCTTGAAATGCAAGAAAGTAGTATTTCAAGACCCTGTTGCGTTCGCTTACCGTTGATGAGAGCTGTGTGCAGTGTAAGAAATGTTTAAAGGTTTGTCCTATTTCAACATATCCTGGAGCTTTTCGGAAGGATGGTGAGTCTGGTCAAGTACCGTCAGTTGAATGTTTGCGCTGTTCAAACTGTGTGATGAACTGTCCTAAAAAAGCTTTATCTTTTCAGAACAAGCTATCAGTTGATAACTAACGGGACTCCTTTAGTTTTCAATCCAACGATATCCCATACCATACTCGGCTCTGATGGCATTAAATTCAGGATCTGTTTCACGAAATTTATCTCTGATTCTCCTCACATGGGCAGCAATGGCGTTATTGGTTACCACTACGTTTGCTGCAGCCATAAGCTGGTCATGTGATTTTACATGACCGGGCCGGCGTACCAGAGCAGTTAGAATCCAAAATTCCGTAAGGGTCAGACTGACCTGTCTGTCTTTCCAGTATATCTGCTTTCGTTCCTCTTCAATACGAACCGAGCCATGAATAATTATGGTTTCGTCCTGGCGTGTTGCCGTTCCCGCAATAGCTTCCAGCATCTTAAAAAGAGCTGAGATACGCACCGGAAGAAAGTCGAGGGTGGTGGTGTCTTTGGTCAGGTAATCCCAGGCGCCGAGGCGAAGTCCAGAGACACGGTCCAGATCGGAATTTCTGGCTGTGAGAAAGATAATGGGAAGGGTGGATGAGAGGTTGCGCAGTTCCAGGCAAAGTTCAAATCCTCCTTCCATCTCATCGTGAAGCATTACATCCAAAATGGCGAGATCCGGGAGCTTAAGAGCAAAAGCGGCACTGGCTTCAGCTCTGGAGCTGTAGCTGCTTACCTGATAACCGTCTCGTATCAGGGCCTGGGCGTAGTTGTTCCGCAGGGCTTCATCGTCTTCCACCAGTGCTATTGTATATATCATTTTTCTCCATGCTCAAGGATTTATTTCTTCTTGTCTTAGCATAGATAGCTGCTTCTGACCAGTTCTGGAAAAGCATTGTCATAATGTGTCATTTTTCAACCGTAAACTGTCATTGTTCTCTCCCTTCTTTGTCATTGTAATGGGCTCTACTGCTAAACAGTTATCGTACTGTATCTTTACAATTACCCAAACAGGAGAAAAGAATGATTAATGGCAAAGATGATGGCAGAAGAACAGCACCGGATCCAGGAAATACACTCTTTATTGTGTATGTGGGTTTTGTGGCATGTCTCATCCTTCTGTCCATGGTGTTGGATGGCTACGCGGCTGTAGTGGCTGGTGATAGTGGAGAAGTGAGTTTGTCAGAAATCCGCCAGGGTTCCTTGTTGTTTTCTGCCAGGAGCGATAAGGGTGGCTTTATTGCAGCACCGCAGCTCTCACAGGATGTGGAAATATATATCAGTGGTATGACTTCCAGAACCATGGTTCGGCAGCGTTTTCTCAATCGTACAGATCAGTGGCAGGAAGCGATATATGTATTTCCTCTGCCCGATGAATCTGCCGTGGATCAGTTACGGATGAAAATTGGTGACAGAATTATTGAAGGAGAGATAAAAGAAAAAGAAGAGGCAAAAAAAGTATATGAACAGGCCAGAAAGGATGGCAAAAAGGCATCTCTTCTGTCCCAGGAACGGCCTAATGTTTTTACCATGGCAGTGGCCAATATTGGACCCGGTGAAGAGGTTGAAGTGGAAATTGAATTCCAACAGGTTGTAGCGTTAAGCGATGGAATATTTTCGATCCACTTCCCCATGGTGGTCGCTCCTCGATATATTCCGGGTACTCCTCTCTTGCAAAACTCCGAACAGAAGGAAATTCAATTTAGTGGAACTGGATGGGCCAAGGATACCGATCGGGTTGTTGATGCATCCCGAATTACCCCTCCTGTTGCTCTTGCGGGAGAACAAAATCTGAATCCGGTTCGTCTTATGGTTGAATTGGCAGCCGGATTTTCCGTGGCCAGAGTGGAGAGTCTGTATCATGGAATCACCGTGGCCACGGAAGAGGGAGAGGTCAAACTGATTCGTTTCGATGGAAATGTGAAGGCCGATCGTGATTTCGTTCTCGAATGGGAGGCAGCGGAGCAGACCCAACCCCAGGCGGCACTTTTCAGTGAGAACCGTGGTGATGCAACGTACCTGTTGATGATGCTGAACCCTCCAACACTTGATCTCAGTAAACAGGCCCCCCCCGAGGGAACTTGTTTTTGTGCTGGACACATCCGGTTCCATGGCTGGAACATCGATTGTTCAGGCGCGGGAAGCGTTGATCCTCGCTATTTCACGCCTTAGTGATCACGATCGTTTTAATGTGATTGAATTTAACACCGATGCCAGCAGGTTATTTGATCATGCCCAAGTGGCCGATATGGAACATCGGAAACAGGCAATCCGTTTTGTCAGCTCTCTTAAGGCTGATGGTGGAACTGAGATTGCCAAGGCACTTGATCTGGCACTCGATGGCAACCAGAATCACGAACGTATTCGCCAGGTGATGTTTCTCACCGATGGCAGTGTGGGGAATGAGAAAGAGCTTCTTGCTCTGATTGCATTGCGGCTTGGTGATTCTCGTCTCTTTACCGTTGGTATTGGTTCTGCTCCTAATTCCTATTTTATGTCACGGGCGGCTGTTATGGGGCGGGGAAGTTATACCTATATTGGAAAGACGAGTGAGGTAGAGCAGAAGATGGCCCAGTTATTTCAGAAGCTGGAACATCCTGCAATCACAGATATTATGGTGAGGACACGTAGTGGCAAACCTTTGAAAATATATCCAAATCCTATTCCAGATCTCTATGCGGGGGAGCCGTTGATAGTTTCATTAAAAATTCCCGAAGAGATGGAACGGGAAGTTTTGCAGATCAGTGGTCGTTTAGGCGTTGATCTGTGGCAGGAACAGGTAAATATACAAACAGTTGCAGAGAGGCCAGGAATTGCAACGCTCTGGGCACGAAAGAAGATTCGTTCACTTATGGATTCTCTGGCTCTGGGGGAACCAGAAGAGCATGTTCGAAGTGAGGTGCTAGGCACTGCATTAGCACATCATCTTGTGAGTCGTTACACCAGTCTGGTGGCCGTTGAACAGCAGGTGTCACGTACTCCTGAAGAAGCTCTGCATCAATCAGCATTGAAAAATAGTCTCCCCCATGGCTGGCAGGCAGATAAAATATTTGGCGGTACAGCTCAAACCGCAACTCCGGCTCAGCTTCGAATGACTATTGGAGTGCTTCTACTGTTTGCTGCATTTTTACTGCTGTACAGGAACAGGAAGCAGCAAATATGAAAATATGGATTCTGCGCATCACTGCCTTTGTTCTTCTGGTAAGCGGAAGTTTTCTCCTGGCTGATGGCTGCTGGATTAGAGCAAAGGCGGTGCTTGCTCAGATACTTCTGCAGCATGCATGGGAACAGACCCTGGCAACCGGGGAGCAAACAAAGGCCTGGCATTGGGCGGATACCTGGCCCGTGGCACGGTTACAAGTGGAACGGCTGGGAATTGATCTAATTGTGCTCGAAGGAGAGAGTGGTGAAGTGCTGGCCTTTGGACCGGGACATCTTCCCGGAAGCAGTGTTCCCGGTTCTGAGGGGCATTGCATTGTGGCGGGACACCGTGATACAAGTTTTCATTTTTTGCAGGATTTGATAAAGAATGATGTTCTGATCCTGCAAATATCCGATGGAACTGAACAGCGTTACAATATCAGGGAAACGATGGTTCATGGAGCGAATGATCTCTATTTTCGGGAGAGTGACTCTTCTTCTTTAACGCTTCTCACCTGCTATCCGTTTGAGTCGCTGGCGGTGAATACAACTCTTAGGTATATTGTGTTTGCGGAAAGATCCTGATCAGGGGTGGAGTAACGTATTAATAGCACTGGTAAGGCTTGCCAGGGTGTAAGGTTTTTGGATAAAGCCCTGGACTCCCATGGCGAGAGCCTTTCCGGCACGCTCATCATGTATAAACCCTGAGGCCATAAGTACCTTAACCTCTGGGGTATGTTCTTTGAGGTGCTTGTATACGTCATGGCCATGCATTTTTGGCATTACCAGATCCAGGAGTACGGCGGAGATTGTGGAACTGTATTCACGGAACACCTGAAGGCCTTCTTCGCCGTCTTTAGCCAGTAGGACTGTGTATCCTGCTTCATGTAGGATGAGTTCTGCCATGCTTCGTACAACAGCTTCGTCATCGATTACCAGAATAGTTCCAGTGCCAGGTCGTAAGCCGATGTCGTCAGATTGTTGGGCAGTGGTGTTTAAGATGTTGTTTTCCTCAGCAAAAGGAAGATAGATTTTAAAGGTTGTCCCTTTTGTAAGAGTGGATACGACTTCCACGATTCCAGCGTGTTGACGGATGGTTGAGTATACGATGGACAGGCCAAGACCAGTGCCGAAACTATAATCCTTGGTAGTGTAAAAGGGATCAAAGATCTTCGCCATAGTCTCCTTGTCCATGCCGACACCTGAATCTGCGATAGTGATACACCAGTAGCTGCCCTCGACTGCTTCGCTGTGGCGTTCACAAAAGAGTCTATCTGTCAGGAATGAAGCGACAGAGATAGAGAGTTTTCCACCCCAGTTCTTGTAGTCATCGTACATTATGGTCATGGCGTGGGAGGCATTGATGCACATGTTTAACAGGATTTGTTCCATCTGGGAGGCATCGGCATTACTTGTAGCTATGTCATTATCATATTGCTCTCGTATCTCAATACTTTTATCGAATGAATTTTTACAGATATTGACAACGTGCCGGACCGATTCATTCAGGTCAATTTTTTTGATGTTCATCTCCTGTTTCCGGGAGAGAGCGAGTAGCTGTTTGACCAGTTCAGATGCTCTGTTTGAAGATGTTTCGATTGTATCAATGCTTTTACTGAGCATGGTGTTGTCGAGTTTATTTGATTCCATGGCATATTTCAGAAGAGAGGAAGTGCCCACAATACCTGAAAGGATATTATTGAAATCGTGGGCAATCCCACCAGCAAGGGTGCCGATGGTTTCCATCTTCTGGGCCTGTTTCAGTTGTTCGTTTTTTTCGTGGAGTTCTGAGACATCATCAATGCGTATAACTGCGCCCCGGGCATCATCGGTTAATGGAGAAATGAAAATGGAGTACTGTTTTTCCAGATTCTCTGCCAGTTTCTGTTGGTAGAGCTCAAGAGGCTGACCAATTCGAATAACATTTTGTACATTGCTGCGGTATTGCTCAAATAGCGGGATAAAGGTACAAATGTTTTCCCCAACGCACTGATGTTCCTTCCTATCCATAAAATCCAGTGCTGCCTGATTCAACGCGGTGATTTTTGTGTTCTGGTCAACTGATATTACCATGGAGGACATGGAATCAATGATATTCTTCAGATAACGTCTCATGGACTGGATCTGGTCAGTTTTTTGTTCGATTTCTGAATATGATGCATCCAGATTATTGACCATCTGGTTAAAAGAGGAGGCTAGTTCACCGATTTCATCGGTGCGTTGAATATCCATACGTTGCTTGAAATCTCCAGCCTGGATCTTTAACATCAGATCCCGCAGAGTGATAATGGGTTGGGTAACCATTCTGGATAGCAGATAGTTTCCAGCGGATCCAAGAGTTAGCAGAACAATTGCAAGGAAGACCATTAAAAAGATAGATGAGTAGTGCTTGTAGCGCACCATATCATCGAGAAGGAAGTACACCTGAATAAAGCCCATCCGCTCACCGATGGCTTTAATTTCGTAGAAATATTGCAGTACGGTATGATCCTGCCATTGAATGATATTTGTCTCTATACCACCATTGCTCAGAACGTTACCCGGCACTGTTAGTTCCTCTGGAGTGGTTACGGGTCCTTCAAGAGCAATAACATGCCCTTTTCTATCATGGACACTGATAAGGAGAACACCATCGACGCGAAGCATATCTTTGAGACGAATCTCAATGGCTTTACTACTGTGGTCGAAAATTTCGTTGGCTATGGGGTCCTTGTCTCTTTCAATAAGAGTTCGGATTAAGAGTTTGTTACGATTCAGGATATTGTCGCTTAGTTTATTTTGGAAGGGAATAAATATTGCTGTAAAGAGAAGGGAAAACAAGATAAAAATACCTAGTATGGTGATTAAAACTTTTTGTTTTAAGCCAAGGCTAAACATCTTGTAGTTCACTTTCTTTATGGTTTAACTGTTTTAACAAATGAGGATGAACCATTTTCAAGGCGTAGGATCACAGCTGCCTTCATTGGGTCTCCGGTTTCGTCGAAGGTGATACTTCCCGTGGCTCCTTGAAAGTCAACGGTATCGGCAAGTGCCTCTCGGATAGCTCGTCTCTCACTGCTTCCGGCCCGTTTGATACCATCCAGTAAAACCATAAGAGCATCATTTGCCAAAGCCAGACGGGATCCTTTAAACTGTTCTTTGCCGTATTTTGCGATGAGTCCGGCACTAATGAAATTGAGATTGTCGGGATGCCAGTGGTTGGTAAAGTAGTTTCCGTCAAGTTCAGAACCGGCAAAGGTGTACATTGTTTCATTCCAACCGTCTCCACCCATAAATACAAAATTATTTCTTAATAGTACTGATTGGCGGATGATCAGAGCTGAATCCCGGCTATAACCGGACAGGTAAACCACGTCAGGCTTTAGGCGGTGGAGATCTTTGATTTCTTTCTCAAAGTCGGTATTGGTGCGGAGGTAGTTATAGCTGGCAACAACAGTGCCTCCCAGTTTCTTAAATGATCGACTGAACTCCTGTGACAATCCTCTACTGTAGGCACTACTTGCATTGACAAATATTGCTGCTGTCTCTGCCTGCAAGTCTTCACGAGAAAACTTTGCCATGACTTTTCCCTGGAAGGGGTCGGTAAAGCAGACACGAAAAATATAATCACCAATTTCTGTGACGTCCGGTTTTGTTGCCAGGGGAGAGATGAGAGGAATTTTTTCTCTTTGGAATACTTCGGCCATGGCCATGGTGTTTGAACTCCAGGCTGCTCCAATTACACTTGATACATCTGCTTTCACAGCGTCTAGAGCGGCTTGTTTTGATCCGAGTGGAGTGCTGAGGTTATCAAGTTCAATTAATTTGATTGGTCTGTCTAGAATGCCACCGGATTGATTTATGTCATGCGTTAGAAGTTGGATGGCCCTGAAAAAATCGTCGCCCACATCTGAAGCTCGTCCGGTTTTGGCGAAAATAACTCCGATGCGTATCGGTTCAGCACAGGCATTTGAGGTAAACAGAAAAATAACTAGTCCAATAAATAGTAGTCTTTTCATGTTGAGTATCTCTTGGAAAGAATTGGTTTAGCTACACCTTGCAGATTCGGGGTAAAAAGTATCAGTCTATTTGTAGGAGACAGAAGAGTTGCAAAAATAGAATCCTGCTAGTTATCGTATCGTATTTCAATGGATAATAACAAGGGCAATTTATTGTTCTCAACGAATAGGTACCATCCAAAAAAATGGTTAGAGGTGAAGAAGGGGATAGATATGTTCTTTTAATGAACAGAGCAGGAGATACAAGAGTCGTAGGCCCGTATTAACATGGCTGCTAATAATTCAATTGCATCGTCTTTTGTTTCCTGGGTGGCACACTGTTCTGCAAGTTCTTCGATATCATGGAAAATGTTCGCATGATTCTGGCCCGTGGGGGCAACACAATCTGCCTTTTCTGTGATTCCCTGGTCGTTGAATTCAAAACAGTTATAGGTGTTCCGCGTGGCCATTGCTAGACAATGGAAATTATGAATGGGAATTTTTATTGCGTATTGTTTGATAGGTATAATTACCTAGTGAAGTTCTAGTATTTTCCACAATTGTATTGTTGACGGTGTCATATTATACAGTACCACAAGTTGTTACTGTTACTCGATCTTTAAATGAATTCTTTATTAAAGTTCATTTCTGTCACCCTAAAAAGGAGGTATCAAGATGTTAGTAAGTCCTGAATTGATTCTTTGGCTATGGTTTGTTCCCGTAGGCCTTTGTGTTTTTCTTCCCCTAGTCGTTGGTGGTGTTCATTTTATGAAAACCAGACTGGTATCAAAAAGTTCTGAAGGTTTGAGTGATGAATCAATTGTTGCAGAAAGACCAGAAGGTATTTTTTTACCAGAAGGGGTTGCTGTTGATCGCCGTGATACAAATAGAATGGATCGTAGATCTACTGACGTCGAGATTGGCGGTGGTGAAGGCTGCCTCGCTTAATGGTGTAAAGTCACAACAAAACTGGCACTGGCAGTCTACGTTTTTAGTGAATTTATAAACATAAAGGCTTTGTATAAAATATTCGGGTAAAAGAGTGATAGCCGACGGATAAGGGCTATGGTAAAATGAAGGCATTATTAATTAAGTAACGAGGCTTAATGATGTTTTCTGGAAAATATTTTATATATATCAGTTTGTTGTGCGGTGTTTTGATGGTACAGACAGGATGTTCCGTTTCCTATTCTCTGGAAAAATCATCCGATTCAGTTTCAGGAAGTCTTGATTCAATAACTTCTATTTCAACATCCTCGTCTGGTGGAGGTGAAGAAGAAGCAAAAATTAAGGAAACGGGTACTGTCTACGAAGAAGATGTGGCTGCTGTTACTGTACTGTATGTTAGTCGTGAGAAAACCACTGATGATTATCAACGGCAGGTTTCTGCTATTGCAAAAAACCATGGAATCAGTGACTGGGAACAGGAAGAGAGTACATTCTTTGGTATGGGAAAAGGTTTGAGGCGGGCAGGGGTCAGTGAAGGCTCCATTGTTAATTTGCCGTTTTTCCGTTCCATTGTAAAGAGTTCCAATTATTCCAGTGTGATCATGGGATATAAAATGTAGCTTTCTTCAGCTTCCCTATGCGACGGTTTCTTTGTTTATTGCTGCTGGTATCTCGTTTGTTCTGTCCCGGCCTCCTTTTGGCCGACGAGATGCCCGAGAAGAGCAGTGTAGCGTCCATTGATTTTCTCTATATAAATGCCAATGCAGGTGAGGCGGCAGGTGGGCATACCGCTCTACGTCTTGGTGACGCAGTTTTTCACTATCAGTTCTTCCCGGATGGTACTTTCCTGCTGGTTCGTGAGCCCTGGGATTCCTTTCTGTTTTTGTATAATGAGCTCCATAATCGTAGTATTTCCATAGCATCCCTTCCGTTGAATTTCTCTGCTGCCAAGCAAATCCGTAATCATTTTGCAGAACTTCTTGCCGAGCAGGAGCATTTCTTTCGCGATCTTGAGCAGCTGTATAGGGAAAAACGTTTTTTTCAACGTTTGCTTGCTGATAGTTTTGAGCAGCCCGTCGAGGCTCTTGGCTTTTTCTCAAAACAAGGACAATCGCCCCATCTTGTCGGCCTTGTTAAACGAATAGAGACAACTCTTGGTGCAGGTTTTCTTCAGCAGTTGCTGAACGAAGCAGAAAGTAAGGTAGAACAAGAGATTGTTGCAATCAACAGAGGCAAACGGAGGGAAAGCTCTTTTCAAGAAATTCTTGCTCTTCGTGAAGCACTTCGGGTTCTTTCTGAGAATCGGGGGCTGGGTAGATTGGCATGTGTTCCGAGCATGCAGGAGGAACGGAGTCTAATTGCCGATGAAAAAGTTCTCTTAAAAATATTTTCCGACTATCTTACCGAATCAATAGGGAAACTGCTGCAATCGAAACGGCCAGATAGTGGATCTGTAATTCTTCTGCAGACAGCGAGATATCTGGCTATACAGCACTCGCTGGCATCGGGACGACTGCTGACTCTTGATCCGTTTTTCGAAGGTATCCGTGATGTGCAGTTGAGCCGTGAGGAGACAGGCGATGGTCGATTGGGAGCTTTACAGGAGACTCTTCTGCGGCAGTCAGCAACACGTCGTGATCTGTTCTTTGAGGAGAAACTGCATCCGGAAATTGCCTATTCTCTTCTGGAGACAAGTAGGGCAAGAGCGTGGGAGTTGCAGCAGGTGAATGATGTACAGCGCAGCGTTCGGATTTTAGCAAAGGTTACCCTTCCAACTCGGCCTGGCGTTGTAGGTGTTGCTGCATTGAAGCCTGATCCGGAAGTGCTGCACACAAACCTCGAGCTGCTTGAGAAGGCGCTTGAAGTAGAGCGGAAAAGAAGCAAAGAGCTCTATGGCTATAATCTTTTTACTCGAAATTGTGCAACCGAGCTGATCCGGTCTCTCAACTCCACCTTTCCAGATTCCGGATCTGGAAAGGCCGTTCTTGGTGCCTGGATGGAGCCGGAGAGTGGTTTGGCTTTTATTCCTTTTCTGTTTTATGAGCAATCGGTGAACGCATTTTCACTTCAGGATGAACAGTTTATCCAGGCAAGACGTTTGCGGAACCTGGAAATTCTTTATAAGCAGGAGAGTGATCTGCTGGTTTGGCTCAGGGAATCCAATACATTGAGCTCCACCCTGTATCAGCCACGCAGTAAGGATACCCCCTTTCTTTTTTTTACTGATGATTCTCTGCTGTTACGCCCTGTGTTCGGTATTATGAATGTGCTCTATGGTACGGCTTATAGTGTGGCTGGTATCGTTAATTTGCCATTTGATGGTGGTGAGCACCTGAACCAGGCATTACGGGGGGTTTTTTACAGTCTGCCGGAGCTGACATTTGGCAATATCAGAAAGGGCAGTTATTCCACGGGGGAGAACAGCACAGATCATTGATAGAATGTAGAGGCAGAGTGATGCTATAGGGAGTATTTTTGCCCCATTTTCTGGATTTCCCGGCTCACGCTATCGCGAAGCGTTGTGGGGGCAAGTACCTCTGCCCTTGCACCATACTGGAGAATCTTCATAATGATTTCCCGATCATCATTTACCGGCAGGGAGAGAATTATACCATTTTCCACTTCTTCGATTATCTGTTTATCATGCCAGTATTGTCTTTTTACAAGCTCTGCAGCCGTTCCGGTAAAGGCGATTTTCGCGTGATATCGAACATCTCCTGTAAATATTCCAAAGGCATCATATAGAAGAGACGGGGAGGCAAGTTGTTGTGGGCCGCTTCGTTTTGTTCCGGTTTTCGCTTTTTCGATTCTAGCCATATGAAACAGGCGATGATCCTCTCTTAGGTGACAGTAAGCCAGAAGATACCAGCGTCCCTGGTAGTTGATAAGGCGTTGTGGTTCCAAAGTACGATCGCTTTTCAGGCCTTCAGCTGAACAGTACTTAACTTCAAGCAGGCGATCTTTTAACACTGCCTCAATAATTGTCTCAAAAACAGCTGATTCTAGTGACTCTACCTCAATCCATTGGCAGAGAACATTCTCCATTAGTTGCTCATAACCGGGAGCAATCAATTGACTTAAACGTTTTTCAAGCTTTTTCATCTCGGGGAGACTGCCAAGCCCTGCCTCATCTGCCATTTTATTCAGCAATCCCATAAGAAAAAGAATTTTCGGACTGTCTTCAAAGGGGAGAGCGAAGTCGTTATCGGTATAATAGAATCCCTTACGGCTGGAATCAAAAGCCAAGGGAGCAAGGAGGCGATCGCGCATATAGCTGATATCACGGTGGGCGGTGGCACGGGAAAGCTCAAATTCTTCCATTAGTGCCTGGGCATTAGGAAATCTGTCCGCTTTAAGTTTCTGGTGGAAGAAGTAGATGCGTTCGAGACGGCTCATTGGGGTTTAAAGTATATTGGAGAGAAGTGGGATATAAAACTCTGCGAATTTATAAAACTCAGCTATAATACAGAAAATTAAGAACATGAATTCATTTTTGTGTCAATAACACATTGAATCTCTGAAAGGTTTTATTATCTGTCTGAACCACCTTCAGGCGTCAAAATAAAAGTAAAAAACTACAATGCCCCCACCTATCTGGATAAGCCACAGAGGACTCTCGCAACAGCATGACGAGAATAGCCAAATAGCTTTTCAATTGGCTTGTGAGGCAGGTTTCTCCTGGTTGGAAACAGATCTGCATAGCACAAAAGATAATCATATTGTGCTAAGCCATGACTCTACCCTGGATACGTCGGCATCTCGTCCAGGGATTATTGCTGAACTGACAAAGGCAGAGTTGAAAAAAGTCCAACTGACAAAGGGAGGGGAGTTCTTATTTCTTGATGAGTTTGTTGTGGAATTTAAGAAACACCATTGGGTCTTTGATATAAAGCCGAAAACTGCTGCTCAAACCACACGAATAGTGAGCAATATGTTATCCAATAAGCAATTAGTTTTGAGCCAGATAACCTTTCTTTTCTGGAATAAAGAACTCCAGGAAGACTTTTTGAAAGTTTTTCCCGAGGCTATCTGTTTTTCACGTGAGCCACAGTGTTACCGGACGGGAATTGCGGCCTTTTTGGGTTGTCCCATGTTGGGTAAGATCGAAAAGAATAAAATATACTCAATGTTTCCTCATAGGTTTGGCCTGTCTTTGCTGAACAAAAGAATAGTGCGGACATTTCATAGACGAGGCGCAGAGCTGATAGGATACTTACCCGCAACTCCAGCTGAAGTTCAGCAATGTCTTGATGCCGGGGTGGATTATATCTTAAGCAACGATCGACCTGTTGCTTGAAGGAAGTACAGCTCTCACTGAAAGTTGCTGCTACTTGGGTTTACGGCGATGTTTTACTGGAAGGATTTTCAACTGTTCCCGATATTTGGCAACGGTACGGCGGGCAATCTTAATATTGTTTTCCCCAAGTTTTAGAGAAATTGCGTTGTCACTGAAGGGCTTATAAGGGTCTTCTTTTTGAATCATTAGTCGGATACGTTCCCGGATGGATTCTGCGGCAAGTGCTTCTTCGCCCTGTCTCGGAATTGAAGTGGAGAAGAAATATTTCAGCTCGTAGATCCCTAAGGGAGTGTGCACGTATTTGTTTGAAGTTACCCGGCTGATTGTGGATTCGTGCATTTCGATATCTTCTGCCACATCACGAAGGATCAGCGGTTTGAGATGAGTGGCACCATGTTTGAAAAATTCGCCCTGGAATTTGAGAATACTGTCCATTACTTTGAAAATGGTACGCTGTCGCTGGTGCAGGGATTTAATAAACCATCCGGCATCTTTCAGCTTTTCTTTGATATAGGCCTTTGATTTCTTTTCCATGTTATCCTCTTCCGCTTGCAGCAAATTCTGCAATTGGGAAGAGAGCTTCAGGCTAGGAATATCTTCTTCGTTGAGATGGATAACAAATTCACCATCGATTTTACGAACATAGACATCCGGGACAACATAATTGGTTGTTTCTGTGCTGTAAGGAAGGCCAGGGTAGGGGGTGAGCTCGGATGTGATAAAGTCGATGGCTTTAATGACCTCATTACGCTTACGTCCGGTGGCCTGACTGATGGCCTTATAATTGCGGGTCTGCAAATGATTGAGGTGATCTGCTACAATTTTTGCAGCAAGAGAATCTTCCATTCCCATTCGTTCCAGTTGCAGATAGAGAGACTCTGAAACGTCTCGGGCTGCAATGCCGGGAGGGTCAAGATCCTGCATAACTTCCAGGATATATTCTGCAGAGTCATGGTCGCACTGTGTGTCTTTCATGACCTCTTCGAGGCTGCATTCGAGAAATCCATAACGATTGAGATTGCCGGCAATAAAAAGAGCAATATCCCATTCTTCAGGTTCAAGTTCTGCGTGGGCTAGCTGCCACTGGAGATAGGCCAGAAGCCCAGGCTTTTCAGAAATAAACTCAAACTGGCTGGGCGCATCTGCAGCAGGTGTTTCATGCGAAAAAGAGACATTACTGTCAAAGGTGTTGGCGTAATCCTCCCAGTTCGTTTCAGGGATAGTGCCTTCAGCTCGTACCTGTTCCGTGTGGTCCTGTTCTATGTCGCTCCCCTTCTGTTCGGTCGTGGAGGAAAGGCTTTGCTGGTTTTCCCTGTGCTCCTGAACACTCGTATCTTCTTCAAGACCGGGGTTCTGCTCAATCTCGGCCTGAAGTGCGTCGCCAAGCTCCAGACGATTCATCTGTAGCAGTTTGATGGCAAGGCGCAACTGAGGCGTCATTACCAGTTTTTGGGATAGCTTGAGCTGTTGTCTGAGTTCGAGGGCCATTCTGTTTTTTAGATCACATGCTGAAATTTTCGCCAAGATACATCTTGCGGGCTACTTCACTTTCAATAATATCATCTGCAACACCGCTGGTCAAAATTTGTCCTGCATTCATAATGTAGGCAAAGTCGCAAACCTGAAGGGTTTCCCGAACATTATGATCTGAGATCAGAACTCCCAAGCCCTTATCTTTAAGAGCAATGATGAGTTTTTGGAGATCGGCCACTGCAAGAGGGTCAATTCCGGCAAAAGGTTCATCGAGGAGGATAAATTGGGGGCGTGTTGCAAGAGCTCGCATGATTTCAACCCGGCGCCGTTCACCACCGGACAGGGCGTGACCCTTGTTGTCCCGGAGGTATTCAATCTTTAAATCTGCCATGAGTTCATCGATCCTGTTCGTGATCTCATTTTTTGAAAGTCCTAATGGCTCCAGGATGATACGGACATTTTCTTCCACCGTCAACTTCTTAAAGACGGATGGCTCCTGGGCAAGATAGGAAATGCCTTTTTGGGCCCGCATATGAATGGGGAGCTTGGTTATTTCCTCGCCATTGAGCAGGACGCGTCCGCCATCGGGACGGATAAAACCCGCAATTGAATAAAAGGAGGTGGTTTTACCTGCACCATTTGGCCCAAGCAGGCCGACGACAACACCGGTATTCACCTGGAGACTTACTCCATCAACAACGGTGCGACTGCGGTATCGCTTAATGATTTTATCAGTTTCCAGTTGTGCCATGGTCGTTATTGTGGGGTGAGGGTTGCTTTTACCCTGCTTGGTTTTGCCGGTTCGCCGGAATTGTCGCCAACGGTTGCAGAAGGCCGATCGCCAACCACTTCGGAGCGCCCTTCATCAAGATAGTAGATAATGGTGTCCCCGGTTACCAGATTTGTGTCCTGCCATGCTTTGGCATTCCCGCTTAGGATTACCTTGCGTTCCTTTGCCAGATAGTTCATTACCTTTCCAGTGCCGAGCCATTCAGCCTTGGTTACCTCTACATTGCCAACACATTTAAGACGTTTAACTTCCTGTTTCTTGCCTTCTGTGGCAGGGGTATAATAGACTGTCATTTCATCTGATCGTATACGAACATCGGCTTGTGCTGCGTCCACATTTCCAGTGAAAAGAACATTGTTCTCCTCCTCAAGAGAAGTCATGTGATCCGCCTCAATGGTAATGGGTGCACCTGCCGCAAAAAGAGGGCTGCTACAGAAAAGAAAGTAAAAAATCACCCCTGCGAGCAGGTGGCGTATTGGTTGTTTTCTCAAGAATATTCTCCGTATACACAAAGTAGGAATAATTTCATTGCAATTACCAGGCCTAATATAGTCGTGGTGTGTAGGAAAGTAAAGAAATCCCGGTGTTGAGAGGAAAAGAAAGATTTCTTTACTTCAATCAGATGAATCAGTAGAATGGGACATGTTGGTTTGAAATGATTGTACTTGTTTGATTTGAAAAGAAAATATAGCTGTTGTAGAAAAGGATACAAAGATATGCAGGAAAGTATAGATCGAGCCAGAGGATTAATAGAGTCTCTTCCCTATATGCAGGAGTTCAGGCATAAAACGGTGGTTATAAAATATGGCGGTCATGCCATGGTGGATGAGAATCTGAAAAAGCAGTTTGCTCTTGATGTTATCCTGATGAAGCATATCGGGATTAATCCGGTAATTGTTCATGGCGGTGGGCCTCAGATCAATCGACTTCTTGATAGGCTTGAGATTAAACCCAGTTACGTTCAGGGGATGCGGGTAACCGATGGTGAGACCATGAGCGTGGTCGAGATGGTACTGGTTGGAAAAGTGAACAAGGAGATTGTTGGAAATATAAATCACTGCGGAGGGCGGGCCGTTGGACTTTCGGGGCGTGATGGTGATCTTATCTACGCTGAAAAGATGAAGGTCAGTAAGAAAAATGATGAGGCTTTGAAGGACGCTCCTCCTGAATTGATCGATCTCGGTCGGGTGGGGCAGGTAACCAAAGTGAACCCGGAGATTTTACAGGCACTGGATACAAATGATTTTATACCGGTGATAGCGCCTGTTGGTGTTGGGGAGGATGGGCAGGCATTTAATATTAACGCAGATATTGTTGCCGGGGCCATTGCAGCTGAGTTGCAGGCGGCAAAGCTGATTTTGCTTACCGATGTTGCCGGGGTTCAGGATAACGAAGGGACACTGCTGAAGTCTCTGAAACAGGGTGATCTTGAGGGCTATATCGACAGCGGGACCATCGCAGGCGGTATGATTCCCAAGGTAAGATGTTGTGGCGATGCCCTAAAAGGCGGAGTGACCAAAACACATATTATTGATGGCAGGGTTGAACATGCCATCCTGCTTGAAATGTTTACCCGGGAAGGGATAGGAACGGAGATTGTCTGATGAGTGAAGAAAATGCAAGCTGGGCCCAAAGGAGTGACGATGTGATTATAGGAACCTATGCACGTTATCCAGCCACCATGGTGAAGGGTGAAGGCTGTATCCTGACCGATGCTGAAGGAAAAGAATATCTGGATTGTCTGGCGGGGATTGCCGTCTGCAGTCTTGGCCACTGTCATCCGGCTGTGAGTGATGCCGTATGTGCCCAGGCCAAGCAGTTGGTACATGTATCGAACCTGTATTACACCCAACCCCAGACAGAATTGGCCGAGCTGCTGATCGAAAATTCCTTTGCTGATCAGGTTTTTCTAGCCAATAGCGGCGCGGAGGCAAACGAGGCAGCCATAAAGCTTGCCAGGATTTGTGCCGGTCATGAACGCTATGGGATTATTTCGCTTGCCGGATCTTTTCATGGCAGGACACTTGCCACTGTGGCGGCAACGGGACAACCAAAATTTCACGAGGGTTTTGAACCCATGCCCGAAGGTTTTTCCCATGCTCCATTTGGAAACTTGAATGTACTGGAGGCGATGATAACCGATCAGACCTGCGCGATTATGTGTGAGCCCCTGCAGGGAGAAGGAGGAGTACGACCACTCGATGTCGAATATCTGAAGGGCCTGCAGGACTTGTGTAAAAAGCATGATTTGTTGCTGATATTTGATGAAATACAGACGGGAATCGGGCGAACCGGAACCTTTTTTGCTTACGAACAATTAGGTGTCGTGCCGGATATTATGACCGTGGCTAAGGCTCTTGGCAATGGATTGCCCATCGGTGCCATGCTTACCCGGAAAGAGATCGCTGCTTCACTGGTTCCTGGAACCCATGGTTCCACCTTTGGAGGGAATCCGGTTGCGGCAGCTGCGGCGGTGGCCACCCTGAAAATCATTCTGGAAGATGGCTTTCTTGAGGATGTCCGGGAGAAGGCTGACTATCTGCAAAAAGGGCTTGATGATCTTGCCGGACGTTTTCCGCTTCTTGCCAGTGGTGCAAGGGGAATGGGGTTGCTTCAGGGGCTTGTTCTTACCGAAAAAGGAGTTGAACAAGGTGGAGCAATAGTGAAGACTCTGTTTGATAAAGGTGTGCTTATCAATTTTGCTGGAAATGCTGTGCTGCGCTTTTTACCGCCACTTATTATCAGCAGAGATGAAATTGATCGGTTGTTGGCCGCTTTGGCTGAAGTTTTGGGAGAATGTAAGGTCTGAGTCGTTCTTTTCACGAATATCTTTGCAAATCGATCCTGTTTTGGGTAAATATGGTTTCTTTCCCCTATTATAAAGCGATTGGGCTCGGGGATATAGATTAAATGGTAGCATCTTGAAAGAGATGTGCCAGTGAAAAAAGATACGAGTCATGGTACGCCACTTACAGTCATTACAGAGTTTTAGCAAAGAAGAGTTGCTTGGTTTTATTAATCGTGCAATTTTGCTTAAGGAAGAACGTCTCGCTGGAGTCAACCATCAACAGCTGGCTGGAAAAACAGTTGGATTAATATTTGAAAAACCCTCCACCAGAACCCGCGTATCCTTCGAGTCGGCCATGTATGGTCTTGGCGGACAGGTTATCTTTCTTTCCGGTCGCGATACCCAGCTTTCCCGTTCCGAGCCCCTGAAAGATATGGCCAGAGTTATGGCTCGTTATGTGGATGGAATGGTTGTGCGAACCTTTGGCCAGAATGTGGTTGATGAGTTGGCGGAGTATTCCTCGGTTCCGGTTGTGAACGCCCTCACCGACCTTCATCATCCCTGTCAGATTTTGAGTGATATCATGACGGTAGTTGAGAAAAAAGGAAATATTGAAGAGTTGAAGGTTGCCTGGGTAGGGGATGGTAACAATATGGCCAACTCCTGGATACAGGCTGCCAGTCGAATCGGTTTCGAACTGATTCTGGCATGCCCTGAAGGCTATGATCCGGATTCTGAGATAATGGCTGCTGCCCAAAAGGAAGCGGTAAAGCCAATTACGGTGACACGCAGTCCTGAAGAGGCTGTGGCGCAGGCAGATGTAGTCAATACAGATGTTTGGGCTTCTATGGGACAGGAAGGAGAGGCGGAAGAGCGTCTTGCTATTTTTCAGCCGTTGCAGATTAATTCTGCATTGATGGCTAAGGCTCCTGCTGATGCAATTGTTCTGCACTGTTTGCCGGCTCATCGTGAGGAAGAGATTACGGAAGAGGTTCTGGAATCGGATCAGTGTGTTGCTTTTGATCAGGCAGAGAATAAGATGCACATGCACAAGGCCATTCTGGAGCAGCTTATTGGCGGTAAGTGACCAGGAGCACCGCATATTTGTACGGTCACAACTGACCGCATAGAGAAGACTATAGCGGTCAGTGGCGCCTGTACAAATCTGCGGCACCCTGATCACTTACTTGGTTTTGGTACATAAAAGAAATAAGAAAAATAAAAAAATTTCCTGGTTGTTTTTATGGGAGAGGTAGGAAGATATAATGGATGTTAAAAAGATAGTGCTGGCGTATTCCGGCGGATTGGACACTTCGGTTATTCTGAAATGGCTGGAAGAAGAGTATGAGTGCCCTATTATTGCCTATGCTGCCGATGTGGGTCAGACGGAAGACTGGGACGCAATTCGTGAAAAGGGAATGGCGACTGGTGCTGAAAAAGTTATTATTTCTGATCTCCGTCAGGAGTTTGTGGAAGATTATATTTTTCCGGCTTTTCGCTGTAACGCCATCTATGAGGGATCCTATCTCCTTGGAACATCCCTTGCCCGTCCAATTATCGGGAAAGAGCAGGTGCGTATTGCCCATGCTGAAGGTGCGGATGCCGTGAGTCATGGTGCCACAGGAAAGGGAAATGATCAGGTTCGTTTTGAATTGTCTTATCTTGGTATTGATCCAAGTCTGAAAATTATTGCTCCCTGGCGTATCTGGGACCTGAATTCCAGGGCCAAGCTTGAAGAGTTTGCCAAAAAACACAACATTCCGGTACCCACCACCAAGAAGAACCCTTACAGTTCCGATGAGAATATTCTTCATATCAGTTTTGAAGGCGGCCTTCTGGAAGATCCGTGGAATGAGCCCGATGAAGATATGTACCGTCTTTCTGTCTCTCCTGAGAAGGCACCGGATAAGGCGACCTATCTTGAGATCGATTTTGAAAAAGGTGATCCCGTCGCCATTAATGGTGAACGAATGGATCCTCTGCCGCTGTTTGAGGCATTAAACAAGGTTGCAGGTGCCAACGGTATTGGCCGCCTTGATTTACTGGAAAATCGTTTTGTGGGTATGAAGTCTCGTGGTATTTATGAAACTCCTGGCGGAACCCTGCTTCGGAACGCCCATCGTGATCTTGAAACCCTCTGTATGGACCGAGAAGTTATGCGGATTAGAGATTCTCTGGTACCTCGGTATGCGGAGATTATCTACAATGGCTTCTGGTTCTCCCCCGAGCGGGAACTGCTGCAGGTGACTATGGATGAGAGTCAAAAAACAGTGAATGGCACGGTCCGCATGAAACTCTATAAGGGGAATTGTGTCTCCGTTGGCAAAAAGTCCGATTACTCCTTGTATCAGGAAAGTTTTGCCACATTCGAAGAGGATGATGTTTATGATCAGGCCGATGCTGGTGGTTTTATTCGTCTTAATGGGCTGCGCTTACAAATTGTAGCTATGCAGAAAAAGTAAGTAATTCCAGGCACCACAGGTTCGTGTGATTTCTCCTGTCCGCATAGTAAGGCTATGGCGGACAGGAGAAATCACACGAACCTGCGGCCCCTGAAATCACTTACTGTGTGATGGGCTTTTGATTAAATGAGAGCCACTTTGTTAGATAAACTATACGTTGAAAAGTAATGGCAATCAAGAAAAGCAGTAACAAATCACAAAAGCTTTGGGGCGGACGTTTTGAAGAGGCCACTGCGGCCTCGGTGGAAGCATTTACCGAGTCCATCAGTTACGACCAGCGTCTCTATTCCTACGATGTAATGGGCAGCAAGGCACATGCCACCATGCTGGCAGCCAACGGTCTGTTAACGGCAGAAGAGCTGACAACTATCACCGATGGCCTGTCAGATATCGAGAGCGCTATTGATACGGGGAACTTCTCCTTCAAGAGTGAGCTTGAAGATATTCATATGAATATTGAAAAGGCACTCATCGATGCCATTGGTCCCGCCGGGGCCAAGTTGCATAGTGCCCGTAGCCGTAATGATCAGATAGCACTTGATCTTCGTCTCTATCTTCGTGATCAGTGCGACAGGTTTGTGTTGCTGCTTGATGGTATACAAAAGGCCTTTGTGGTCCTTGCCAGAAGATATATGGGACAGGTAATGCCAGGCTATACTCATATGCAGCGGGCCCAACCGGTGCTTATTGCCCATCATATGATGGCCTATTATGAGATGTTTGGCCGCGACAAAGAACGCATTGTAGATTGCAGGAAACGGATCAATATTATGCCCCTTGGCGCTGCTGCCATGGCGGGTACGGGTCTGCCAATTAATAGAGAAATGGTTGCTGATCTTCTTGGTTTTGAGAAAGTCACTGCCAACTCCATGGATACCTCCGGGGATCGTGATTTTGCTATTGAGTTTGTCTCCTGTTGTACCATGACTCAGCTCCATCTCTCGCGCCTGTCAGAAGAGCTTGTGCTCTGGTCCAGTCAGGAATTTTCCTTTGTGAGTATCGCGGATAAATTCTGTACCGGCTCATCCATTATGCCGCAGAAAAAAAATCCGGATATCCCGGAGCTGATCCGCGGAAAATCAGGTAGAGTTGTGGGCAGTCTTATGTCTCTTATCACCCTGATGAAAGGCTTGCCACTGACCTATAACCGAGATCTTCAAGAAGACAAAGAGCCGGTTTTTGATGCAGTTGATACCGTCTCTGCTTCCCTTGCCATTATGACTGAGATGCTTGGCAACCTGGATTTTAATACAGGGCGTATGGAAGAGGCAACACGAACGGGTTTTATGACAGCTACGGATCTTGCCGACTATCTTGTACTTAAGAATGTACCCTTTCGTGAAGCACACGGTATTGTGGGCCGAGCAGTTGCAGTCTGTATTGAGAAGGGCTGCGAATTAACAGATTTAACTCTCTCAGAGGTTAGAGAATTTTCTCCGATCATTGATGAGGATGTTTTTAAGGTATTGAGTGTTGAAGGTTCTGTGAACTCCAGAGTCTCGACCGGTGGAACCGCAACACTGCGGGTTGAAGAAGCAGTACAAACTGCTGAAAAACAAATGGGAATTGGAGAGTAAAAGATGTTGAGAAAAACACATATTGCAGGGGCAATTCTTCTTACCGGGACACTGTTTCTGGCAGGAGGATGTGGCTATAAGACTGAACCAGTTCCTCCCGATTCTATTGTTCCCAAGGCTATTGAAGATCTGCGCTATTCGGTGAGTGAGAAAGGGGTTACCCTCCAATGGTCATTTCCAAAGGAGACAATAAAAGGTACTGATCTTACCGATATTACAACGTTTGACGTCTCTAGAGCCGTGATTCCTGTCAATGATTTTTGTCCCACATGTCCCATTCCTTTCACCGAGGCAATAAAGGTTCCAGGTGGTGTGGTTGATCCGGAAAGTACTCGTCAGGGCACCTATGAAACTTCTCTGCTCCGTTCCGGGCATAAATACTTTTTTAAGGTAAGTGCCAGAACAAGCTGGTGGGCAGCAAGTCCCGATTCTAATATCGTCTCTTTTGTCTGGCATATCCCGGCTCAAGCTCCGGAAGGTGTGACGGCGACGGCTGCGGAATCCAGTGCCGTTGTGAGTTGGAATGCTGTAACAAAGCTTATGGATAACGAAGATGTTAGCTATCCTATGATATATCAGGTAATGCGCAGTAAGGACAATGTGGGCTATGCAAATATTGGTGACTCTGTCCCTGACACTCGCTTTGTTGATAAAGCGTTGAAAACTGGAGTGACCTATTATTACAAGGTTCAGTCAATCATTATGGTTGGTGACGATCCTGTGAGTGGTGGCCTTTCCGATGCAGTGAGTGTGACAACCGTGGATCAGACTCCGCCTTCTCCACCCACCGGTATTACAGCAGTACAAACCGGGGCTGGTATTAAAGTTTTCTGGGATAAGTCTCGAGATGCGGATGTGAAGGGGTACCGTGTGTATAGACGCAGTGCAGACGAGAAGACAGCAAAATTAGTTGGTGATGTAAGCGGTGTCTATTCCATTTTTGAAGATGCTGATGTGGCAGCGGATGGAAGTTATTACTATTCTGTTACCGCCTACGATCAGATGGAAACTCCTAACGAGAGTGAAAAGTCTCGTGAGGCCAGTATCCGACATTAAACATTCAGGTATTACAAAACTGTTTTAAAGATATTATGAACCATTTTGAATACAAAAACGGTGAACTCTTTTGTGAAGATGTCGCTGTAAGTGATATAGCAAAAGAGGTAGGAACTCCGTTCTATCTTTACTCTAAGGCTACGCTGATCCGTCATTTTCAGGCCTTTGATTCAGGTTTTGAGGGTATTGAACATATTACCTGTTTTGCGGTGAAGAGTTGTTCGAATATTGCGATCCTGTCTCTGTTTGGAAATCTTGGAAGTGGCGCGGATATCGTTTCCGGCGGAGAACTGTTTCGAGCAGTAGAGGCTGGAGTTGATCCTGCAAAGATCATTTATTCAGGTGTTGGGAAGACCGAGGAAGAGCTGCGTTATGGGTTGAAATCCAATATTCTTCTCTTTAATGTGGAATCGGAGCAGGAACTGCAACGTTTAAATGCCGTGGCCGCAGATATGGGTGTTAAAGCACCAATCTCTTTTCGGGTGAACCCCGATGTGGATCCAAAAACACACGCCTATATCTCTACGGGCCTTGCCAAAAATAAGTTTGGTATCCCCATTCAGGAAGCGCTGGGCTTATACCTGCAGGCTGAAGCAATGGAGAATGTCGAGGTAAAGGGTGTGAGTTGCCATATTGGTTCTCAGCTGACCCTGATCTCTCCCTTTATTGAAACCCTGCGCAAGCTCAAAACATTTGTAGGGCAACTGGCAGAAGAAGGAATACGTATTCAATATATCGATCTTGGTGGCGGGGTGGGCATTGTCTATGATGATGAAGAACCACCCCATCCTAAAGAATATGCACAGGCTATTAAGGAAGAGTTGGATGGTCTGGAGGCTACTTTGATTCTTGAACCGGGCCGGGTGATAGTCGGGAATGCTGGCATCCTGGTGACCGAAGTGCAATACACCAAGACCAACCGTGGCGGTGAACAGGAGAAGCATTTTATCGTTGTCGATGCCGGAATGAATGATCTTACCCGGCCGAGTTTGTATGGTGCCTATCATGCCATTCAGCCGGTGAAGGAAGACAAGGATTCTGTTCAGGTTGCAGACGTGGTAGGGCCTATCTGTGAGACCGGGGATTTCCTAGGTAAAGATATGGATTTGCCTCTTGTTGAACAGGGTGATCTGCTGGCTGTCCTTAGTGCCGGTGCCTATGGGTTTACCATGGCATCCAACTATAATTCCAGACCCCGCGTTGCCGAAGTAATGGTTAGCGGTGATCAGTATGGAATTATACGTAAGCGTGAAAGCATGGAATCATTGATTCAGGGTGAGAATATCCCTGAATTTCTGGAGAAATAAAATGGATATTCAATTTCCCGTATCATTTGCCAAAATGAGCGGTACGGGCAATGATTTTATAGTGATTGACCATCGTAAAGTGCTGGTACCAGTAGAATTACAGCCGGAGTTTGTGCGTAAGCTCTGTCGGCGTATGTTCTCCGTTGGTGCGGATGGCGTTATCTTTATTGAAGGCTCTGACAAGGCGGATTTCAGTTGGCGTTTTTATAACGCGGACGGATCCGTGGCCGAGATGTGTGGAAATGGCGCCAGATGTGCGGCCCGTTTCGCCTTTGCAAGAGGAATAGCCGAGAAGAAGATGTCCTTTAAAACACTGGCGGGTATTATTGAAGCCGAGGTCTTAAATGATGACGGTGAGATCAGCCTTTTGATGACAACCCCCTTTGATTACAGGCGTGCTCTTACAGCGGAGCTTGATGGCGAGTCAACGGATATCTCTTTTATGAATTCCGGGGTTCCCCATGCTGTAATTTTTAAAGGGGAAGGACGAGATATAGCTGTGAAAAAATGGGGCCATGAAATTCGGTTCCATAAGCAGTTTGCTCCCGCTGGGACGAATGTCAACTTTGTTCAGCCTCTTGATGATGGTGGTATCCGTGTTCGTACGTATGAACGTGGCGTGGAAGATGAAACAATGGCTTGTGGTACCGGAGCAGTTGCTTCGGCCATCTTTGCTGCAGAAAAAGGAGTATGCTCTTCGCCGGTATGTGTCACCACATCCGGTGGGGAGCAATTAAAAATTGTTTTCGATTTGCAGGATGATGGCACTGCGGAAAATGTGTATCTGCAGGGGCCGGCAAGAATAATATATATTGGCCAAGTAACGGCCGAAGCAATGCTATAATAGAGGTTATAGATATCATGGAAAAGTATCATGGCGCAATAGTCGCAATCGTTACCCCTTTTATTAATAATGAAATTGATGAACAGGGTTTGGTGGATCTGATTAATTTTCAGATCGATAATGGAACCCACGGAATAGTTCCCTGCGGAACTACCGGTGAATCAGCTACTGTAAGCTTTGATGAGCATAAACGAATCATCGAGCTTACTGTAAAAACAGTTGCCGGACGTGTTCCTGTAATTGCCGGAACCGGTGCGAACTCGACAGCTGAATCTATTGATCTGGCAAGAAGCGCAAAGGCAAGCGGGGCAGATGCCACCCTGTCAGTGGTTCCCTACTACAATAAGCCCAGTCAGGAAGGTTTGTATCAGCATTTTAAGGCAATTGCCGAAGCTGTAGATATTCCGGTGATTTTGTACAATGTTCCCAGCAGAACAGTTACCAATATGCTGCCCGAAACCGTTGCCCGTCTGGCTGAGTTTGACAATATTATCGGTGTTAAAGAGGCCAGCGCCTCTCTGCAGCAGATCACAGAAGTGATTCGTCAGTGTCCCGATGATTTTATCTTACTTTCAGGAGATGATTTTACCTGTATGCCAACCGTCTTTATCGGTGGAAAAGGTGTTATTTCAGTAACATCAAATGTGCATCCACGTGGTATGGCAGATCTTATGGAAGCAGCACTTGCAGGAGATCTCAAAAAGGCTAATGAAATCCATTACAGCCTGTACCCACTGATGACATCCATGTTTGCAGCTCCTAATCCGGTACCTGCTAAAAAAGGTGCAGAACTGCTGGGTAAAATTAAGGATGGCGCACCTCGTCTGCCACTGACTGGAATTGATGATAAGGCTCTTGAAGCAGTGACCACCGCGATGAAAGGCGCAGGGATTCTGTAGGGGTAGGTATCGAAAACTGAACACTGAGTACTAAGAAAATGATAAATGTAATAATAGCAGGCGCAGCCGGAAGAATGGGGCAGCGCATTGGATATATGGTCAGTCAGCACCCGGAACTCAATTATGCAGCAGCATTTGAGGCTCCTGGCAGCCCCGCAATCGGAAATGATCCCGGTGTTATGGGCGGCTGGGGTGAGGCTGGAATAAAAATAGAAGAGGGTCTTGAGGCAGTTATCGATAAAGGTGATGTCATTATTGATTTTACCTTCCACGAGGCTACCATGCAGTTTGCCAAAGTTGCAGCGGCTCATAAGCGAGCCATGGTTATCGGTACTACAGGGCTCAGCGCTGAAGAACTGGCTGAATTAAAAACGCTTGCAGCTGATTTTCCCTGTGTCCAGGCGCCGAATATGGCAGTCGGAGTGAATGTCCTTTTTAAGCTTGCTGCAAAAACAGCATCTATTCTTGGCGATGACTACAATATCGAGATTGTGGAACTCCACCATAATAAGAAAAAGGATGCACCATCGGGAACGGCGTTAAAACTTGCTGAGATGGCGGCTTCAGGAGTGAAAAGAAACCTTGCTGAAGTTGGCGTCTATGAGCGTAACGGAATAATTGGTGAGCGCAGCGTCGAGGAAATTGGCGTGCAGACCGTCCGTGGCGGCGATATCGTGGGGGAACATACCGTTTACTTTTGTGGCCCCGGAGAACGTATTGAGATTACCCACCGAGCTCACAGTCGTGATAATTTTGCTCAAGGTGCAGCAAAAGCTGCTGCCTGGGTTGGTAACAAAGAGCCGGGCCTCTACACCATGTTCGATGTCCTTGATTTGCAGGATCTCTAAATATTGGAAGATACAAAACGGGTTTGGGTTGCACTTGGTTCAAACCTTGGGGACAGCAACCGTATTTTACAACAGGCCTGGCAGGAGTTAGGAGAGAAGGAAGAAATTGATCTTGTCTTACTCTCTAGCCCCTATGTTTCAGATCCTGTGGGAATGGAGAGTGAGAATCTCTTTCTAAATGCGGTTGGGATTTTTGAGACAACATATCCCCCGGAGCCTCTTCTTGCCTTGCTTCAACAGGTAGAAAGAGGCTTTGGTCGTGATAAAAAGAGTGATAAAGGCGGATATCAGGACCGACTGCTTGATCTGGATATCCTCTATTTTGATTCGTGCATTGTACAAACAGATACTCTGATCGTGCCCCATCCCCATATGGGTGAGAGATTGTTTGTGCTGGCACCTCTTGTGGAAATAGATCCTAAGCATTGTGACCCCATAAGTATGAAGAGTGTTGAGGATATGTATCAAATGCTGTTGCAGAAAATAGAGTCGAAGAGTACTGCCTTCCAGGAAATCAAATGCAGTTCCTGGATCTAAGTATTTGTCGACTTCCTTTAAAAATTGATATTATACTGGTAATGTGAGTCCGATAAAATTAATTGTTATAGCTATTCTTCTCTACCTTGGTTACCGGTTGTTGGTTGGTGATTGGAAGAAGAGGAAGGATGCCAGGAAAGAGGGTTCTGCACAGAACCTGGACACCGACGAATCGGTTACGGACGTATTGGTTGAGGATCCGGTTTGTCATAAGCTGGTTCCCAAGCAGCAGGCGATACGTCTGAATTCTAAAACGAGAAACGAGATTGTTTATTTTTGCAGCGAAGAGTGCTGCAATCTATTTGTTAGTCAAGAAGGAGAAAAGAAATGAAATTTTTTATAGATACCGCCAATCTGGAACAGATAAAAAAAGGTCTTGCCATGGGCATGGTCGATGGTGTGACCACGAACCCATCCCTTATTGCAAAAGAAGATAAGCCTTTTGAGGAGATCTTAAAGGATATCGTAGCCGTTGTTGATGGACCAATCAGTGCTGAAGTTGTCAGTCTTGAGGCTGAAGGCATGATTAAAGAGGCTAAGGTTCTTGCTGCAATGAGTGATAATATTGTGATCAAGATCCCCATGATCATGGAAGGTATTAAGGCTGTTAAGGAGTTGACCGCACTTGGCATTAAAACCAATGTTACTCTGATTTTCTCTGCTGCCCAGGCGTTGCTTGCTGCAAAGGCTGGAGCTACCTATGTGAGTCCTTTTGTTGGTCGTCTTGATGATATTGGTACTCCCGGGATGGATTTGGTCAATGAGATAATGTCAATTTACCGAAATTATGGGTTTACAACAGAGGTTATTGTGGCAAGTGTTCGCAGCCCGCAGCATGTGATGGAGTCTGCGGCAATCGGTGCTGATATTGCAACGATTCCACTAAAGGTAATTGAACAACTGGCAAAACATCCTCTTACCGATATCGGTATAGAGCAGTTTCTCTCAGATTGGGAAAAGAGAAAAAAATAGGGCTAGGAGTGAGCTGACGTATGGGGAAGAAGGTTGGACTTTTCACTGTGTTTGCAGGGGTTTTCCTGTTCTCTTTGTTTCCGTATGAAACAGAAGCGGTGATGTATGTTTGTATTGATGCTGCCGGGAAAAAGCAGTACACCAATATGAATAGTTCTGCTAATTGCCGACCATTACAGTCGCGTGTAGGAATTACAAAGAGACCTGGACTCCGAAATGCTTCCGTTCAATCGGCAAGTTATCGAACTCCTGTTCGAAGTGATTCTTCTTCCTATGATCATCATATCAGACGATCCAGTCGTCTTTATAACGTTGACCCTTTTCTGATCAAGGCAGTTATTAAAACGGAATCTGATTTTGATCGTCACGCTCTTTCTAGAGCTGGCGCTCAGGGCTTGATGCAGTTGATGCCTGCTACTGCAAGAGAATTACGGGTTCGTGATCCCTATAATCCTCGGGAAAATATCGATGGCGGAACTCGTTATTTGCGGGATATGTTGAAAATTTTTAACGGGAATGTGCAATTGAGTCTGGCGGCCTATAATGCCGGACCTACTCTGGTTAAGCGCATACAGAGAATTCCAGGAAATCCTGAAACTGTACATTATGTTAAAAAGGTTATGGCCTATTATAAGGGCTATCGAGGCTACCTCCCGCAGTCTAAAATCAGGATTGCTGCAATAACTGAGAAGTAATAAAAATTGTATCAAGGTGTATATGAAACAACTAATGACATGGCCCAATGCTCTCACCGGGGCGCGGTTTCTGATGATCCCCTTTATGGTGTTTCTTTTAACTCTTGAGCAGACCACTCTGATTGCTTTTTTGGCTTGGGCTGTTTTTGCGCTTGCTGCTTTTACCGATTGGCTGGATGGCTATCTTGCACGAAAGTTTAATAGTGAAACAGTCTTAGGAAAACTTATGGATCCGCTAGCTGATAAACTGCTGGTGACAGCGGCTCTTATCATGCTTATTCCGCTTGATCGTATAGCCGCCTGGGTTTGCATAATTATAATCAGCCGTGAAATATTTATAACGGGAATTCGAGGTCTGGCTGCAACCACTGGTACAGTCGTGGCTGCTGATAATCTTGGAAAAATTAAGAGTAATTTTCAGTATTATGGGGTTGGACTTCTGATTTTCCCATTGAATCTTCTTCCGATCCCATATCAGTATGAATCTGCGATGGTCCTTATTTATATTTCAGTAGTACTGAGTATTTGGTCGGCGGTAAATTATACGTATAAGCTCCGCAATATTTTCGTAGAAGCTTCCTGAATGCGCCATTTTTCTTGACAGTTCGGAGGCAGCTACAGTATTAATAATCGCATCCATTTTTTATGTGCCGGAGTGGTGAAATTGGTAGACGCACTGGATTCAAAATCCAGCGGATGTAAGTCCATGTCGGTTCGATTCCGACCTCCGGCACCATGATCGATATAGCGTAATTCTTAGATGTACAAAGGATTACGCTATTTTTGTTTTAAGTATTTTAATGTGTCAATTCAATTATAAACATTGCAATTGACATGATACATACAGGATCCTGATTACCACTCAAGCTCAGCTTGGCTATCCATTTGCTGTAGGAGCTCGCCAGTTTACAGTTACCTGAGCTTTAGTGGTAGTCAGGTACAGGATAAAGGTTATCGCATAATCGTTTTGCTGTTACAAGGCATTAAGCCAAGTGCAAAACATGACAATAACCTTATCCTTGCTGATTTTTCCTTTCATTGGTATCAACATGAAATAGTAAACTTATGTACTTCTTTAGAAAGATTATCAGCTAGCTCTTTTAATGTATGGGAATTATCGTTAACTTCACTACTTCCCGAGTTCATCGTTTGCGCAGCCTCACTCACTTCCGTAATATCCTTAGCGACTTCATCGGCAACGGTGGAACTTTGGGCGACATTCTCTGTAACCTCCTGAATACCTAGAGAAGCTTGACCGATGTTTTCAGATATTTCAGAAGTTGTTACAGACTGCTCCTCAACTGCTGAAACAATGGTTGTCACGATATCATTAATCTCATGGATTACTTTTGTTATTTGCTCGATCTGAGCAACTGTTCCAGAGGTAGATGCTTGTATTCCCTCGATGCGGTTTTTGATTTCCTGGGTAGCATCAGCAGTCTGTTTTGCAAGCTCTTTGATTTCGTTTGCAACTACAGCAAATCCTTTGCCGGCCTCACCAGCCCTTGCGGCTTCAATAGTCGCATTTAAGGCGAGGAGGTTGGTTTGCTCTGAAATCTCAGTGATTGTTTCTGTTACTTTACCAATCTCATTGGCGGCAGTTCCCAGCTCATCAATTTTTTCAGAAGCGCTTCCAGCTTCGACCACAGCTTTTTCAGTGATTGCTTGACATTGTTCCGTGTTTTTAACAATTTCATTGATTGTAGAAGTCATTTCATCGGTCGCGACAGAAACAAGGCTGATATTTATTGAGGCTTCTTCGGTGGCAGCAGCTACGGAATTCATATTTGAACTCATTTCTTCAGCTGCAGCCGCAACGTTCTGTGATCTATTAGCAGTCTCACTACTGGCTTCACTGAATTCATCGGCAAGTTCTCCAAGTGTTGTTGCCGAAGAAGATAGCGTCACGGAATGGGAAGAAATGCTACACATCATTGAGTTGAGACCCTCCAGCATTTTATTCAGGTCTTTACCCATAGCCCCTATTTCATCATTATTTTGAACGTCTAATCGATCTGAAAGGTTCCCTTTTGCAATATCATTAACAAATATGGAGAAAGAAGTGAGGGGTGATATGATACTTTTATTTAAAACAAACCAAATCACAATGCCTGTAAATACAAGAATACCTAAAACCCAGAGGATGATAGACAACTTTGCAGCGTTTACATGGGCATTCGCATCGGCAAGGGAAGAGACTATCTCAAAGGCACCATACATATCACCGACTTTAAGGCCTTCTTTGGTTCCCCCAACAACATCCTTATCTCCTTTAGGGCCCCCATGACAGAAGAGGCATTCCTTAGTGAGATATACAGAAGAAAAGAAATAAACGGTGTCATCTGTAATAACAGTTTTATTTTTTAATGATTTTTCCTTGAGCTCTCTAAGGATATTTCCTTCAAATTCATCCGGTGTGTTGTTATGATTCCTTGGGTTGAAATGTGGAGTTTTGAAAAGATACCCACTGGCTTCAGCATTCATTTGAGCTATGTTAATGGCTGTAATTACAGGTACTCCGTCCACAACTAACGATGGAGGAAGCTGCTCCAAAGGTGGGATCAGTCCACTACCCAACTTGTCTGCCATGTCACTTCTGGCTGCTTCTGCCATTTGGACAATGGCTTTGCTTTTTTCAATTAAAGCGTCTTCTGCACCGGATCGTATATCATCCACCCTTTGCCAGGCAAGGATTGAAGCAATAATAACAGGCCCTATAAATGCAAGAGAGAGAAACTTCCATTTAATGGAAAGGTCTTTTGTGTTCATGTTATTAATCCTTACAGTTGAAGTTGGATGTTTATATGGTAACAGGTTAATTTTATAGCTATATCGCCGTTATGCCTGCCTCTTTAAATGTTCGGGTTTAGTCCAGTTCTTTGAAGCTATTTTGTTTGTCATAATAAAAGTATATGGTGTATCGTAAGAAAATGTCAAATAGAAGTAGGATGTTGCATGGGATTTGGTGTTTTCGGGTTCATCTAGTAAATGAATATCTGTAAAGAGATATGATCTTAAACGACATGCAGCCACTTATGCTTCATGCTCTGGGACGCCTATTAAAATCGTCAGCAAAGTCAGCCTACGGCATGCTTACTTATTTTCCACACAGCGATATCACGGCAAAGTGAATGACACTGAAGGGGTAAGGTGGGAATAGTCATTGTACAGATGGGCTTTTTATTAAACACGGGAATTAGATCTAAATTGTACAATTTATGGCATTCTCATTCGCTATCATCATAACTATTGGTGATTATGTGAAACCTGAATGTCAGGTATAAAAATATCCCCGGTAAATATATTTGATTATTACCGAGGGGAAATATTGTCCGGACCGTACCCTGTTGTGCAAGCTTTTAAAGGGCAGTAATCCATAAGGAGGATGTAGGAGTGAGACTTGTTGAAGTGATTGCCTCACCGAAAAATCTCAAAAACCTTCCTGCCATAGTCACAAAGCTTGAGATTGCAAAATTCTGGCAGGCTGGCGGGAATCAGGACCTGGCCGTTTACCGTATCCTAGCTGAGGATGAAAAAACCCAGGAACTTCTTGACGCATTGCAGGGTATCCTCGGGCCGGAAGGTAACATTGTTCTACTCACCCCCGAGGCAGTTTTGCCTCAAAATGTTCCATCTACGGAAGAAGAGAAAAAAGCTGGCACTGAACAGACGACCAGGGAGGAGCTTTATCAGGAAGTAGAAAAAGGGGCACGTTATGGAAGTAATTTTCTGCTGCTGGTCACCCTATCCACTTTTGTCGCTTCCATTGGCCTGCTTAAGGATAATGTTTCCGTTATTATTGGGGCAATGGTTATTGCTCCTTTGCTTGGACCTAATATTGCCCTGGCTCTTTCCACTGCCCTGGGCGACACTAAACTCCTGTGGGCTGCTGTAAAGGCAAATGTCATTGGCCTCAGCCTGGCCACGGGCATAGCCATTATGGAAGGGTATCTCTATCCTGTCTCTCTCTCCAGCCATGAACTGCTGGCCCGTACTGTTGTGGGCTTGGACAGCGTGGCACTTGCCCTGGCCTCCGGAGCAGCAGCAGCTCTTTCTTTAACCACCGGACTCTCCAGTGTATTGGTGGGGGTAATGGTGGCAGTCGCTATTTTACCGCCAGCTGCAACCATGGGGATTATGATCGGTGCAGCTCAGTTTGATCTTGCCATCGGTGCTGCTCTGTTACTTGCGGTAAATATTGTCTCTGTGAATCTTTCAGCAAAGATTGTTTTTATTTTTAAAGGAATCAAACCAAGAACCTGGCTTGACAGTGAAAAGGCAAGAGAATCCACCACTGTTTATATGATTATCTGGCTGGTGTCATTAGCTATCCTTGTTGCTGTTATTCTTATGACAAAGGGTGGAAAAGGATGAAAGATACCCTTTCTATCAATAAAACAGACGTCTGAGTCGCAGGCCACTGTATCGGTAAGGCATTCTTTTTATCATTTACCTGACCGTCCATCCGGTAATGATTTTTCAGGCAGATCTTCATATATGAAAAAATAGGTTACTCATTTAAGTTGGTTTCTCATAAATCACGATTTGTGGGATATGTTTAGATCATACTTAGAACGAAAATATTGAGGATAAAAGAATGAAAAGCATAGTTAGCACCTTCGCCTTGACCATGGTATTTATTTGCCTAGTCATTACTGCCTGTCTGGGGGCACTTGCCATCTTTTACTCCAACCTGCCGTCCGCCTTACGCCCGATTGCCGGGGGGGGATTTGCGCTGGTGGCCATGATCCTCATTTTCTCCGGCCTTAGGAAGGGTAAACGTGGGGCATGGGTCGCTTTCCTGGTCTTGTTCGTGATGGTAATCGCTGCCTGGTGGCTGCTGATCCCGCCGTCCAACAGCCGAAACTGGCAGCCCGATGTGGCACTACTCCCCTGGGCCGAGGTCAAGGATAACCTGATCACCGTCCACAATATCCGCAACGTTGATTACCGCACCGAAACTGACTACTCGGTCCACCACTACGACCGGACCTTCGACCTGAGCAAACTGCAGAGTGTCGATCTCTTCCACGTCTACTGGGGGGCGCCCAACATCGCCCATACCATGATGAGTTTCGGTTTCAAGGACGGAAGTCATCTCTGCATCTCGATTGAGACCCGCAAGGAAATTGGGGAGGAATACTCTGCGATCAAGGGCTTCTTCAAACAGTTCGAGTTGACTTACGTGGTGGCAGACGAGCGGGATCTCGTCCGTCTGCGTACCAACTACCGTACAGATGAGGACGTCTACCTCTACCGTTTCAACGTGCCGATGGACTATGCTCGCAAGGTGCTGCTTGACTATCTGCGTGAGGTGAACAGCCTGAAAGACCATCCCCAGTGGTACGGGGCCATCCTTGCCAACTGCACCACCAGCATTTTGCGCCACACTACGCCTTACAATCCCGATGCGCGTTTTGACTGGCGGTTGATTGCCAATGGTTACATCGATGAAATGCTCTACGAGCGGGGAAATCTCGATCAGACGCTGCCCTTTGCCGAAATGAAAAAGAGAAGTCTCATTAACAAGAGGGCTAAGGCCGCAGATAAAGCCAGTGACTTCTCTCGACTGATTCGCGTGGGGTTGCCTGGAATGGAGCAATAAACATGCTCTTGTCAAAGACGATTCTCAGCTTCGGTTGGTTTCTGTCGGCATTCGTAACCGCGCAGCCATCCAGAGATACGGCTAGCGTTGTTATCCAGTTGGGTTATTATCGAAAAACAAAACAATGGATATTGAGCTATAAGTTCCTAGAGCCAAAAGAGAATAGCGAACTCCAATCATTATGAAAGACAGAAAAAATTCAATGCGAATACTACAAATACCTTCAGAAGTCGAAACACCACTTGGAATGTTCCTGTCCTTCATCGTTAGGACTGGAAAAACCATATTGCTCTTCGGGATCCTCCTGCCAATCCTTTTTTATCTCTCTCCAACACACAACATTTCTGCTGCAGAAACAAAACAGAAGCAGATAACCCAAACTGAAGCTAGCAAAGGTGAGCAAAAATATGAGGACAGAGACCTTGCTCAATTGTCTTTAAAAATTAATGAGCTCTCCCTGGACAATCTTGATATGTTGAAGGATATCAGGAAGCTGGCCAGGTTGCAAAATGTTATTGTATTGCTGGACAAGTATTCCCAAGCAAGTTTAAGGTTGGAGGGCGAATTTCGAGAATTTGAAGTAGATCCAAACGGGACTCGTCGTCAACTAGCTCTTCTGCAGTCAGAATTGGAGAATGCCACACTTAAAGTGAAGCAGATATTCAGCAAGATTGCCCACTCCATTAGCAAATTTGATAAGTGGATTGATTACTGGCAAGCGGAGGTGGCAGATTTCGAAGCGTGGGAGAAGGGGCTTGGCTCAAGTAATAGTCTGCCCTCTGTGCAACACCAGTTACAGCAACTTCAAGGAGTGATTCAAGAGGCTGAGAAGGAATTAGATGATTATCTGCAACCGCTGTTGAAGGTTCAACAAGATGCCGGAGATATACAGTTATCAATGCATCGACTTACTCTAAAAATTGATACACTTTTTGAAACTAAATTTCATTTTGATCATAAGTCGGTACAGCTCCTGTCACGTGCTTTTTTTAGCCAGTTTAATGGAGCCCTCTGGGACCAGGCTTTGGTAAATGCCGCAATCGAACTTCGGCCCAATTTTTCCAAACTTAATCCATACAAAACACAAATAGTAATTGTAGGAGTGCTCTTTTTTACCCTAATCACAGGCATGAAACGTTTCAGGCATACACCGGTTCCATCTTCAGGACAGAAGTATCTCAGCCAGCGCCCCTACTCATCTATTGGCTTTATAGCCTTGATAGCACTGTCAAATCTTTGCAGTGATGCAGGAAATTGGCAGTTATTCTTCGAGCTATGTGCACTTTTTTGCCTCTGGCGATTGGTCAGTGTCATAGTAAAGAATAATAAGTGGAAACCCATTATTAAAACTTTAATTACGACACTTGTTATTTATGGTTTTTTTCTTATAATAAAAACCCCTTACGTCGTCGATCGCTTGCTTATTGTTATTGTCTCAGTCATTCTCATTGCCATAGCACTTTTTTCCTGTCGCCGGGGTCGTCTACCTGAAAAACACAGCTTGTGGTTTATATGGCTGTCGCGAATCTTAATTGTCATTTTGATTGTGGTAATTGTTGCTGAGATGAGAGGAAGGTCTGATTTATCGTCATTTCTCCTATCAGCGTCAGTGGAGACACTCCTTTCAGTTGTTATGGTATGGGTTTTGTTCATTTGTATATCAGGCCTGGTTGAAATATCCCTCCATTCTTCCAGGGTTAGATTTTTTCAAAAAAATGCAGCCCAGTTTTATGACATGTGGCACCCCTTGCTTTTGGCATCGGCCATATTTTCTCTTATCCTTTTGACACTTATATCCTGGGGCGTCTATCCTTCTGGCATCATAGCACTGGAAAGTTTCAGCAATCTCGGCTCAACCATTGGAGACTTCAAGGTGTCTGTAGGTCGGTGTCTGAACTCTCTGCTTTTCTTCTACCTGGCTTTCTGCTTATCAAAGCTAGTAGAAATCATATTACTCGACGCCATATTGCCTAGCCGAAATATCCATAAGGGCGTTCAATTATCCATTGCGAGGTTATCAACATATTCAATCTTACTTGTAGGGTTTGTCGGTGGGCTATTGATCCTTGGTTTCGATATGACCAATCTGACCATTCTCGGAGGTGCTGTCGGTGTCGGTATTGGTTTCGGTCTCCAAGCTATTTTTAGTAACCTTGCCAGCGGCATAATTCTACTCTTTGAACGTCCGATCAAGGTGGGGGACGTTATCATGGTTGGAACGGATTATGGGGAAGTAAAAAAGATTGGGTTGCGAGCCACTATCGTTGAAACATTTGATCATTCTGAGATTGTCGTACCCAATTCAGCACTTATCACTTCAAACGTGACAAACTGGACGCTCGGGAGACGTCAGGTAAGGTTGAAAGTTCCCATTGGAGTGGCATATGGTTCTCCTATTGATCGTGTACTTGAAATCATAATAGAATGTGCGCTTGAGCATCCTCGAGTTTTGAGTACCCCAAAACCATCAGCATTGTTCCTTGCCCATGGGGCAAGCTCACTAGACTTTGAACTGCGAGCTTTTGTCCCAGATATCGACGACAGAATGAGTACAATTAGTGACCTGAATAAGGCAATAAACGATTCATTGGATGAAGAAGGTATAGAAATTCCGTTTCCACAGAACGATCTTCATTTGAAAACAGTATCTTCAGAGGTAAGGGCGGCCATGTCCAGCGAGAAGGCACAGGAAAATAATGCCAATACCTCTGTGCGTCGTTAGCACTCAACTCGATCATTTTACAAAAAGCTTGGATGCTAATCCTCTATGGACTATTACCAAAAACAAAATAGGGGCAGCAGATATAACCTGCTGCCCCAGACTCTGTTTACCTATTGCCTGGCTGCAGGGCTCTCAAGCTGCTTGATAACCCCGTCAATACCCAGTGTGTTGCCACGGACCGGCGGAAACTCCTTAAAGGATTCCAGCCATTGCCTGGTGAATACCTGGGCGGGAACAAAGAGCCACATGTTGTCAACCATCCAGCGGAGGTACATCTCCGACTCATGCCAGGCCCTTTCGAAAGGATCGGCCCTTAAGTTGATGACCTTCGGCCACGCAGGTTGGACGCGAACGGCGGAAGCGATGTTCCCCTCAAGGTAAGCGAAGTGAAGCTTCCAGTTATTGTACCGGATGGCATTCAGGTTCCCCACCTGGTCAAAATACATAATCTCCTTCCGGGGTGATTCTGCTACCTCCCCCTTGAACCAGGGAAGGAGATTATAGCCATCAAGATGGACCTTGAACTCCTTGCCATCTACAGTGTAGCCTGTTTTAAGTTTTTCCTTAATGTCCGGCTCTCCGACGGCTGCAAGCAGGGTAGGAATCATGTCTTCGTGGGAGGCAATACCGTTGAGCTTTGTGCCTGGCTCAATGACTCCCGGCCATTTGATAAAGGACGGAACGCGGAATCCGCCTTCCCAGGTTGTTCCCTTCTCGCCATGGAAGGGGATTGTACCGCCGTCGGGCCAGGTGAAGGTCTCTGCTCCATTATCAGTGGAATAAAAGACGATGGTGTTGTCGTCTATACCCAGCTCTTTGAGCTTGGCCATAACACGGCCAACGCCGTCATCATGCTCGAGCATTCCGTCAGCATAGAGTCCGATGCCGCTTTTTCCGTCCCATTCGTCGGTGAGGTGAGTAAAAACGTGCATACGGGTTGTGGTTATCCAGGTAAAAAACGGTTTGTCTTCTTTATGGGCCTTATCGATGAAGCCGAGCGCCGCATCGAGGAACTCAGTATCAGCCGTCTCCATACGTTTGCTTGTCATGGGCCCGGTATCTTCAACCTTCTGTCCACCTTTGCCGTCGGCAAAGCTGTGAATCACACCACGGGGGCCAAATTGATCACGAAACTCTTTATCCTTCGGATAGTAATAGCCTTCCGGTTCTTCCTCGGCATTGAGATGATAGAGGTTACCAAAAAATTCATCAAATCCGTGCATGGTTGGCAGATGACTGTCCTGATCACCCAGATGGTTCTTGCCAAACTGACCACTAGTATAGCCGTGGGGTTTGAGGAGTGTCGCAAGGGTAACCATCCCGTCGCCGATCCCCTGTTTTGATCCGGGCATACCAATGGTGAGCAGTCCCGTACGGAAGGGGTGCTGACCGAGAATAAAGGCCGCTCGTCCGGCTGTGCAACTCTGCTGAGCGTACCAGTCGGTGAAAAGCGCGCCCTCATCGGCAATGCGATCGATATTGGGTGTTTGATAACCCATCATCCCCTGGTTGTAGGCACTGATGTTCCAGTAGCCGATGTCATCACCCCAGATGACTACGATATTCGGCTTTTTACTTGCCGCCTGAGCCTGGCTACCAATAAACATAGTGACAGCACAGATAGAGACAAGGGCAACTTTCCATGTCATTTTCATTTAATCCTCCTTTTATATTAGGTACTTTTTTTCATCCAGCCTCCTATAAGGCCGGATAAACGTCTTGTGTTACAAAGCTGCAACTATTTTTATCGCGGAAATAAAAACTGCAGGGTCCAGTTCAAGGACCAGTCAGGGCCACCTTGCGGAGCCTCAATATTATAATAGGCTTCCAGCTTGGTATTCATCTTTTGACTACCGATGGCAAACATCTTGCCAAAACCACCACCAATAGGAATGGTCCAGCGGTTGTTTGATTCGGCCATCCAGTTGGCAGTAAGAACCATATCGGTAATGAGATACCAGCCGTTATCGAGGTTGTAATTGATAAACGGTTCAAGCAGCAGTTGACTCACAACCTTACGGTCATTATCCCCTGCAAAGGACCACAGTTGGCGACCGAGTATTCCAAGAGACCAGGGCTTTGGCTGAGTCAGCAAGACCACACTGGGGCCCCAACTCCACTTTCCGCTACCCAGTTGATCGTCCGAGGCAGTGTCCATCATAATAGAAGGTCCAACACCCCAAATGAGCTTTCCAGGCGCAGCTGGAGAAAGAAACACTGTGTAATTGATATCACCCAAACCTGTTGCACCATCACCTGGGATAGGATTTGGAATTGCTGCAGTACCTGTTATCATTCCGGGAACATCAATGAGCGGTGCAATCACTCGATTAATTAAGTTCCAGTCTCCCATTGTTACGGGAATGACAGGCATAATATTCAAAAAACTCGCTTCGCCATTGTCAGCGCCATAGTCAAAGGTAAATTTGAACGGCAGGCTGTACATGGCACCCACTGGGTTCTGGGCCTTGGCAGCCAGGTCGTCGCCACCTTTTTCCTCAGCGTAAGCATAGGGTACAACCATAAAAAATGTTAGATAGAGTATAAGAAATGTTGTTTTTTGTTTAAGCATGCTGCTTTTCCTCCTCAATTGAAAAAGATCTTTTGTAGATAAGTTTACCGAGAATTTCTACTGCACCCATCAGAGACTTGAACTTATTTTCCTGATAATAGTCAGTCAGAGATTCAAGGGTTTCCCAATGTTCGATCCACAGGAACGTGTTTTGCTCCTGGAGTTGTTCAAAAATGGCCAGCTCAACACGAGAATCATTGAGCTCATCACGTTTTGTCATCAGGTCGAATGCCTGGATAAACTCCATTCGTTTTTCAGGATGAATTTTGACCAATATTTCAAGTCCAACCATACCTTCTTCTCCATTTAAGAGTAATGACCATAACCACAACGTAGCAACAAGTACGCCATGCTATATAGAAAAGAACGAAATGGCATAATGTTTTGATATAATAGGGTGTATGTCGGTGGTTGGTGACGTGCAGGACAGAACCAATTTGTGAAAAATCACACATTCGCGTTATTTAGCAGTGAAAGATCGCAAATAAGGCTTTTTGTGCTAAGTGGAGAAGGTGGATTGTTGGAGCCATCAGCTCGTACAGATTTCTTGCATGAGACCGTAGGGAAATAGTGATCAGGTTAAGGGTCTCTGAGGGAACAGATTGAAAAAGAGTTACTGGTTAGCAACAACACATCTTCCTCCGTAACAGCCTCGCAGTAGAGCAGGACTATTACGGCAAAACGTAAGCAAAAGAACCTGAAGTACTGCCTGAAGGTAACAAAGCAGTGCTTATGTTAAACTATGTGCGTTAACGGATGATTACGGAAAGGGAAAGGAAGGCAAGAGATTCATGATTTTTCCAGCCCAAGTTTTTTTATTCGGGAACGAAGGGTGGAAGGATTTATTTTGAGGATACGCGCAGCACCCTTTAAGCCACTTATCTGCCAGTCGGTTTGCTGTAGGGTGCGGAGGATATGTCGACGTTCGACTTCTGCAAGGGGCAGTAATGTCCTTTCAATGGAGGTATCAGTAGAGTTGTTGCTTGCTTTGGGGCAGAGTTGATCAGGAAGACTAAGGCTCGATCCGGGACAGGTAATTACAGCCCTTTCCAGTACATTGCGAAGCTCTCGGATATTGCCGGGCCAGTCATAATTTGAGAGAGAATCCATGACGAGGGTTGGTACCTCTTCAATGTTTTTTCCGAATTGATGGTTAAAAATGGTAATGAAATGCTTTACAAGCAAGGGAACATCTTCTTTTCTTTTTCTAAGAGGAGGGATGGTCACCGGATAGACATTGAGGCGGTAATAGAGGTCAGCCCGAAACCGACCTTCGGCGACCTCAGTGTTCAGATCACGGTTTGTCGCAGAAATTACCCGGACATCAACGGGAATGGTATGCGACCCACCTACCCGTTCCAGTTCTTTTTCCTGGAGGACATTGAGCAGTTTTGCCTGGGTCTCAAGTGGCATTTCACTGATCTCATCAAGAAAAATAGTCCCCCCTTCGGCAAGTTCAAATTTACCACGTCGCAGCTTGATCGCATTGGTAAATGACCCGGGCTCATGGCCAAAGAGCTCACTTTCAACAAGGTCTGCGGGAATAGCCGCGCAATTGACACGGATAAAGGGTTTATCAGACCGCTCGCTTTCCTGGTGAATCGCTCGGGCGACCAGTTCCTTGCCAGTTCCTGTTTCACCTAAAACCAGAACCGTTGAGTCAGTGGCGGCGACCTGCTGCACTTTGCTTAATACATAGAGGAGTCCGTTACTCTTCCCAATAATTTCCTTAAACGGATTGTCTGCCTGGATCATCTCTTTGAGGGAGATGTTTTCTTCCTCAAGTCTTCCCTTTAAAGCCTCAAGCTCTTGAATAACATGATCCCTGGTCTCTTCGGCCAGTGTCTGATCTGTGATGTCATTGCCGATACTGAGTATTCCTGATTGTGCGTTTCCATTATTTGACACCAGGACATTGGACCATACTATATCACGCTGCCCACTTGACTTGGTGACAACAGACAGCTTGCGTTCACTCCAGATATCCGATTGCCCACTGAGCACGTCCCCTAACCTGGTTGTTAGGGCATCACGTTGCCCTTCCGGGATGATAGTAACAAAAGGGTGGTTTAGGAGTTCGCTCTTTTTATATCCAGTCAATTCCAGAAAAAAAGGATTGACGTAAAAAATATTTTTATCAGGATCAACACCCACAACACTGAGATGCACATTTTCGAGGAGGTTGCGCCAGCGTAATTCTGCAGATTCGATTTCAATGCACAATTGAGAGGATCTGACCACATTTCCTGCAAGCGAAAAACTCATCACCAGGGAAAGGGGTAGAAAAAGAAAACTGCCTAAATAGGGTGGATCTGCAATGCCAAGATCAATCAGCGTCCCGTGCAGATAGCCAAGGCCAAGACAGAGAAAGATAGTTGTACTGAAAATAATTGCCTGCCTACCATTCCCCTTCCTGGCAAACCTTAGAAAGGCAACAGCTGTATGTAACAGCAGTATCAGCCAAGCAATATCGGCAACAAATCTGAATGGATTCGCATGGGCATTGGCAAAATAAAAAACTTCACCAGACTGCATTGTATGGGATTGCAATTCCACGATCTCGCTAAACAGAAGAGTACCAGGAGAAAAAATATTTATTACCAGGGAAAAGGTATAGAGAACAGTGATAAGCCGTGGGAGCCAGAGTTTACTGGACCGGGTCAAGAAATGGACAAACCAGGCAAAAGAGATCCAGAGGAGACACTGAACACCAAGTGTTGCTTTGAGTAGAGGGATATAGGCTGACAGGGTATCAGTCTTGAAGGCCCATATCTCCAGGAAGGAAGAGAGCGCTATGGCAAAGGCCATTAAGGAAAAGACAAGATCAACCTGCAAATCTCTTCTGCGAAGAAAGATAAGCAGATGGAGAAAACCAAGGGAAAAAGCGATACTCCCCGTAAATATAAAAGCAAAAGAGAATAGAGTCATAAAAGTCAGATTACAGCATTGTTAAATGCAAGTAGCTTTTGCTTGCATTCCTTTCAAAGATGAGAGCAGAAAGTTAAGATTGGAAGAATCCATCTTAAACAATTTAGTACTGATCGTAAAGATAACAACCTGCGATTATGTTTTAATTATAACAGCATTTTGAGTAAGAAGCTGATCTGGATAAGAGTAGTCTTTGTTCTTTTCCGGAAGTTTGGGCATGTCGGTGCTTTATAGAGTGTGGGCGATTGTTTTTTTATGTAGAAAAATTTTAATTCACAGCCATTATACTATTTGGTGGAGTTGTGTGAAACTCAGAATGAAAGGTATAACAAAATCCCCGGCAATCACTTTTGATGATAACCGGGGATAGACGTATCAATGCACCATTTTACGCAACTTTAAACCTGCTCACTAGGTCAGTGAGATCTTCAGCCAGCTTAGAGAGTTCATTAGCACTCTGGTTTACATTTTGACTGTTCTTGTTAATTTCACCGGAACCACTGCTGATTTCATTGATATCCCGGTTAACCTCTTGAACAGCAATCGAACTTTGGGCCACATTCTCATTCACTTCTGTTATTCCAGCAGAAGCCTGGGCGACATTTTCTGAAATTTCTGAGGTGGCTGCTGATTGCTCAGTAACTGCAGTAGCGATTGTACTGATAACATCATTAATGTTGTTTATAATGTCAGATATGCTTTGGATATCTATAATGGTCTCGCTTGTAGTGCCTTGCATTTCATTAATTTGATTTTTGATATCTACGGTGGCCCCTGCTGTTTGCTTGGCAAGATCCTTGATTTCGTTAGCGACGACTGCAAAACCTTTACCTGCTTCACCTGCTCGTGCGGCTTCAATAGTTGCATTGAGGGCAAGAAGATTTGTCTGTTCCGAAATTTCTGTAATTGCCTCGGTTACTTTACCAATTTTAACAGCTGCTGATTCCAGCACAGTAATCTTTTCTGATGTTTTCTTTGATTGCTCTACCGCATTCTCCGAAATTTCCTTAGCTTTAGCAGCATTTTGTGCTATCTCATTCACTGTCGCAGACATTTCTTCAGTTGCAGTGGCAACCATCCCAACATTCGTTGAAGATTGTTCCATAGACGCTGAGATTGAATTCATATTCATGCTCAATTCTTCTGAAGCAGATGCAACAGTATTAGCCCGACTTGAAGTTTCATCGGAAGTCTCTGAAAGTTCTGTGGATACAGTGGAAAGATTATGAGATGATTCCGCAAGAACATCGGTTCCATTTTGAATTTGCTTCAACATTGTCCCGAGGTCATCGGCAATCTTATTGAGAGCTGCCGAGAGAATTCCGACCTCGTCCTTTGTGTCAGCTTGGAGGCGTTGGGTCATATCTCCTTTTGCAAGAGAGTTTGCAAGCGCAACGGCCTGACCTATCGGTTTTGTGATAGCTCCGATAACAAAACCTGAAATAAGCAATGAAATGATGATGATCGCGAGAGTACCAACAATAATCATCATTTTAGCGTTACTTGCTGTGTCGGATGCACCCTGTTGACGTATCTCCATGAGTGCTTGTTCTCTTTCGATAAACGTTCCAATTTGACCACGAAATTTGTCAAAATAGACCTTACCACGAGCCTCGCCGATAAGGTCTGCCATGTCGTTCATGGTTTTGGCATCACCAATTAATTTGCGAAGTTCTATCGCTGGCTCTGTCACTTTTTCTTTCCAGGCACCAATGTTTTCCTGAATTTCAGTTAAAAGGCCGACTTGAACGGGATTATCGTTCACAGTCTTTTTGAGACGTTCAAGCTTTTCGTTAAACATCTTGCCTCCTTCATTATACGGATTAAGAAAATCTTCTTTACCCGCAAGAAGGTAGCCACGCATCCCTGTTTCCATATCCACTGCAGCAGCCTCTATGCCCATGGCTTCTTTGATAACGGTTTGAGTATGGTTTACCCATTTTGCTGAATCGTTTTGAGTCCCATAGGAACTTGTCCCTGCATTTTCTTTTGAACGTTTAGCCAGAAGGGTTTCTTCACGTTCAATAAATGTTGCAATTTGGCCACGAAACTTATCGAAATAGACTTTCCCCCTGGCCTCACCAACAAGGTCTGCCATGTTATCCATGTTTTTGGCATTGCCAATATGTCGACGAAGCTCGATAGTAGGTTCTGTGACGTTTTTGACCCACTCACTAATATTTTGCTCAATTTCTGTCAGCAGTGTCACCTGAGCAGGATTGTCGCTCACCGTGTTTTTCAGTCCATTAATCTCTTCTTTGAAAGCTTTATATCCATTGGTGTAGGGGGCCAGAAAAGCATCCTGCCCTGCAAGAAGATACCCTCTCATTCCTGTTTCCATGTCCACGGCAGAGCCCAGGATAGTTGTGGCATGTTCGATCACTACATGGGTATGATCTACCTTTTCTCCGCTTTCCAATAGATGGCCGGTTGTGTTGTAGGTGATACCGCCAAGGATAATGACCAAAAATAAAACAATTGCGTTTCCGGAAAACATTTTTGTTCTCAACTTTAAATCGCCTAATCGCATGCAATCCTCCTTCTGTTGTCTGTGGTTTTTTACGTCTGACGTCTATTGCTTTACGCCACTGAAGTTTCAATTCTCATGGAGTAGCAAGAAGTATGCCAAAATAAAGAGAGGGGGGCTGATGGGAAAATCTTTTGTTATAGGTGGGGGTAAGAGAATACCTTTCAGGTGTTACTGATAAAAAAATGGATTCAAAATGAAACTTTGTCTACTTTATTGGACAGCTGGTGTCTACTTTCTTGGACAAGGGATGGCTGATCTCAGACATGATATGTGTAATGTCAATTACGTTTGTGCAGAACCCCATCCGCAGTAAATAGGCAAAACATTACTAAGGTGCATCGACAGCTATTGTAGTGGTCAATTTCTGTGCTTATAATATTGAGTGTTGCCACCGTCTCAGCTCTCTATAAAAATAAGTTCCTGATGCATTGGAGGAATTTTCATAAATGGACACAATTGTCATATATATTGCTGGCGCTCTATTTTTACTGGGAGTCTTAATACGAATCCTTTTTGCACTCTTCTATCCTGATAAATTCGCGGAAGGAGCAAGTAAAATGCTCTTTATTGAAGAACGTCAGCAAAAACTCTTCCATACTAAAAAAAAGTAACTAAAACAAACGATCAGGCACATCCCCATTATAAACTTTGAGGCTCTGCAGTCTCAGGAGGTTGCGTGAGATACTGTTCTACGCGTTCAAGCCAGATCTCTCTTTGGTCCTGTGGCTGGAAAGAGACGAATTCTCCGATTGAGCGCTGCACTCCCATAAGATCGATAAAGAAATTATAGACGGCATTTGCTGAAGCCTGATCCGCGGTTAATGCTTGATTTTGGGCATCGAGTAATTCAATAATTGACTTGATGCCATGCGCATATGAATCCGTTATGAGATTAAGGTTGCGTCTCGCAGAATCTGCTGCCTCACGTGATAAACTGATTCCAGGGTAGGAAGCCCTGGTTCTGTTCAGGGAAACAAGCGTATCCTGAGTGATTCTGTCTGCAGTGGCTCTTTTTTCTATCTGCAGTTTGGCCAGTTCTTTCTGTGTTCGTCTCAGTGTGGCATATTTGCGGCCACCTTCAAAGATCGGCAGTCTGGCAAAAACACCAACTTGCCAATCGGTATCATCGAGTCCATCCCGAACTTCACCGCGCTGACCGGCACCACTCTCATCAAAATACTGTTCCACACTTCCTTCCAGGGTGAAATCGGGAAGCCATCTTTCTCGACCTGCAGCTGTTTTGGTTCTTCGTCTGGCCTCGATAGCAGCATCAAAGGCTTTGAGTTCTGGGCGATTTGCCTGTGCTTCAGAAATGGCAAAACTTTGAAACGCAAGGAGGTACTTTGGATTCGATGTCAGTTGGTAGAAAAGCTTGTTACCAAGCATCAGCAAAGGATCACTGAGGTCTGTTTCTTCGGGAACAAAGAGTTCCTGGAGTGGACGATTCAAAATCCTGTTTACAGCGGTCATTGCATCGAGTGCGGTGGATTCTTTTTCAAGTACATCAATTTTGTCGGTGGCAAATTTTGTTTCCCAGCGGTAAATTTCATCGGGTCCTGCTATGCCTGTGGATAATCGAATCCTGGCACGATCAAGATGTGCCTGGGTGAGCTTCAGGTTGTCTTTAACGAGTTGTTCTATGGTTCTTGCTCGCAAAACATTAAAATAGGAAACGGACGCCTGATAAATAATATCCAGGCGAACGGTTTCATGGTCCATAACCCTGCTTTCCTGGTTGTGCTCTTCAACGGTGTAAGTCGCCCAGCTGCGTTCTGAATAAATCTGTTGAGAGCCAGTGGCCGTTCCTGTCCAGGCTTTTTCAGGAGTACTTCCCATACTGAGTTCTGCCCGGTCACTATCAATGCCTCGGTATCCTGTACCTATTCCAATCTGGGGGAGCAAGGGTGATTTGGCTTCGGAGACTGAATCTTCGCCAGCCGCAACCTGAAGTCCTGAAGAGGATAGGTCCAGGTTCTCTGTCAGGGCCTCCTCTACGGCCTGGTACAGTGAGAGGTGGCGTTTAATGTCTGTTCGGTGTTCGTTGAGCAGATTTGCACCAGTCATGGTGGCTAGCCCAGGATAGATGCTGAGTGCTCGTGCGGTGGCCATGTTAATGGTGAGATTATGGCCTCTGGAGAAGTTGGTTGTAAGTGTGGCAGGGTCTTCTCCAAGGAGAATATCCTGAGCAGCTACAGCACTGCGCCTGGCAAGATTACCCTGCATTTCCTGTAGAATATCTCCTGCAAGGAGCCCATTTTCCACCTGGCTGTAACTCGAGATTGCGTAGCTGGGTAAGTGCCGTTTGATCAGTTCCTGGCTTAACTGCTTGTAATCATCGTCTGTAAATGAAGAGAGAGGGCCGACCATAACAGCTTCTGTTCCGGCGGGAATGGCATTAACAGCATCTCGGGGTGAAGTGGTGACCGGGATAAGGGTAACGGTCATTGTGTGTTCGTTTGCCAGTCGTCTTGCATATTTTGATATTTCCGGAGTTGCATACAGGGCACGTTGATCAATGAGTATCGCCAGATTGTTGAAGGGGGCAATTTTTTGAAAATTTATAATTTCCTGATCCATCTTGAACATGGACTCGATATAGGCCAGGTTGCGAATGCCGCTGCTGCCATCCTTCCGGATGGATTCCCTTGCGGCCGGGTCAAGAAGAACAAAGGGGGCTATTACCGGTTTTGTTATATTCTCCCAGGAGAAAACAATATTTGAGCCAATGGTGCCAAGGGTGAGGAGAAGATCAATATCGGGGTTTGCAAAAAGCCTGTTCAACGCTTCTTTTGCTCCCTCTGCACTGTCATTTCCGGAAAGGGCCATGGTCTTTGGAAAGTGAAGGGTAAATTCATCCTCTGCCAGAAGCAGCAGTTCTTTTTTAAAGAGCGCAAGAGCTGCAAGATCAGCAACAGCTGTTCCATCCGTCAGGGTTCCAACATTGTATGTGGGTAGTTTCTGTTCACCGATGGATTGTGTCGGGCACAAAAGAGCAAAGAGACAGAAGGTGAAGCAGAGTTTAAACAGGCGCAGTGTCATTGGGTTCTCCCTGAGACAGAACATTATAAAACTATTTGATTTTGAAAAAGACTGCATACAAAACAGGGACCACAATCAGAGTCAGTACCGAGGCGAATCCAAGACCAAACACAATTGTTACGGCCATGGATACAAAAAATGCATCGGTAAACAATGGGATCATACCCATCATTGTAGTGAGTGCCGCCATCATTACAGGCTGCATTCTTGATACTCCGGAGTCCAAAATGGCGCTTAATCCCGGCATACCGTCTTTGATATTCAGGTCAATTTGGTCGATAAGTACGATGGCATTCTTGATAAGCATACCAGCAAGACTCATCAGGCCAAGCAATGCCATAAAACCAAATGGCTGCTTGAGCAGCAACAGGCCGCATGTTACTCCAATCAGTGAAAGGGGAACGGTAAGCCAGATAATAAGTGGCTGGCGAAAGGCGTTAAAAAGAAAAATAACCACCAGGATCATCATACCAAAATAAACTGGAATATTTGCGGCAAGCTGCTGAGTGGAATCTGCGGAATCTTCAAGTTCGCCACCCCACGCGAGAAAGTAGCCAGGCATTCCTTTTATAGGGATAACATCGTCATATTTAAGCGGCACTGTGGAGGCTGTATATTCTTCGCCATTTTTTAGCGGATACCCACGATAGGTGGCAAGATCCACCCCGAGTTGTTGTTCTATCCGGGGTTTTGCACGACTGAAGAGCTGGGCAGGGAGTTCGATCTTAGGATCGGCATGAACTTTAATCATGGGGCGTCGATGCCAGCGTGAAACACGGGCATTTTCCCACTCTGTATTGACTCCGTTGAGAACCTGACGGATCGGAACATTTGCTCCGGCTGATGGACTGTAGATTTGCAGTTCTTCCATATCCTCAATGGATTGGCGTTCTGCAAGAGGTGCCCGTGCAATAATCGAAATAAGGTCAATTCCCTCCCGATAGAGACCGGTGGTTGTACCGGAGAAATTTGCCTGGAGAGTACTGGCCACCATGGGCCGGGTGATGCCAAGGCTCATGGCACGTTCTTCTGCAAGTACGGGTTGAGGTGTTTTTACTTTGGCCCCCCATTCCGTACGAATGGCCTTAGCTCCCTCATCCCGAAGTATGGCCATGGCCTGTTCTGACATTGCCCGAATAACTTCCGGGTCAGGGCCATTGATACGAAGTTGAATTTTACCGCCAAGGGCCGGGCCTAGATTGAATTTTTTAACATTAACAACTGCATCGGGCAGCATTTCCTGCAGATCGTGCTGGATTACCTGCTGCATATCGTTGATGAGCTGGTAGTTGTCAACAGTAACCAGAATATTTGCGTATTGATTGGCAGCTTCAACTGGCGTGTCATAGGTAAGGATAAATCGGGGATGACCACCGCCAATGGCTGAAGCAATCTGTTTTATACCTTCGATTTTATCTAGATACTCTTCCATCTGGATAACATCTTTTTCCGTCTCTAGAATATGATTTCCTTCACGAAACTGCACTTCAACCTGAAACATGGGACTGGTGGAAGAGGGGAAAAAAAGCTGTTCCACGAAAGTGAATCCATAGAGAGAGGCTCCAAACATGGCTACAACAATTCCAAGGGTCAGCCAGCGTGCTTTGATTGCTCCTGTGAGGATTGCCCGATACACGTGGTAAAATTTATTGTCGTAGGGATCCTTTACTGGACCACCCTGAGCCAGTTTGTCCTTTTTACTCAGGATAAACTGCTTGGTCATAAGCGGAGTAATTGTTACTGCTGTTAACCAGGAAAGTGAAAGGGAAATAAGAATTACATAGTAGAGCGAACGGGTATACTCACCCGTGGAGTTACTCATGCCGCCGATGGCTGCAAAGGCAAGTACTGCAACGGCCGTGGCACCAAAGAGCGGCGTTGCATTCTGACCGACAACCTTTTTGGCGGCTGTGAGTCCATCCATTCCTTTCTGCATCCGTATTTTCATGGAGTCAACAACCACGATGGCATTATCCACAAGCATACCGAGTGCAATAATCAGAGCACCAAGAGAGATCCGCTCAAGGGTTATCTGGAAATAGCCCATAACGACAAAGGTTGCCGCAATGGTGAGGAGCAGGATAAAGCCAATAATTACGGCGGAACGCATTCCCATAAAAATAAACAGAATGGCAATAACAATAACCACTGCAGCCAGGAGATTTTTAATAAAGCCATCTACTGCTGTGGTTACAGATTTTGACTGCATGGAGATCTCTTCAAGCTCCATACCGAGTGGGATCTGTCCCAGTAATTCGTCGATACGTTTAAGAACTCCTTCGCCCATGGTAACAGCATTTCCACCGCCAATGGTGGATACAGCAATGCCGACGGCATGTTTGCCATTTACCCGGAGGATTTTTCGGGGAGGATCAATATAGTCACGTGAGATGGTGGCAACGTCTCTCAGATAGATAAGACGTCCCCCCTTTGAAGCAATAAACAGGTTACCAAAATCCTTTTCAGACTTGAACTCACCCGTGGGGCTGATTGCCATATACTCCGGGCCAATTTGTATGGAACCGGAATCCACAGGGATATTTTTGGCCTGCAGGGTATCAAATATTTCCTGCTGAGTGATACCAAGTGCGGCCATTTTCGCACGTGACATTTCCACATAGATCGCTTCACTCTGTTCACCGAAAAACGTGACTTTTTTTACTTCGGCTACGGTGAGCAGTTCTCTTTTTAGGAGTTCTGCAACAGCTTTCATTTCCGCATAGGTGTAGCCTTCTCCGGTGAGTCCGAAGTAGACACCAAAGACATCACCAAAATCATCGTTTACAATGGGAGGGCCGGCGCCCGGCGGTAAATTAGGCGTTACATCAAGAATTTTTCGACGCAATTCATCCCAGACTGCAGGGAGGGCAGCACGATCATATTTATCTTTTATGGTGATTTTCACCGTGGACAGGCCGCGGGAAGAATAGGATTCCACTCGTCTGAGCTGTCCCAGTTCCTGGCAGGCCTTTTCTATCAGCTCGGTAACTTCTTCCTCCACTTCCTCAGCAGAAGCTCCCGGATAGGGTGTTACGATGACAGCATTTTTAATGGCAAATTCCGGATCTTCAAGGCGAGGGAGATCCATATAGGACAAGTAACCAAGAACGAGCATAACCACGGTTACGGTCCAGGTGATAACTGATTTTTTTATGGAGAGTTCGGCGATATTCATAGGAGTTCCTTACTTGCCTTCCCGCTGTTGATCCCAGGGGCGAACTTTCATTCCCTCTTCAAGTTGAGTGATACCGGCAATAATGATGGTATCTCCACCAGTGAGCCCCTCTTCGATGGAAATATCAGCAGTCCCCTGTAGGGGGCCGATACGTACCGCACTTTTATAAGCCGTTGATTTTTCTTTATCGAGAAGCCAGACAAAAGGTTTATGGCCGGGGGCTGCCATTACGGCAATAGCTGGTACAACGATTAGCTGTTGAGAGATGCTGGACCCAGAAACTGTTTGAGAGGTGACAGTGGCAGTCATACCGGGAAGAATTTTAGCTTCCGCAGGCTGATCCATAATAAGTACGACCCGGTAGGTCTGGGTGCTTGGATCGGCTTGGGTGGAGTACTCCTTCAGAGTCACTTCATACTCTTTGTCGGGGATAGACTCAAAACGGCTATGAATAATAAGCTTATCCCCCACCTGCTTAATCGCTGCCATAAGTAGTTCCGGGACATCCACCAGTATTTCAATGCGGGTAGTATCCTGAAGGTTGGCAATGGCTTCCTTGGCCTGTACTTTCTGGAAATTCTCAACAAAACGCTTGGAAATAACACCATCAAACGGAGCTTTTAGAGAAGTGTCCTGCAGTTTATTTTGGGTATCTTCAAGTTGTGCTTTTGCCACATCTCTTGAGGCGCGGTAGCGGTCATAATCGGCACGGGAAACCTGTTTTTTTGCATAGAGCTCTTTGTAGCGACGAAACTGTTTTTCAGCTTCCAGGTTTCTGGCTTTTGCCTCGTCAAGAGACGTCTGGAAATCCCGTTTCTGGATCTGGGCAATCAGGTCGCCTTTTTTAACTTCCTGACCTTCTTCTATTGGCAGGGCAACCAGCGGCCCGGAGACTTTAAAAGAGAGTTCAGAACGTTTTGCAGCTCGAACCTTACCGGGGAGGCTGATGGGGGGGCTGTCTGGCCTGATTGGACCGTCTGTACTTTGACAGGTCGTACAACTTCGACCTCTTCTGCCACCTCTTCTTTGCCGCACGCACTAAGGAGCAGGCTTGCTGCCAGCAGGATGACTGCAGGCAGGAGGATGGTTCGTGATCCAGTAAAAGATTTCTGTTCTTGCACTCTTTTTCCTCCGCTATGGGAACTGCTGTTCTATAAAAATATAGGTAATAAATGATGTTATGTTGGATGTATACTAAAGCATTTCATGGAAATAACTGAATACTTCTACCAAAAAACTGCAGTATATGGAACAGTTATTTTTCAGGAGCAAAATTTAGCTGACAGCCCATTATTTAGTGCTGTATAGGCTTGTTTTCATTGGTTTTTGCTGTTGTGTGCCTCCGACCGGAGGCTACGTACTATCGTCAGGCGCTGTCGTTTCGACTAAGACTTGTGGAAGACCAGCGATACAGGTAGTCGTTGACCATTAGTAACTGCTCATCTGAAAGTGATGCCCAGGAACCATCTTTTGCACATTCTGCCCGCATGGTGGCAAATATTCGATTCCATCCTTTGGATGACTTGGATTCTTCCCAGAGGTATCTGGCACCTTTGTCATTGTCACGACTATGGCAGCTCTTACACACTTGTTTGAAGCCTTTTCCTCCCTGGCCCCATGGTAAGCTTTCCCATTCCAAAGGGCCCTTATCCAGTATTCGACAGCTACCTGTATTTTTATCATAACGTTTTTTTGGGGTGGCCGAAACTGACAGGGCTGTTCCGGCAAGCACAGTAAAACAAATTGCCAATATTAATAGTCTTTTCATTTGCAAATTCCTCCAAGGTAAAAATCTATTAAGGGTATGGTCTGTGTAAAAAAGAAATGACACAGAATGTGTACCACATAGTGACATGTTGTTACTGCCTGGTCAAGGGATATACTGTATTTGTTATGGAGTTGAGAGGTGTAATCTGCTACAAATAGTTATCCCTGCGATTGAAGACGAGAGCGTGCAGGATCATCCATGAAATTGTTTAATGAAAAGGAATAGCAGTGAATATGAGAATTTTTCCTTTAAAGAATACCAGGCTATTTTTTATTGTCCTTTGCCTGTTGAGCTGTCTTGTTATACCTGTGCTTTCCTTTGCTCTGGATCCGAAGGAAATTGTGATTGTTGCCAACGGTCAGGAGCGAGAGGGGGTAAAGCTTGCAAAATATTATATGGAAAAGAGGAAGATTCCACCGGCCAATCTCCTTATTATACAAACCGCAGTAAACGAGGGAATAGAACGATATTTCTATGATGATGAAATTGCTGAACCCGTTCGTGATTTTTTAGAAGATAAGCCTGAGGTCAGTTGTTTACTGCTGTTTTATGGAATGCCACTGCGTATAAATGGCAAGGTTCCGGTAGCAGATAACCCGGCACTTAAGCAAAGCCATGGTGAGCGGCGGCAGAAAGATCCTGTCGCTTCGGTGGATTCCGAACTCAGTGTGGTACGAATAGAGGATCCTCCCGTTGCCGACTGGATTGCCAATCCCTGGTTTCTGCAATTTCAGCAACAAAAAGTTGCCTATGAGAAGGGGCAGGTACTGATGGTTGCTCGTCTCGACGGTCCGGATATTGCCACGGTAAAACGGTTGATTGATGACAGTCTGGTTATTGAAAAACAGGGGTTGAGCGGTACAGCCTATTTTGATGCCCGCTGGTCACAACCTGCAGATGAAACGCACCTCCAGGGCTATGGCTTGTATGATAATGCCATTCACTTGGCAGCACAGGTGACTGAAAAAGTTTTTCCAGTGGTCTTGAATGAGGTGGCTGCGCTGTTTCAGCCAGGAGACGCACCGGATGCAGCGCTCTACTGCGGCTGGTACAGTCTGGCTCGTTATCAGGATGCTTTTGACTGGAAGCAGGGAGCCATTGCTTACCATATTGCCAGTGCCGAATGTACAACTCTGAAGAAAGAAGGTAGTCAGGTCTGGTGTAAGCGTCTCCTTGAAGATGGCGTGGCGGCGACCATTGGTCCTGTTGGAGAACCCTATGTGCAGGCCTTTCCGTTTCCCCAGATATTTTTTGGTCTGTTGCTGGATGGTGATTTTACACTGGTTGAAGCCTATTCGCTGAGTTTGCCGTTTGTGTCCTGGAAGATGGTTCTTATCGGTGATCCTTTGTACCAGCCGTTCAGGCAGCGTGGCGTACTGCCGTAATCAGTTAACAATTGTTTTTCGTTAGGATTGGTTCGCCGATTGCTGTGATAGAACGGCTTCAAAGGAGATAGTGGGATAGTGTTTCTGAAGGTCAGCTCGTATCTGTTCTACTAATTGCTGAACGTGGTCTATGCCAAGTCGTCCAATGGATGGGGTGTTCAAATAGGCCACTACCAGGTAGCTGCTGCCTGTTTTTGAAATGTAGCTTCCGGTAATGAGTGAATCCTGTTGCAGGTAGGTGGTAAGGATGCCTTCAATGTCCTTTTTTGTCGCACTATCCTGGAGGGTACCTCCTGCAAGCTCAATAAATGAATTTTTGATAAGAAGTATGGGACCTTTTCCCAGTAGAAGGCAAAGCAGGAGAACCAGTAGGGAATCTCCAATATAGTGGAGAAAACTAAAGTATCCCACAATATCTATATAGCGAATAGCAACTAAAGCAGTACCAATACCTGCCGACATAAAGCCATCAACAATTGAGGCCGAATATTCTGCTGTTAATATAGTACTTGAGTTGTTGGTTTTTTTGTTTTGCAGTTTGTAGAAGAGGGCAGTGCCAAAACAGAGAATAACCATAAAAACCGAGTAGAAGAAGATTATCCCTGTCTCCAAAGGTTGTGTTTTCTGGCCATTTAGGAAATGGAATATTGCAGAGCTGTTCTGGACAAATGTAACCAGCAGTACGCCGCTTATCATGAGTCCTTTTAACAGGGAATACAAGGATTCATAGATAAATTGTCCATAGGGGAATATCTCTGTTTTCTTCATCTTGATGGCTGAAACTTTGATGGCAATAAACATGGAGATAAACATCAGGAAAGAAAAGTTCCCGTCCAGAAAGAGTGCCTGGGAATTGGAAAGGTAATAGGCCAGCCATCCGGCCAATGCCATAATAAGATTCACCGCTGCTCCGGTTTTCAGCGCTCGCTGTTCAATGTTGCCGATGTTTTTGTTCTGGGGAGTCATTGCTGTGGTAGTATTTGTTTGAGGTTGCTGGGTAGAGGATTGCGTGTATGGCCTGTCTGTTGTTCCTGACCCTAGGAGCAATCAACTGAGGAATTTTTCCAGAGATGTTGTAGTATCCTGTTTATTATGTCTGATTATATTGAAAAAAAATGTCCCAAATGTGGTCAACAGCTGCGCTTTCCAAGGCATGTTGGCGGAATTGTTATGAGTTGTCCTTCGTGCGGGAAAAAATTCCATTCTGATTTTAAGCTGGGGAACGTCGGACAAAGGAAGCAACAGAAGATAGCGACAACAATTTTTGAGATGCCCTCCACACTTATGAGTCGTCTTTGTCAATTTTTGAGTATAAAAAAGTAACAGTTTGTAAAACTGATTGTTTCAAATAATCAGTTCTTCGCTACCAAAAAGAAATTTCTGCCACACCTGCACTCCTCTTTCTTCCGTCAGTCAAGGATATGCTTTGTTCTTTTTTTATTTCGAATTTTGATAAAAAGCTGTAGTGAGAGAAAATAACTCACAACGGTGAATGGGAGAGCCAGGACCGATCCACCAACCAGCAGAACAATAATGGCCTCATAGCCAAGGGTGGCAAGGGCATTGAGTGACTCTGTTAAACCGGGTTTGGAGAGGAGAATGTCCACAACTGTTTCCATTCGTTCCCAGGTAAAGTCGTAGGGAGTCAACGCGTTACCAATTATCGTTGAGAAATAGTACTGGGGTACATAGGTCAGGGGATTGCATACAATGAAGGATGCCAGGAGTGCTGCAATGGTAGACGTTCTGGTTAGAAATGTGATGACCAAATTGATGGCAGTATGGAAGGGGATTATGGGGGTAATTCCGAAAAATGTCCCAATGGCCGTACCCCAGGCAAGGGATTGTGGATCTCCTTGGAGACGTGTGAATTTGAGGTAATAGTAGCGGCAGATTCGTTTGGGAGTCATGGGCTTTTTATAAGGTACTGATACCGGATTACCGTTTATCACAGATGTTACTGTTTGGCTTTTTTATCCTACTGGCAGGAAATGTGCCATCGGGTAAGAAGCGTTTCACTATATTGGTCCCTCTTGTCAAAGTCAATGGTGGATACTTTTCTGCTGCTTTTCCGATTGATAATTAGAATACCCTGTGTCATATATGTAGCGAAAACATTTTGAGGTATGATTATTTGCAACGGATGGTGTGAAAGAGCATCCATGTTCCATTGTCAGAGTCTGGCTGTAATCTAATTTATCACTTATTTAGTAAAACTATTATGACCCAACCTGCAGACCCTACATTTGAAGGTGGCTCGGCTGACAAGGAGTTATCAGGGGCAAGTTATGCCCACAAAGCAGAGGAGATTATCCCATTTTTTTCCAGTGGCGTTGTTTTTCTGTTTATTCCACTGTTGTTTCTGGCAGTGTATATCCTTCCTCTCAATGTGCGGCCACTACTGGAGCCGGATGAGCCACGGTATGCAGAGATTTCCAGGGAAATGGTAAGTAGTCATGACTGGATTGTACCGCGATTAAACGGTATGCGATATTTTGAGAAGCCGGTGATGGGGTATTGGCTCAATGCCATTTCCTTAAAGGCGTTTGGGGAAACAAATTTTACCGTCAGGCTTCCTTCGGCACTTTCTGTTGGACTTACAACCCTCTTCCTCTTCTTCCTTGCCCGTAAGGAACTTGGAGTAAAGGTTGCATTGCTTGCCTCTACTATCTATCTCACTTTTACCGAGGTGTATGTAGTTGGAACCATCACAGTTCTTGATTCCTTTCTCTGCCTGTTTATAACCGCTGCGCTTGTCTTCTGGTATTACCATACGACTGCCTCCGGAAGGGACAGGTCTCGGTATCTACTGTTTTTTGGCGTGGCCTGCGGCTGTGCCTTTTTGGTTAAAGGGTTTGTTGCCTTTGTTCTGCCAGGACTGATTCTTGGCGCTTTTTATCTTGGCAAAGGGCGTTGGCGAACGCTTTCTGTTCGAATGATTGCGCTGCCAATTATAGCGATTCTGGTGGTGGTCTTACCCTGGTCTCTTGCTATTCATCAATTGGAACCGGGGTTCTGGCATAAATTCTTCTGGATTGAACATGTGGAGCGATTCTCCGGTGCGGGAACAGACCAGCATCCCGAAGCATTCTGGTTTTTTATCCCCGGCCTGCTTGGCGGGGCTCTGCCCTGGAGTGTTTTACTTCCGGCAAGTTTTTATGGATTGAAACAGATATATAACGATACCCCTTTGTACAGCTATCTGCTGCTCTGGATTCTGCTTCCTCTTCTCTTCTTTTCGGCATCTACGGGAAAGCTGTTTTCTTATATTCTTCCCTGCTTTCCGCCGCTTGCGATTTTGCTTGCAGCTGGCCTTCTTCGCTATCTGCAAAAGTCAGGGACAAAGCTGATGGATAAAGGGAGTTTACTGCTGGCTGTTATTTTTGCCGGTATCGCCCTTGTACTCTTTTCAATGTTCTTTAACGATACTCTAAATGTTTACCCTGGTGAAACAGGGAAGTTGTTACTTGCCGTTACTGCTGTGGCAGCCTATTCTCTTTTGCTGATTCAATCGGCACGGGTGAAAAAGAAGAGTGTGAAACTTGGCATTTTTGCCATTGCTTCATTGCCTCTTCTCCTTGCCAATCCTTTTTTGTTCCCGCAGGATTTTCTGGCAGAAAAAGCACCGGAAGCCTTGTTTGAACGAAACAGGGATCGAATAGGTGCCGATACACTTCTGGTCTCTTACGAGGACCCGCTGCGGGCGGTCTGCTGGTATTTTAAGCGTGATGATGTGTATGTTTTTGCCAATCTCACCGAGTTCAGGTATGGGCTCAGCTACGAGGATGCCAGGTACAGAAGTTTGGCAAACTTTGTCGAGACCGATGCGTCGCCATTCCAATTTATGGATTTTGTTGCAGAACATGGCGAAGGAAACAATATTGTGCTGATCCTTCCAACACGCCTTTATCAGCTTTTTCAGGAAAAAAAATTGCTTCCGAATCCTGTTTTCGTTGATAGGGGAAACAGACATTATGTGCTGGCGGAGTATGGAAAGCGTAAAACAGCTGGTTCCAAAGAGTAAATAGAACGTTCCTGTGTTTTCACGAACAGTGTACAACGGGGTAATACTGTTGCCTAATAAGGAAGTTTTGGGGTATGGTTGTCTAGGAGGCTGTTCGAGAATGCCCTTCCGCCCAAACTCTTCAGAATTGTCAAAAAATAATGCTCGGAATATCATATATATGCCTGCGCTTATTTTGAGAAAATTCTTCGATTTTGAACAGGTAAGCGCAGACTCCGAAATGCCTATTCTCGAACGAGCTCCTAGTACTCTGACTGAAATACTGTTATTTGTGAGAAATATATACTATGCGTTCAGAATTTTTACCGTTTTCCAGACCGTCCATAAATGATGATGACATTGCTGCTGTCGCAGACGTGCTCCGTTCCGGGTGGATTACCACCGGTAAATGGAATAAAGCGTTTGAAGATGAAATGTGTGACTATTGCGGCTGCAAAGGGGCTGTGGCGCTTTCTTCGGCAACAGCCGGCATGCATCTGGTATTAAAAGCTTTGGATATTGGTCCGGGGGACGAAGTGATTACCCCTGCTATGACCTGGGTCTCAACGATTAATCTGATTGTTTTGAGTGGTGCTACTCCTGTTTTTGTGGATGTTGATAAAGATACACTGATGGTAACACCCCGGGCAGTTGAAGAGAAAATCAGCCCCAAAACACGTGCTATTATTCCCGTTCATTATGCTGGTGCTCCGGTTGATCTCAACCCTTTACGAGCACTTGCCGTAAAACATGGTATCCCCCTGATAGAAGATGCTGCCCATTCCATTGGTACTTCTTACCGGGGAAAGATGATAGGCTCATCCGGGACTGCAATTTTTTCTTTTCACCCTATTAAGAATATTACCAGCGGCGAGGGAGGAATGATCTGTTCAGACGATGAGCAGTTGCTCGATCGTCTACGCAGTTTGAAATTTCATGGACTCGGCGTTGATGCCTATGACCGCAATAGCCAAGGTCGATCGCCACAGGCTCAGGTAATGGAACCGGGGTATAAATATAATCTGCCAGATATCCTGGCTGTTCTTGGCACAAAACAGCTGCGGCGTGTGAACGAGTTTAATGAAAAAAGAACTGTTCTTGCACTGCGGTACCATGAACTCCTGAAAGATATTGCAGAAATAGATCCTTTGCATGAACCTGAATACCCTCATATCCATGCCTGGCATCTTTTTATTGTTCGACTGCTTGCTGATGACAAAGGAATTGATCGTGATCAGTTTATGGAGATGCTAAAGGAGAAAAATATTGGAACGGGTCTCCACTTTCGTGCCGTACATCTCCAGAAGTATTATCGTGAGCAGATGGGTATGGCTCCCGGAATGCTTCCTGATACCGAGTGGAATTCAGATCGGATCTGTTCCTTACCTCTTTTTCCTGATATGAATGAAGATGATGTGGCTGATGTGGTATCGGCCGTGAAAGAATGTTTGAAATAGGTCTATGGATACAAAACTGAAAAGTACAGAAAACAAGGTCGTTGTCTCGGTTGTTATTCCTGTTTTTAATGAGGAGGCCTGTCTGCTTGAACTTATTGAGCGTACCCTCAGCGCCTGTCGGAAGATTGGGAATTCCTACGAAATTCTTCTGGTGGATGACGGTTCCTCGGATCGTTCAGCAGCGCTTATCAGAGAGGCTGCAGAGGCAAATCCGGGAGAATTGTTTGGAGTGTTTTTGAATCGGAACTATGGCCAGCACAATGCTATTATTGCAGGATTTTCCAAGGTGCATGGTGATTTTATTGTGACGCTCGATGCCGATTTGCAAAATCCTCCGGAAGAAATCCCTCGTCTGGTCGCTGCTGCAGAGGAATATGATGTGGTGGGTACTGTGCGTGCAAACAGGAATGACTCATTTTTTCGACGATTCTCATCCTCTATTGTAAACCGTGCAGTACAGAGATCAACCGGTGTTATGATGCATGACTATGGTTGTATGCTCCGTGTTTATAAACGTCATATTGTTGAAGCCATGCTGATGTGTCAGGAGCGTTCCACCTTTATTCCGGTACTGGCCAACAGCTTTGCGAGAACCACGACCGAAGTCGAAGTGGAACATGCTGCAAGAACTCTAGGTGAGTCAAAGTATAGTTTTGGTAAACTGATTTCCTTGATGTTTGATCTGGTTACCACCATGACCACCTATCCTTTGCGACTTCTTTCCATTGTGGGGGGGATTATTTCTGCAACCGGTTTTGCTTTTGGTATACTTATCCTGATTCTTCGTTTTATTTACGGTTCGGAATGGGCGGTTGGGGGAGTTTTTACCCTGTTTGCCCTTGTCTATTTCTTTATTGGTGCACAGTTTATTGCCATGGGCTTGCTGGGCGAGTATATTGGACGTATCTATCACGATGTCAGGGCTCGGCCCAGGTATTTTATTCAGGACGTTACGGAATTTCAGGCTAAGACTGAAGAGGACTTGTAAGCTGCAGACTCTTCTTATTGATTCCAAACATTATTCTAAATTTTAAAAAGAAAAATATGAAAGCGATTATTCTTGGTTACCACTCCATTGGCTGTATTGGCATCGATGCATTGATTGCTGCCGGTTTTGATATTCAGGCTGTTTTTACCCATCAGGATGATCCCGGTGAGAATACCTGGTTTGACTCAGTTGCAGAGCGAGCTTCAATTCATGACCTACCGGTTTTTGCACCGGAGAATATTAATCATCCGTTGTGGATTGAGAAAATAAAGGCCATGCAACCTGATATTATTTTTTCATTCTATTATCGAAATATGATTGGCGCTGATCTGCTTGCCATCCCTGAAAAAGGATGCCTGAATCTCCATGGCTCCCTGCTGCCAGCCTATCGAGGACGTTGCCCGGTGAATTGGGTACTGGTAAATGGTGAGGAGAAAACCGGAGTAACTCTCCACTATATGACTCCTAAGCCCGATGATGGAGATATTATCGGCCAGGAAGCAGTTGCTATTGATCGTGATGATACTGCAGTTGATCTGCATCATAAAATTGCTGAAGCCAGTGCTAAACTGCTGAAGGACGTTCTACCAAAAATTCTCGATGGCACAGCGGGGCGCACAGTTCAGGATCATTCTTTATCTACCTATTTTGGTGGTCGCAAACCTGCCGATGGTGAAATTGACTGGAAAAAGAGTGCGGATGAGGTCCGAAATCTTGTCCGTGCTGTCACTAGGCCCTACCCCGGTGCCTTTAGCTTTTTGGGTACCAGAAAGGCAGTTTTTTGGAAGGTGGAAACCCTGGAAGATAATCAGGGAGCAAAACCTGGTTCGGTCATTTCGGATAATCCCTTTGTTGTAGCCTGTGGTGAGGGTGCTATTGAAATTAAATCGGGTCAGATCGATGATGATGGTTTATTGCTGAGTGGCAGACATCTGGTTACAGCCCTGTCGCTTGTCGCGGGTATGAAACTTGGACCTGATGTGAAAAAGAAACTTGCTGCCAAGCGCAAGAAATCAGTCCTGATCCTCGGTGCTGATGGTTTTATCGGCAGCCATCTTTCAGAATATCTGCTGAATACCGGAAAATATGATGTGCATGGGATGGATCTTGGCTCCAACTATATCAAGCATCTGCTCGATCACCCTAATTTCTATTTTGCTGAAGGTGATATCTCCATTCAGCGGGAATGGATAGAGTACCATGTTCGCAGGTGTGATATTATTCTACCGCTTGTTGCCATTGCGACTCCTGCAGAATATACAAAGAATCCTCTTCGGGTCTTTGAACTCGATTTTGAAGAGAATCTGCGTATTGTCAGATATTGCGCCAAGTATGGAAGGCGTGTGCTCTTTCCATCTACCTCAGAAGTGTATGGCATGTGTCCGGATCCTAATTTTGATGAGGATAAATCACAGCTGGTACTCGGGCCCATTCATAAACAGCGCTGGATCTATTCCTGCTCCAAACAGCTACTTGATCGGGTTATCTGGGCTTATGGTGCAACCAAAGGACTTGATTTCACACTGTTTAGACCCTTTAACTGGGTCGGTTCAAGGCTTGATTCTCTGGCTTCTGCCCGTATCGGTTCATCCCGGGCTATCACCCAGCTTATTTTGAATCTGGCTGAAGGGACTCCCATCCAGCTTGTGGATGGTGGACATCAGAAACGTTGTTTTACAGATGTAAAAGATGGAATCGACTGTCTCTATCGCATTATTGAAAATAAAGACGATGTCTGTAATTCCGGAATATTTAATATCGGAAACCCATATAACGAAGCCTCCATTCGAACGCTCGCTGAAATCCTTGTTGAAAAATTCAAAAAGCATCCGCTTGCTGATAAATTTCCTCCCTTTGCCGGAATGAGGGAAGTTGAAAGCCGTACTTTTTATGGAAAAGGATATGAGGACGTTAACTTTCGTAAACCTTCAATTAAGAAAGCTGAAAAGTTACTCGGATGGCAACCAACCGTATCGCTGGAACAGTCTATTGAAGAAACACTGGATTTTTTCCTGAAACAGGCGGTTGAGACCGGTGAGTTTGAAATAAAACGTGCCGATGACTTTTAAGCACTGTTTCGCTGAGTATCAATGAAACGAATTGGCCTGCGTATAGATGTTGATACTCTGCGCGGAACGCGACTGGGAGTACCTGAATTGTGCAAAGTGCTTGCCGAGCAGGGTGTAAAAGCTTCATTCTTTTTCAGTGTTGGTCCGGATAATATGGGCCGGCATCTCTGGCGTTTGTTACGGCCTTCGTTTCTGCTTAAAATGCTGCGCAGTAATGCAGCAAGTCTCTATGGTTGGGATATCCTTTTAAAAGGAACTTTCTGGAGAGGACCGTCAATTGCAAAAGCTGCTGGAACTGCCCTGCGGCAGGCGGCTGATGATGGCCATGAAATCGGAGTTCATGCCTGGGATCACCATGCATGGCAGGCTGGGGTGGCTTCCTGGTCAGTTGAGAAGGTGAGGGAGCATCTGCAAAAATCAGTGGATACAATCAAGCAGCTTACCGGAATAACTCCTGTCTGCTCAGCAGCTCCTGCCTGGCGCTGTACCAACTCAGTTCTTGAGGCAAAGGAGAAGTTTCATTTTTCCTATGGTTCCGATTGTCGCGGAACCTCTGTTTTTATGCCAGAGAGTGCAGGAAAATTTTTACAGACGCCACAGATCCCAACCACCCTGCCCACCTACGATGAATTGATTGGAAGTGATGGTATTACAACAGAAAACTATAACGAAAGACTTCTGTCATTTCTGCAACCGGACCAACTTAATATCCTTACCATACATGCCGAAGTAGAAGGCATTGTCTGTAGTACGCTTTTTAAGGGTTTTCTGAAAGAAGCACGAAAGAAAGGGTATGACTTTTGTCCCCTCGGTGAGTTTGTTACTGATCCCATAGATTCTCTACCAACAGGACAGATCCTGGCCACCGAAATTCCAGGGAGAGATGGATGGATATCCATCGAGAAAAGATGAGTGAATCTTCTGTGAAACCCTTAGTCGTGAAGTGGATGCCCTATTTTGGGATAGGGCTTTTCCTTGTTCTTTACCTGCTGCCTCTTGGCAACAGGCCTTTATTTACTCCAGATGAAACCAGGTATGGTGAAATTGCAAGAGAGATGGTTGCCACCGGTGACTGGACAGTTCCTCGGCTGAATGGGTTACGCTATTTTGAAAAGCCAATCATGGGACACTGGTTGAATGCTCTTTCTTTAAAAGTATTTGGAGAGACAGCATTTGGTGTCAGGTTTCCGGCCGCACTCCTTACTGGACTGACGGGGCTGATTGTTTTTCTTTTTACCAGGCGCAGGGCGCGAGCTGAAGTCGCAGGCCTTGCAGCGGTAATTTACCTGAGCTTTATCCAGGTGTTTGCCCTAGGGAATATTGCCCTTCTTGATTCGATCCTGAATTTTTTTCTTACTGCATCCCTTGCATTCTTCTTTTTGTATACAGAGGCAGTAGGTAGAGCTGCACAGCGTCGTTACCTGTTTCTATTTGGTCTATTTTGCGGCGGTGCGTTTCTAACCAAAGGCTTTCTCGCTCTTGCCATTCCTGTGCTTGTTGCTGTTCCCTATATGGTGCTGCAACGACGGATTAAGGATCTGTTTCTACAACTCCCCTGGATTCCAATTCTTACAGCGTTATTGGTTATTGCGCCATGGGCCATTATGGTACATCGGGCAGAACCCGATTTCTGGCATTATTTTTTCTGGGTGGAACATGTGCAACGGTTCTCGGGGGCTGCAAAAGGGCAGCATCCCCAGCCGTTTTGGTTTTATCTCCCGGGCCTGCTGCTTGGGGCATTGCCCTGGACCTTTGTTCTTCCAGTTCTGTTTTTCAAAAACAAGGGAGACAACTCGGAAGCGGAGAAAAAAGAGACTGTTTTTCTCTGGCTCTGGCTTCTACTTCCTATCTTCTTTTTTTCAATATCAAGTGGCAAGTTGCTCACCTATATTCTGCCCTGTTTTGCTCCACTGGCAATTCTTTTGGGGAAAGCTCTTTCGGACAATAGCATCAGGATGTCAAAGTGGTGGGGCGGGGCTGTAGTTCTGCTGGGCATGATCTTTGTTTCTGCTCTTATTGCACTTTTTCTATTGCCGCTGTTACCGGCAACGGAGGAGATATCACTCTATGGTCCGGACGGGCAGGGAAAGATATATCTTCTGTATGCCACTCTTCTCTCACCTCTTGTATTGCTGTTGGGAGCATGGCGGGCGGCAAATGAGAACAAGCCCTACTGGTATGTTCTGGCGTTCAGTGTACTTCTTTTTATGGTAAGTTTCCTTTTACCGGCCGATACCCTGCGCTCAAAAGCACCGGGTGAATTTCTACGCACCTACCAGGACAGGGTGGATGAAAGGAGTATCTTGGTTTCCGGTGATCTTTTGCGGGATGTGTGCTGGTTTTATAAACGAAATGACAGTTATGTCTTTGTTGGTGCCGGCGAGCTTCGCTATGGCATCGCTTATGATGATGCAAAGGATCGTTTGATTATAAACCATCATGGTGCTGAGTTGCCCACAATGAATGAGTTTAATGTCTTTGTGAGGGATTGGAGCAGTAAGGGAAGAACAGTTGTCCTGATACTTCGTAATAATATTTACAATACCTATAAAGAGCTAGAAGCCATTCCTGATCCTGATCGAATAGAGCGTTATGGGCGGTGGGTTTTTGCTGAGTTTTTTCCTGAAGTGCCTTCTGTTTCTACGAAGAAAAGCGAAGAGTAAAATTTACATTTTCTAAATAATCAGCCTCCTGCTCAAGACTTGCAAGTTGCAGAGGATGCTCTATTAATTCGTTCTTTGCAAATTGAAGAGATAAGCTGTTTTTGCCTGCAGTAACCTTTTCAATAATTGCTGTTTCCTCTTTCCTTGAGCGATGGAGCAGGGTGGTCAGACGAAGCAGAACCACCAGCTTTAGGGCCGTTTTCTGGTTTTCAGTCGCTAAGTCTTTGAAAAGTTTTTTTGATATCTTCTTACGGTGGCAACGTACCAGGACACTCATCCAGGCCTGCTCTTCAAAGGAAAATCCAGGCATATCTGCATGGATCAGCAGGTATGCGCCATGTTTCTGGTAGCCGCTGAGTGCTACGGCAAGGCCAATTTCATGTAAACTGGATGCCCAGTGCAGCCGTTCCGCATCTTCCAGTGTCAGCCCCCACACATCTTCACAGCCACTTAACAGCCGATGTGCCGTTAAACTTACCCGCCGAGCATGTTTTTCACTGACCAGGAATCGATGCTGCACGCTTGTTACCGTTTTCAGGCGGGTATCTTCACTCTGAATACGTCCTAGTCGTTCGTAAAGCAATCCTTCACGGAGAGCACCATCGGAGACCTGCATACTTTTAATCTTCAGGGCTTCGAAAGTTGCTATAAGGATGGCCAGGCCACCAGCAAAAACAGGCTGGCGATCACTCTTTAAGCCTGGAAGATCAAGATTTTCCAGATGTTCGGCCTGAATCATAATATCCCGTATTGTATAGAGGCTGTCCAGAGTAATTTCATAGGGATCAAGGCCCAGTTCAGTCACTACTTTACCAACGGTTTTAATCGTTCCGGAAGCGCCTGTTGCAGAGGTCCAGTCAACTTTCTGAAAATAACGTCTTACCGGGCGCAGCAGCAGGTGGGAGGCAATTTCTGCTTTCTGCCAGCATTTTTTGTTGAGCTTGCCATCTGGAAAACAACTACGACTCATACTGACACAGCCCATATCAAGGCTTCGCAGGTGAAGTGGTTCAAAGTTTTCACCAATGATCAATTCGGTACTACCACCTCCGATATCCATAACAAAGCGCTTACCATCTTCAGCGACGAGTGAATGGGAGACTCCAAGATAGACAAGGCGGGCCTCTTCCTTTCCTGCAATAACGGAGATTGGGTGACCGAGAACTTCACTGGCCTGCTGTAAAAACAAACGAGAATTTTTTGCCTGACGCAGTGTTTTTGTGCCAACGGCAGCCACGCTTCTCAGGGAAAAACCATTTACCCGTTCACCAAAACGTTTAAGACAGGCAAGCGCTCGGGCCTGGGAATCCACCGATAGATTGCCCTCTTTATCAAGTCCGGCTCCCAGGCGTACCATTTCTTTTAAATTATCAAGAATATGGACATTGTTGTCTTCAATACGGGCTACAACCATATGAAAACTGTTGGAGCCAAGATCTATGGCTGCTAGGTGTTGGGTGAAGTGCTGTTGCATTGTTTAGCCCGGTTAAGTTCGTGTTCAATGGTTTCGTTGAAACAGGCGAAAATTACCTGCACAGGTGCATTTGCAGTCAGGAGAAAGAGTTCCGTTTCCCGGATAGCAATTGCACAGGCTAGTTTATGCGGATAGCGGTAAACTCCGCAGCTGATAGCCGGGAAGGCAATAGTGCTGATATGGTGTGTTTGTGCAAGACGAAAACATTCCCGGTAGCAGGAGGCCAGTAATTCTGCTTCGCCATAGTTGCCACCCTGCCAGACAGGCCCAACGGTCTGGATGATATGACGGGCTGGCAGATTGTATCCTTTGGTGATTCTTGCCTGCCCGGTGGGGCAGCCACCAATGGTTTCGCATTCTGTCAGTAGCTCGGGCCCGGCAGCAAGATGAATAGCACCGTCAACTCCGCCGCCACCAAGAAGAGAGTTGTTGGCGGCATTTACAATGGCATCGATTGTAAGAGTTGTGATATCAGTACGAATAATCTGGATAGGGCTCATTTTTGTTCGAGCCGTGACATCTCTTTTTCGAGGATTTTGCCAAGATAAAAGGCCAGGTCTCCAACAAGCTGCGTACAATCTTTTCTGGTGGATTCCGGGTTTTTGTAAAAGTTTCTGACCTCGTCCCGGTCAGACCATTCGATTCGTGCAATATCAGAGCAGTTTCTGCCGCCGTATGGTTCCGTCAGGGCATCAAATTGTTTAATAAGCTTTTTGCTCACACCCCACATTCTTGGGTTCTCTTTTTCTTCAAGACTTCCCCTGCTGTGGAGTGATGAGACTGCTGCTACGGCACCTATCAACGTGCCACAGACAGAACCAGAACTGGCAATGCCTCCGCCAAATGCACCAATAGATGCAATTACATTTTCATCATACTTCTCTATTTTTTCCAGGCCCACGGCCAGGATTGCCTGGCTTCAGTGGAATTTTTTTTTGAAAAGGTCCATTGCCTTTTCTCGCATATCTTCCGGGGTCATTATGGTTTTCCGTTAAAGTTAGTGATAGTATCAAAAGTATATTTTCAAAAGAATACTCTTTTTGCAGGGATTTGTCAGTGATAGATACTCATAGTCATATTGATCTTCCCGTATTTCAAACGGATTTTCAGGGAGTTCTTAGTCGTGCCCGCGCAAGCGGAGTCGTGGCCCAGGTTCTTCCAGGAGTCGTTCGCAGCGGTTGGGACAGGATTTTAGCGCTTGCCAGTACAGAACATGATCTTTTCCCGGCCATAGGGCTGCATCCAATGTATCTGCGCCACCATGGCAAAGATGATCTTGAAGAGTTGAAACGACTGGCCACTAGTGAGAAGCTCGTGGCTCTCGGTGAAATCGGTCTTGATTATTATGTGAAAGATATAAATCGCTCGGCACAGCAGGAGCTTTTTGAGGTCCAGCTGGCTATTGCTAAAAAAGCAGCTCTCCCAGTGCTGCTGCATGTGCGCAAGGCTCACGATCAGGTACAGGCAACACTGCGCAGGGTTAATTTTACAGGAGGTGGCATTGTTCATGCCTTCAGTGGGAGTCTTCAGCAGGCTGAGCACTATATAAAACTTGGTTTTCTGATAAGTGTCTGTGGCACCATTACTTATGATCGTGCTACTAAAATCCGTTCTGTAGCAATGGAAATTCCCCTGGATTCTCTGGTGGTGGAGACCGATTCTCCCGATATCCCACCCGCATATCATCACGGAGAACGGAACAGCCCGGAATATCTCTGTGAGATTGTGTCGGCGCTTGCTACCTTACGTAAGAATTCTGCTCAAAATATTATTAAAGAAACTTCACGTAATGCCAGTATGTTACTCGGCCTGTGAAGGTGGTGGCTTTTGTTTTGAATTTTTGTATAAATTATTGTGATGATTCTCTTCAGTCGTATTGGGTTGTGAACCCTAATCATTTCGTGACAAAGCACATTATTTTGAGTAGAAAAATTGTTTTGTGAAGGAGTAGTAGTTTTTTTCATAACATCCCTGAATTTCAGGGAAAGGAGAACAAAATGAAACGTTTGAAATTTGTTTCGCTGCTGCTGATTATGCTGCTTGCAGCAAGTACAGCGGGAGCTAAAACCCTGAAACTGGCCATGGATGCCGACCCGGTTTCTCTTGACCCGCATGTTCAGCTGTCCGGGGGAATGCTTCAGTATTCTCACATGGTTTTTGATCCTCTTGTTCGCTGGACCCAGGATATGAAATTTGAAGCCCGTCTTGCTGAGAAATGGGAACGCATTGATGAAAATACCATGCGCTTTTATCTTCGTAAGGGAGTGAAGTTCCATAGTGGTAATCCATTTACCGCAAAAGATGTAATCTGGACCCTTGATCGTTTGAAAAAGAGTCAGGATTTTAAAGGATTGTTCGAACCATTCACCGAAGCAGTTCTTGTTGATGATTATACTGTAGATGTGAAGACAACCAAGCCATACGCTCTGCTGTTGAATATGGCCAACCAAAAGATGCCATCGTGAAAACCGGTGAGTCTTTTGCCCTTACCAATGAGTCCGGAACCGGACCATTTGTTGTGGCCGAGCGTGAGCAGGGTGTAAAAGTTGTTTACAAACGTTTTGCAGAGTATTGGGACACCAAGTCTCCCGGAAATGTAGACGAAATTGTTCTCACTCCCATCAAGAAAGACCCCACTCGTGTTGCTGCACTTCTTTCCGGTGATGTTGATTTTATTATGCCCGTATCTCCCCAGGACTTTAAGATGGTTGAAAAGTCCAAAGATGCAAGGCTCGTTACCATGTCCGGTGGTCGTATTATTACCTTTCAACTCAATCAGGAGAGACGTCCTGAATTTAAAGATGTTCGCGTTCGTCAGGCCATTGCCTATGCCGTAAACAATGATGGAATCGTGAAAAAAATCATGAAAGGTACTGCAACCACAGCTGGTCAGCAGGGTCCTAAGGGCTACGTTGGATATAAAGAAAATCTGGTTCCTCGTTACGATATCGCAAAAGCTAAAGAGTTAATGAAAGCAGCGGGTTTTGAGAAGGGCTTTGAAGTATCCATGCTGGCACCCAATAACCGTTATGTCAGTGATGAGAAAATTGCTGAAGCTGTTGCCACCATGCTTTCTAAAATTGGTATTAAGGTAAATCTCAAGACCATGCCCAAGGCTCAGTACTGGCCGGAATTTGATAACCGTGCAGCAGATATTATGATGATTGGCTGGCATTCAGATACCGAGGATTCCGGAAACTTCTCCGAGTTCATGACCATGTGTGCTGATAAAGAGAAGGGGTATGGTCAGTATAACTCTGGCAACTACTGTAATATAAAGGTTGATGAGCTGGTACTTGGTGCTCAGGTTGAAACCAATCTTACAAAACGTGCAGGTATGCTTCAGGAAGTTGAGCAGATTCTCTATGATGAGGCTGCTTTTATTCCACTGCACTGGCAGCATCTTTCCTGGGCTGCAAAGAATAATGTAAAGCTTGATGCTATTATTAATGCTCAGAATTTCCCTTACTTTGGTGATCTTGTTGTAGAGTAAGCGAAGAGTAGTCTGGATGTAAATAAGAAGGGCTGTCTGCACAGTATGTGTGGACAGCCCTTTTTTAGTGAGAATTGTTGTTTAATGTTGTGGTCCCATCTGGTATGCTTCGGCATTTTCTATCTCGTATCTAAATACTTAACAAACTGACTAAATGTTCGCATTTATAGTTCGCAGAATAATTCAGGCCACCGTGGTCATGCTGGTTATTGGGTTTATCGGTTTCTCGGTAAAGCACCAGTTGGGTGACCCCGTTCGTGATCTGGTTGGAATCTCTGTTTCCGTAGAGGAACGTGAAGCGCTACGTAAAGAACTGGGGCTTACCGATCCTTTTCTCGTCCAGTATGGCCGTTTTTTAAAGAACGCTCTGCATGGCGATCTTGGCCATTCCTTCTTTTTTAAACGTCCGGCACTCGATGTGATTTTTTCCAAGGCTCCGGCCACCATTGAGCTGGTCTTAGCAGCCAGCCTTATTATTCTCTTGGTTTCAGTGCCTGTCGGGCTCTACTCTGCCATCTATCCCAAGCGCTTTTTCTCACAATTTGCCATGGGGGCATCCATTGTTGGTGTGTCCATTCCGGTGTTTTTGACGGCCATTGTGCTAATCTATATTTTTTCCGTACAGTTGCACTGGCTCCCATCTTTTGGACGCGGGGAGACGGTGAATATCCTGGGCTGGGACAGTGGTTTCTTTACCATCGATGGCTTAAAACACCTGGTGCTACCATCACTTGCCCTGTCTTCCATCATGTTGCCCCTGTTTATTCGGCTTATTCGTTCCGAGATGATGGAAGTGCTGGAGACGGAATACATTAAATATGCCTGGGCCAAGGGCCTGTCAAGAAAGCGAATTTGGATGGTGCATGCTTTTAAAAATACTCTTTTACCCGTGATCACCGTGGGGGGAGTTCAGCTTGGAATCCTTATCGCCTTTACCATTCTTACAGAAACGGTGTTTCAGTGGCAGGGGATGGGGTTTATGTTCCTTGAAGCTGTGGAACGTTCCGACACTGCTCTGCTTGTTGCCTATCTGGTAGTGGTTGGAGCTCTATTTGTGGTCGTAAATACTGTGGTTGATATTATTTACGGACTTATTAATCCAACGGTAACCATAGCCTCACGCTGATGCAGACACGACGACAAAAAATCAAAGATTCCTATCTTTTGTACAGCTTTAAGCGTGACAAAGTTGCCATGGTCAGTTTTGCGATCCTGGCAGTTTTATTACTCGCGGCGCTGTTTGCACCTCTTCTTGCCCCTTATAATCCCTATGATCCAACCGCCATAGATATTATGGATTCGGAACTTCCTCCATCATGGATGGAGGAAGGGGAACCACGATTTTTTCTTGGTACTGATATTCAAGGAAGAGACCTGGTTTCTACCATGCTGTATGGATTGCGAATATCAGTCCTTATTGGAATCGGAGCAGTTATTCTTCAAGCTGTGATCGGAATTGGTGTCGGGCTTACCGCCGGATATCTGGGTGGTAAGATAGATGCCGTGCTGATGCGAATTGCCGATGTGCAGCTCTCTTTTTCCACTCTGATGGTGGCAATTATTGTGAGCGCAATTGTGCAGCTTTCTTTTGGGGTCGGGCGCTATGAGCAACTTGCGGTTCCGCTTCTGATCGTAATTATTGGCATTGCAGAATGGCCACAATACGCAAGAACTGTGCGCGCATCCGTTCTGGGCGAAAAAAATAAGGAATATGTGGAAGCAGCTCGGGTTATCGGACTCGATTCAAGGCGCATTATGCTGTCTCATATCCTTCCCAATACTCTTTCTCCGGTGCTTGTTATCTCCACTGTACAGGTTGCCAATGCAGTGATGAGTGAGGCGGCTCTCTCGTTCCTGGGGCTTGGGATGCCGGTATCACGACCCTCTATCGGGTCGTTGATTGATGCTGGGTTTGAGTATATTTTTTCCGGTGCCTGGTGGATTACTTTTTTTCCTGCCGTTCTCCTGATCGTTTTTATTCTGGTGGTCAATTTGCTAGGCGATTGGTTGCGTGATGTTCTGAATCCCAAACTCTATAAAGGCTGATCATGTCACTGCTTGAAGTGAAAAATCTTGAGGTTAGCTTTGCGTTGCGACACGGTGATCTTGTTGCCTTGAACGATGTTTCTTTTACGCTCGATAAAGGGGAACGCTTAGGCATTGTTGGTGAATCCGGCGCTGGCAAATCCGTGACCGGTTTTGCCGTGATCAATTTGATTTCCAAACCGGGCCGGATCAGTAAAGGGGAAGTCCTCTTTGATGGTCAACGTCTTGATCGGTTCTCTGAAAAAGAGATGCGTGAAATTCGTGGGAATCATATTTCCATGATCTTTCAGGATCCAATGATGACCTTAAATCCCGTATTGACCATCGGTACTCAGATGGTGGAAACCCTGCGGGCACATCGTAAGATTAGCGTCAAAGAGGCGGAAAAAATCGCCATCAAGAAGCTTGATCTTGTCCATATCCCCTCCCCGGAACGCAGATTGACACAATACCCTCACGAATTCTCAGGAGGCATGCGGCAGCGTATTATTATTGCCATTGCTCTTCTTGCTGAGCCTGCCATTATTATTGCCGATGAGCCAACAACGGCATTGGATGTGACTATTCAGGCTGAGATTATGGAGCTGCTTATCGAACTCTGTAATTCGCAGGATATGGGGCTTATGTTGATTACCCATGATCTTGGTGTTGTTGCCGAGGTGACTGAACGGGTGTTGGTGATGTATGCCGGAAAAATTATAGAGACTGCCGCAACCTCCGACCTTGTTACAAGTCCCATGCATCCTTATACAAAAGGTTTGATGAATGCTCTGCCTGGGCACGGAACCTGCGATAAGGAAAACCGCCTCCAGCAGATTCCCGGTTCTATGCCGAACCTTACTGAAATTGCCCCGGGGTGTTCCTTTCATCCACGATGTGCATTTTGTCAGGATATCTGTACAAAAACGGTACCTGAGCTGAGAAAAGTTGCCGGGAGCAAAGACAGACTTGTGAGTTGCCATTTTCCCATTGGGGGGCAAAATTAATGGCCACTCCCATTGTAAAGATAGATAATCTGGTGAAGTATTTTGATATATCCGGGGGATTTCTTGAGCAGTTACAGCTCAAATCCGGAAAGATTCGTTTGCATAAAACAGAGGTAAAGGCCGTGAACGGGGTGAGCTTTGAGATTGCCCCGGGAGAAACCCTGGCAGTTGTTGGCGAATCCGGTTGCGGGAAGTCCACTTTGGCCAGAACTGTAATGGGACTGTACCCACCAACTGCTGGAAGTGTTAGCTACAGAGGTGAGCGGATAGATACCCTGACGTCTAAGCAGATGCTGCCCTATAGACAGCGCATGCAGATGATCTTTCAGGATCCCTATGCATCCCTCAATCCAAGGAAAACTGTCCGTCAAACCCTTAAGGAACCTCTCCGCTTTCACCATAAAAAAATAACAGCTGTTGAAATTGATGAGCGCTTAGCAGAGGTGATGGAACAGGTGGGCGTAAATCCGGCCTGGCGTGATCGTTTTCCCCATGAGTTTTCGGGAGGGCAACGGCAGCGTATTGCCATCGCCAGAGCATTGGTCATCGATCCTGAGTTTATTGTGGCCGATGAACCGGTTTCAGCACTCGATGTTTCCATCCAGGCACAGATCCTGAACCTCCTTATGGATGCCCAGGATCAACGTGGTTTGACCTATCTTTTTATAACCCACGATCTTTCTGTGGTGCGCCATGTCGCCACCCGTGTTGCAGTTATGTATCTCGGAACGCTTTGTGAACTGGCAACTACCAAGGAATTGTACGATACTTCCTATCACCCATACACCAGGGCCTTGCTTTCAGCCATTCCACGAGTGGATGGGAAAAAATCAAAGTATATCAAATTGCCAGGTGAGATTCCAACTCCTATAGACCTGCCCTCGGGCTGTGTCTTTCATGGCCGCTGTATCCATGCAGATGACCGTTGTAAATGCGAGGTTCCGGAGCTTTTGCCGGTTTCTGATTCGTCAGGAACACGCGTGGCCTGTCATGGGATTGCTGAAGGTCGTATTTAACGGAGCAACTTGTGCACTTCAGCTTCAATGGAATTGATAACAACAAGAGTCTCTTCAGGTGTTCCGGTCATAGAAGATCGTAATTGTCTTCCCCAGCCTCTCAGCATTTGAGTAGTGATCTTTCGAACATCATTTTCCTTGCTCCATTCACAGCCAATTTTAACCCCAAGAGCCAACATGATTATTTTGGCTTTGAGTTTTTCATTATCTTCGACCTTGGTAACTACATCTGCACTTATTTGCTGCCAACCACTATAAAAGAAGCCCCCTTTTTGAAATTTTGCATACCAGCGTAGTGCTTTCTCATCAAGTATAAGAAGAGGTTCGTCATTGATTGCCAAGATTAATTTTTCAATGGCAGCCAGGCTGGTAGTATTTTGAATATCCTCACAGGAGGGGCAGTTTGTGGTTGATCCTTGTACCGGTGAAACTACAAAAGGAAGGATGCAGAATGCTGTGAAGGATAATATGAAAATTTGTTTTATATTCATGTGGCAAATTATCTCCTGAAGTACTGGTGCATTGCTCTGGATATTAAGGGAAGTGTGTCTAGTTTCCATTATTTTCACTCTATATAATAGTTCAGCAGGAAATCAGTGCTTGGCATTACACGACAATATTTTGGCAGTTTGCGACACAGTGGCTGAAAGAGGAAGTTGCTGAGATGAACGATGGTTTAATAGGTATTGCAGGTTCGATCGGGCCTAAAGAAAAATAGGCTTAGTCGATAATAGTAACTGTTCCCTTGCCTGCTCTTCTCTGCAGTGGTAAAGATAGCTGACATAACATAAATTCATCATAATCTGAAAAGAGGCTCTGGATATGTCAAAAGTATTTCAAAAATATGTTTCCCTGGTTGTGCTTGTAGTGCTTTCCTGCACGATGTCAGTAGCCGTCTATGCAGCAGCTGACCCCGCACCTGCTGAACAGGCAGCAAAACAAGCTCCAGCACCACCGGTGGATGTTACAAATCCTGATACATATGTACAGGCCCTGCAGTTTGCAAAAGACTGGGGGATGGCCAACGGGCCTCATCTTATTATGGCTCTTATTATCTTTGTTGTTGGTCGCTGGGTTGCCAGGTGGGTAACGGGAATGGCCAGCAAAGGATTCAGAAGGGCTGATGTTGAGCCGACTTTAGGTCGTTTCTTATCCAAACTTATTTATTATGCACTTCTGGCAGGTGTTATTATTGCGGCCGCTGGAGAACTGGGTATTGAAACAACATCATTTATCGCAATAGTTGGTGCAGCTGGCCTTGCGGTAGGTCTGGCTTTGAAAGATTCTTTGTCCAATTTTGCTTCCGGAGTAATGCTTATTCTGTTCAGGCCCTTTAAGGTTGGTGATGTGGTGACGGCAGGTGGTGTCACAGGAAAAGTTCAGCAAATAGATATCTTTAGTACTGTTATTTTAACACCTGATAACCAGAGAATTATTGTTCCTAATGGTGGTATTACCGCAGGGGTCATAACGAATATCAATGCTGAAGAGACACGTCGTGTAGACCTTGTTGTGGGGATTGGCTATGATGATGATATTCGCCTTGCCAAGACAACTCTTGAGGATCTGGTTAAGGCCGATTCCAGAATTCTCACAGATCCGGCCCCTGCCATTGCTGTATCAGAACTTGCCGATTCGAGTGTTAATCTTATTGTTCGTCCTTGGGTAAATACAGAAGACTACTGGGATGTACGTCTTGATCTCACCGAAAGTATCAAACTTACCTTTGATGAAAAGGGGATCTCGTTTCCATATCCACAGCAGGATGTTCATATGTTTCAGGCGGCGGAGTAATTTTGGCTTCTTACCCTGTTGCTGGGAGGGGATTAGTGGTTGACTGGGAAATGACTGTTTTGTATTCTTGTGTGTAAATGAAATCAGCAAAACAACCATTTTATCAGCCGCGGGTATTGTTTCTCCGAGGAGTATGTTCTCTAGTTCTTCTTGTGGTAACGATCCTTTCCGGCTGCAGCAAGACTGGTCTTTCAGTTCAAGAGCCAACTCCTGAAATGGCTATGGGGGAGTGTGTTCTGCTTCTGCACGGCATGGCCCGAACGCTTCACTCCATGGATGCAATGCAAGAGAGATTAGTCGCTGCGGGCTATCATACAGTTAATCTTGGCTATCCATCCACTAGCAAGAAAATTGAAGAGATCGCAGCTACGCATTTTCCGGAAGCTCTGGCAATGTGCCAGCAGTTTCAACCGACTGCTATCCATTTTGTCACTCATTCTCTTGGTGGTATTGTGCTGCGTAGTGTGCTTAAAGCGCAGAAGCCTGAAAATTTGGGTCGGGTTGTTATGCTCAGCCCGCCAAACCAGGGGAGTGTGGCAGCTGACAATCTCAAAGATTGGTGGTTCTATGAGTGGCTGAATGGCCCTGCTGGCCAGCAGTTAACCACCGATGAGAACTCTTTTCCTAACCAGTTGGGCCCGGTTGATTATCCGGTAGGAGTTATTACCGGCGATAGCGTGTACTTTTTTGATTTTTGGCTCTCGTTAATTATTCCAGGTCCTGATGATGGAAAAGTGTCAGTAAAGAATGCACGTCTTGATGGGATGACGGACTTTCTGGTTGTTCATGAAACGCATCCCTTTATTATGGATTCGGAATATGTACAGGATGAAACACTTTATTTTTTTAAAAATGGTGTGTTTAAACATCAGAAAGAACCTTTGCCACCGGTTTCCGGTTCGGATTGGTTTACTTTTCCGAGTGAGTAGCGCTCCTCTCCAATGTTTTCAGTAATTATCAACTCAGGAATTCCCTTTCTCTTTATTCTCCTTCTTAGTGGATGTCAGCCGAAGGTGTACCTTATGCCTGCTCCCGTCGGGCTTACGGGGGAGACTCAGTTTTTTAAGCTGACTGAAGACAGTACCGATGCAAATCTACTCTATACTCTGTATGCCACTAATCGTATTCCCTTTAATAAAATAAATGATTCTACCGGGTACTCTATCTTTCCATCGAAAAAACTGGAACTGGGTTATCTGGTCTACAGTGTGGGAAATAGTGGAATGAGCTGGGATGATCTGCAGCGGGAATCTCTGAAACAGGATCGCGATGATGATCTTCTGCTCACTCAGGAATATGTGCGACCGATGGCGCTGTACCGGGACGATGATGACTTACAGCGTTACAGCAGTGCCCGAGCCGAAGGCTTTTTTGATATGATCAATACGGCTCTTAAAGGCAGTTATGATAAGGATATTACGATTTATGTACATGGGGCGAATTCTAACTTCTATCGGGCGACAGCACAGGGGGCTCAGTTTTTCCATTTTACCGGCCATAATTCTATTATCCTTACCTTCTCCTGGCCATCTGCAGAGAATTTGTTCAAGTACAAGACCGATGTGCTCCATGCGAAAAAAACAATTCCTGCTTTTGCCCAACTTCTAGAGATACTGGCTACTCATACAGAAGCACGAAACATAAATATTATTGCCTATAGTGCAGGGGCCCAGGTTGTGGCACCGGGTCTTGCCTACCTGCATGATCTCTATCCTGAGCGTTCTTCGCGGGAATTAAAAGAAAAATTACGGGTCGGGGAGGTCTATTTTGCGGCTCCCGATACAGCGTTTAAGCCCTTTGTTGAACGATATCTGAAATTCAAAGATATTGTAAACCGAACAACCATCAGTTTGAATTGGAATGACAGAATTCTTCTTCTTGCCGCCATGCAAAATGGAGTCTCACGCCTTGGGAGGCCGGATACCAGTGAGTTAGAAGAATCTGAGATTCAAGCAATAGTGGAATTTTTAGATACTCCGGATCTTGATGTGATTGATGCGGGTGGTTCCAGAGCATTGAACCTTGGAAGGAGTCATGATTACTGGTACAGTAATCCATGGGTGAGTAATGATCTGTTGATGTTGCTGATCTTTAACGCCAGCCCGGAAGAACGGGGGCTTGTCCCATTTCGTACTGAGGGAGGAACCACCCTCTACCATTTCCCAGATGATTATGCCGAAATTATTCCATATTTGCTGAAGGAACAGAAAGATAAAGTGAAAAAAAATAGTGTAACGAAACAGGAGGGAGAAAAATGAAGCGTTTTTTTCTGACTCTCCTTCTTCTGGTCACCGTTGTGTTGGCTACCGGGGGGATTTTCTTAAAAAAAGGAATTCATCTCGATTCTTTCAGTGCCGGTCCGGCAACTCTCAAAAACATTTCACTTGAGTGGCATAGCAAACTGCTACTACAGATAGAAAGTGTTGTTGTTGATTCTCTACAGGATGCTGAAAGTAAGAATCCGTCCCTGGATCTTAGTTTTGTGAATAAAGTTGTTCCTCTTGTGCAATGGATTGATCGCCTGTTCACCAGAATTCTAGTCCAGAAAGTCAGTGTTGGTGAAGTAACTGGTCGTCTGGAGTACGAAGCCTCCGTACTTCGGCTTGATCTTTCTTCTGAACTGATTGATATGAAGGTGGAGACCCGGCTGGAAAAAGGTTTCCTGATTTCTGATATTCAGGAGCTTAAGAGTGAGAGGTTTCATTCATGGGCAACTGGTTCTGTACGGGTGGATCTTGCAGCTAAAACAGGAACCGGTACGCTTGCAGTAAATTTCGCTGATTCATTGCCGGTTGCGCTTTCCTTTACCATGGATCGCAAACAACTTTCTTTTGAAGGGAAAGAGGCTGGAATAATAACAACCATAACCCCCTTTGTTGATCTGTTTGGGATTGATCAGGCCACTCAAAAATGGATCACCGATTATTTAACAGGGAAGCGGTATGAGTTGAAATCTTTTTCAGGGAATTTTCCCTGGAAGGATCCCCTGGTAATGCTTGAGACTTTTCTGGCGGAAGTCAGGGTGGATGGTTGTCAGTACACTTTTGAACCCGGTTTCGAAGCTATTCAATCGGATTACGCCGATCTCTTTTTTGAGAAGGGGGTTCTTGTTATAAAACCCCAGAATCCGATATATTATGGAGAGCAGGGCAAGGATTCTTGGCTGGATATTAATTTTAATGATTTCGATAATATTCTTCTCACGGCCTATATTGAAATGGATGTAAAGGCCGATCAGCATGTTGTAGATTTGTTGCAGGCGTATGATATTCCCTTACCATTTTTGCAAACCGAGGGAAAAACATCTGTTGATTTGACCCTTGTCATAAATTTGAATACTGAAGTGGTGACGGCAAAAGGTGTCTTTGTGGTAGATGAGGGCCGAGTTGACTATCTGAACGCAAATTATACTTTGCAAGATGCCAGGATACTGCTTGATACCAATAAAATCACTTTTGAGCAGATGACTGTCAGTTACGAAAATCTATTTGTCGCTGGTATTACAGGTGAATTTGACGCCATACCGGAGACGGGACAGCTTGATATCCGCCTGCAGGAATGTGATGTCGCACTCGGTGATATGGAGCTGATTCTTGATGACTCGAAGCCAAAACCGCTTATCCACTATACAATGAAACCCGATGGGGCAACGATAGATGCCGGGGCATCTTTCTGGACAGTCGGCGATCTGCCTTTAGAGCTTGGACCCTTTACAACTCCCTTTAACCTGGATACTTTTTCTGGAACAATTGCATCCACTTCACTTGTATTCCCGCCATTTGTATCAACAAGCCTGTCTGGAGATTTTTCGATCAATGAGCAGCGGGCCAATCTGAAATGTGATCTTCTCCAGTTCCAGGTGAACGATCTAAAACTTCAGGAGAAACTGAGTGGTTTGGTGATTCATTATGATAAGGAGTTGACGGTTCGGAGTACAAAACACTCCAAGTGGGAGCTTGGTGGTACTCCTGTGACTCTTTACCCGTTAGAATTGAAGCTTTCAGGTGCTGTATTCTCGATTGATAAGGGGAGGGTGAGCTACGGGACACTATTTGATTCGGCCTTTTCGGGTCAGTACAATTTCAGTGGTCATCGTGGTGAATTTCTTCTGAACGATCTTGCCATTAAAGATGATACAATAGGGGCTATTGTAACCCTTTCTGAGCTCTCTTTTAACGTAGATGTACAAAAAAAATTACTGCTCACGGTTCCTGAGTTGGCCATGGAATTCAGTGTTTCAGAGAAGGAGAAGGGGTGGAAACTTCTGCTCAAAGACCTTGGCTCTCTTTATACCCACTCACCACTGTTGCAAAAGTATCTGGTAAAGGAGGGTGAGGTTTCAGTTGTATCACAGGATGGAGTTGGGTTTGAATTTTCTGCCAACATCCCCTATGGTTATCCTCTGTTTCTGAGAGGTGATGTTCCTCTGAATCGTTTCCAGATTGATGGTGTATTCAATGAGGGTGGAGTCAAGGCAACAATAAATAAAGATATAGAGCTGCGCTATGATGGGGGCATCACAATCTCATCACAGGACCTTTCTTTTAATGTCCCCGCAATAATTAAACTGTTCAAAGACCTTCCGGAGTCTGTTGAAGATGATTCCAAAAAACAGAACACACTGTGGATCGGCGTTGATGCACTCCGGACAAGTCTTGTTCTTTCACCAGAAAGAAAGATTATCGCTGATAAAATCACTCTGGAAAGTAGTGACGGAAAGACCAGTGGGCAGTTGATGTACGGGGCAGGTGCCATTCTTGTCTCGAGTGAAGGGAATACCTTCTCTTTGCAAGGAGAGAGGTTGAATGATGCTTTTATGAATGCTTTGTTTACTGGAGCAGATTTTCATCAGGGGACGATGAGTGTGGCAGCAAAAGGATCCTTAGATGAATTTACTGCAATGCTTAGAGTGGAAGATACGAATATGAAAGATTTTACAACACTCAATAATATTCTTGCCATGGTAAATACTATTCCAGCCCTTGTAACCTTTAGCTTGCCTTCATACAGCACGAATGGATTGCCAGTGGATAGTATTGTTATTGGTGGAAAAGTTACAAATGGTCGTGCCGCAATTGAAACGGTGAATGTTGACTCACCTGAAATCAGTATTCTCGGAAGTGGCTGGATTGATTTTATTCAGGAGAAGATTGAAATGGATCTCAACCTGATTACCCGGGCAAAAAAGAATGTGAATAAGATCCCTCTTGTTGGCTATATTCTGGTTGGAAAAAAGAAGAGTCCTTCTATTACTGTCCAGGTTTCAGGAGAATTGTCCGATCCGCAGGTGGAGCATTCAACGTTTAAGGAGGTGGCTATCACACCTTTTCAGATGCTCTATCGGACTTTGGCTCTGCCTGCTCATCTGGTAGCTCCCATTTTTGATTTGAGTACGAAAGAAATAGAACCGGAAGAGAAAGAAAATGTGGATTGGGAAGGATTGAAAGAATAAGGAAAATCAAATAAAAAAAGGCAGAATTTCTACTGGAGAAATTCTGCCCTTTAATTCTATTCTACAGACTGCAGAAAATCAGCAACCGCCGATCCCTCAACCGCCTGCTGATTTTACAGGAGCTGGAGCTCCTTCCTTGGTGAGTGGGCTGCCAATGGATGAACGGGTAACCTTGATACGGACATTGTCAGCTATTTCCAGAGTGACAACACTGTCGGTGAGCCCAGTGATTGTTCCGTGAATTCCACCTTTAGTAACAACTTTGTTGCCGTTTTTCATCTCATCCAAAAACTGCTGCTGCAGTTTTGCCTGCTTCTGTTGAGGTCTGATAAGCATAAAGTAAAAGACACCAAATATAAGAATAAGAGGGATAAAAGAGGCAATGCCTCCAGCTCCACCTGCTATTCCACCGTCTGCTGCGTACGCGACTCCTGTCATGGTTGTTCCTCCAAGTATCAATGAAAAAAAAGTTTTTAAAAGTAAAATGTAACTATTTTATCGTACATTATAGGATGTAGCCGAATAGTCACGTGTACATCTGTAATCACTCTCCTCCAAGCCTGCCATAAAAATCGTTACGAAATGTAGAAAAGCTATCCTTTTCGATGGCTTCACGCATTTCTGACATGAGGTTGAGATAATAGTGGAGATTGTGGATGGTGTTCAGGTGGTAGCTCAGGATTTCCCGGCACTGAAAGAGATGGCGCAGGTAGGCCCGTGAGTAATTGCGGCAGGTGTAACAGTTGCAATTTGGATCAACTGGCCTTTTATCGTCACGATATTTTGCATTCTTGATAACCACTTTTCCCAGCGAGGTGAACATCGTACCATTTCGGGCATTGCGGGTTGGCATAACACAGTCAAACATATCCACCCCTCGGTATACGCCTTCGACCAGATCTTCAGGCGTTCCCACTCCCATAAGATAACGTGAATAGTCTTCCGGCAAGTGAGGGATAGTCGCTTCCGTCATATCCTGCATCAGTGATTTTTCTTCCCCGACGCTTAAGCCTCCGATTGCGTAACCGTCAAAACCAATATCAATCAGTGCTTCGGCGTGTGCTTTTCGTAAATCATGGTGCATGCCACCCTGAACAATACCAAAGAGGAGCTGCCCCGTGTCATTCTGGGCGTCACGACAGCGCTGTGCCCAGCGGCTGGTGAGATCCGTTGATTTAATGGTGTCTTCACGCGTTGCAGGATAGGGAATACAGGTGTCAAGACACATCATGATGTCTGAGCCCAGTGATTCCTGTACCTGAATAGCATTCTCGGGGCTTAAAAAGAGCTTGGCACCATCCAGATGGGAGCGGAATGCAGCTCCCTCTTCTGTTATTTTGGCAAGATCACTTAGGCTGAAAATTTGAAATCCACCGGAATCAGTCAGGATGGGTCGATCCCAGTTCATAAAGTTATGGAGCCCGCCAAAGCTACGAATCAATTCCTGGCCCGGCCGAATAAAAAGGTGGTAGGTGTTGCCGAGAATAATCTGGGCATTCATCTCCTTAAGGTTCTCGGGTGTTACTGCTTTTACCGTGGCCTGGGTACCAACCGGCATGAAAATCGGGGTCTGAATGGTTCCGTGCAGAGTTTTTAGTTCTCCTCTACGGGCAGCACAGTCTGTGGATTTACATTTTAGGGTGAATGGTGAGCTTGTATTTGTGGTCATGGTTGCCTTTGCCGATACCTTGTCCGGCGCTACATTTTGTCTGGTTTTTCTGGAGCTACTGTATGCCTGAATAATACTGTATTTTTCAGGACAGGGAAACAGTTCCTCTTAATTTATTTAGGATTAAGACAGGCAGTGACTGCGGAAGTCAAAGGAGGAAATGAACTCCGTGATGCAGAATCTCTTAATTTCACATACTCGTTTTCTGTTAATTATTGTTAATTGTTTGTTCGGTAACGTGTTGTAATAGTGTAGTTGTTGTCTGGTGGGTATTTGTACCTATATAAAATGTTAAAGAGCTGTGGTATAATTGAACATTACATTTAGAAAAAGCCAACCCTGTAGGAAAGATGGGGACGGAAAGCCACGGGTCGACATGATAGCCGGGCTACCTATTATTGGTAGCCCGGTTTTTTTATTTCAGAAAAGGAGGCAATAGAGAAAAACACTTTGGTTATGTCTTTGTATGCAATCGAAAAAAATCAAAATGAAAAAAGGAGGGGAAATGAAAAATCGATTATATGCTATTGTGTTACTGGCCTTCTTCTCAATTTTTGGATCGAGTTGTTATGCAGCTATTATGACGTTTGATAGTGTGGGGCAAACTGGAACTGGCCCTATAATAACGCCCTATAGCGAAAATGGAATCCAGTATGAATCGTTTGATTCAAGTTTTGGTCCCGTAGTGTGGAGCAATTGGCTCCCCGACGATGGAGGGTATAATATCCATCAAGATGGAGGATATTCCATTGTTAATATGTTTGGCGTAGCTTTTGATCTGATCGCGATTGATTTTGGTTTTATTGGGGATGATAGCGGTGATAACGTGACCAGCCTTCAAGTTGAAACAAACACAGGCGTGGTTGAAAATTTACCTTTCACTGATGGACATTTAGGAACAATAGATTTTTCTGTGTTAGCAGGATTTTCAAATATAACTTCATTCACAATAACAGATACAGCAAATTGGGGAAACAGCTGTTGGGAGGTCGATTGGATCGAAACTGCGACTGCACCGATCCCTGAACCCGCGACCATACTCCTTTTTGGCGCGGGGTTGGTTGGACTCGCAGGTTGCAGGATCAGAAAAAAATGAGACATTTTATCGGCTGATTTCTTCATGGTTTTTTTAAGTTTTTTCTGGCAAAAAGATGCTCTTTCAAGGTGCCCTACAGATATTATTTAATGAACATAAGCATAAAACTGTTGGGCTAAATTGTGATTTCGTATAGGAATGGAGTAAGTCAAAACAGACAACAAAGAGACCTGTGGCTATAAAGAATATGTGATCTTTTACAAGGAGATCATACCCACAAGCTGTTTGTTACCCTTTTTTATGCGGATCTTGAGGAGTAATCGGTGCTAGTTAATACTTTATTTAAATACTGGACATACAGAGTTTTTGCGCCTGGAGCAGTACTGCGATCAACCTATGGGGCTTTTCAAAAACTTTTGGAGTACGATGGGCGGACGCATGAAGAGATGGCAGAACTTGAGGCCCTGTATTACCAGGGACTGAAAGAGGATTTCAGCCGTATCCGCAAACGTTATGACAGCTTTTCTGCAAATGTTCTGGGAATGGTGGAGTGTCTTGAGGAAATGGCTCCTGGGTCATATGTAACCCTGAAAAGCTATTATAAAAAGTTTGATTTTTATGGTAAATTTCTGTTGGCTCCGCCAGAGATTGACTGTTCACCTCCTTTTACCTGTTCTTTGCAAGATGGCACTGGCCAGGATGATCTTGTTGGAGGAAAGGCCTCACAACTCGCCATTCTTAGTACAACTCTGAATCTTCCTACTCCTGATGGCTTTGTGATTACGGCCAATAGCTTCAATTATTTTATGGAGTACAATGATTTTCGCAGATCCGTGGATGAGATTCTTTGCCGCATTGAAAGTGTGAACCCCAAAAGTCTGGAGGAGGCATCGGCAAAGCTTATCAATTTAATTATGGCTGGTGATATCCCCGCTGAAGTCAGTGGTGGAATCACTGCTTCCTGGAATAAATTCTCCAGTGGATTTACAAATACTCCTCTGGTGGCGGTTCGCAGCAGCTGTCTGAATGAAGATGGCGCCTGCTCCTTTGCTGGACAATATCTTACTCTGCTCAATATTCCCGGTGATACAATTATAGATGCTTGGCGTCAGGTGGTCAGTAGTAAATATAGTCCGGAAGCATTGGCCTATCGTATTCATTCCGGTCTGGGTGATGAAGAAACGGCGATGGCGGTTCTTGTTCTCGAGATGGTGGATGCAAAAGCAAGTGGTGTTTTGTATACCGAAGAACCCTCGGGGGAGCAGAAGAACGATGTTGCTATTCATGTTGTACGTGGTCAGGGCGATCTCCTCGTAAGCGGGCGGGTTATTCCTGAATCATACTCAATGAGTGAGGGAAAGGACGAAGAGCATAGCGGTTCGGCAATAGTAAGCTATGAAGAGTTGACTGATTTGCGCAGGCAAGGGCAGGTTATTGCCGATTATTTTGACTCGCCACAGGATGTGGAATGGTCAATTACAAAGGAGGGGCGGCTTCTTTTTTTACAAAGCCGACCTCTTGGGATTCAGCATTCTATTGCAACTGCTGATACGGTCATACCCCAGGAAGATAAGGGCTGCTTATTGTTTCGGGCAGGAGTCACTGCGGCAATGGGACAGGCTGCTGGGATGGCTTATATTGTTGACTCTGCCCATGCAGTGGAGGATGTGCCTCCTGGCGCAATCCTTGTATTACAAGAAACTCTGCCTTCTGCTGTTCGTGTTCTAAAACAGGTTTGCGGTGTGGTGGCAAGCTTAGGGTCCGTGGCAGGTCATTTTTCAACTGTATGCAGGGAGTTTGATGTTCCACTGCTGTTGGCCGTCGGGGATTCTGTTAATGAGATTGAGCATGGTGAGGAAATCAGTCTTTTCGCAGATATTCAGGAGGTGTGGCGGGGCAACTGTCTGCCCGAAAAAAAGCCAATACCACTTCATGAAAAACAGGCCTCTCTGCCCTATTTCAAACGCCTCCATGGGCTGCTTGAATTTGTAACTCCTCTGAATTTACTTGATCCGGATTCTAAAAGTTTTGTCCCGGAATTCTGTCGATCTCTTCATGATGTGATCCGCTTTTCCCATGAACAGGCAGTGCGTACCATGTTCTTTCTTGGAGATCGCGGGAGCGGCAGATCAAAGGGAAAGCGGAAATTACTGTCCGATCTGCCACTTGATGTCTTTCTACTGGATGTGGGTGGCGGTCTGAAGGCAGGAAATGGAGGGAAGGGGGATGTTGAGATAACTGATATCTGTTCCACTCCTTTTCTCGCTCTGTGGAAAGGGCTGACTCATCCAAGTGTTACATGGGAGAATCGCTCACACTATGACTGGAAAAGCTTTGATGAAATTGCCCTTGCCGGTGGCGTTGCCAGCAAGGATTCGTCTGAATTTGCAAGTTTTGCCGTACTCGGAAGTAATTACGTAAATCTTAATATGCGGTTTGGGTATCATTTTACACTGGTTGATGCCATGTGTGATCAGGATGCGGCAAAAAATTATTGTCAGTTACGTTTTGCTGGAGGTGGTGGCGATTTTTCCGGGAGGAGTTTGCGAATAGATTACGTAGAGGCTATTCTTAAAGAGAGTGGGTTTCAGGTGACTCCTAAGGGGGATCTCCTGGATGCAAGGCTACAGCATATAAGTGCCGGGGAGATGCTACAAAAACTTACTATTGCTGGCCGTCTCCTTGGTGTAACAAAGTTGATGGATATGCGTCTTAAAGATAGAAATATGGTACAAGAACAGGTGAAGGCATTTTGGGAGGCTGCTGAATAAATGAAAGACAAAAATATGTTATATCAACTTACCTGGCTTACCAGTCAACTTGCCGTTGGGTATGCCCCCATGTCATATGAAGAGCTTGATTCTATAAAATATCAGGGGATTGTCGCTATTGTCAACCTGTGTGGAGAATTTACCGATCTGCATGAAATTGAGGAACAGTCTGGCTTTGAGGTCTGCTACCTTCCCACCCCTGATGAATGCGCTCCGGATATGGAAAAGATGAAAGAGGCTCTTGAGTGGCTGGATGAGGCACTCTATTTAAAGAAAAAGGTTCTTGTTCATTGTCGTCATGGGCATGGTCGGACGGGGACTTTTATTTCTGCCTATTTTCTACGGCGGGGACTGGCACTTAAATATACTGAAAAAACGTTGAAGGGAACCAGGGCTAATCCCACCAACTACAGTCAGTGGAAACTTCTGAAAAAGTACAGTAAGCAACAGGGACAGTTAGATGCAAGAGAGGCGAGCATTGAAAACCCAAGTACTATAAATCTTCTGCCGTTCTTTAAAGATTATGAAGCACTCCTGGCTGAAGCCGGGACTACAGAGCTTGATACTGCTATTTGCAACAACATGTTTGATCTACAGCTAGTTGAGGCAGTATATGTCAGCAATATTATAAACTCACAGTTAAGCAGAGAGAAACGCAATTCTGTTCTTGAACGGGCGCTTTCCAAAGTCAACCCGGAAAAATATATCTGCCCACTGTTTGAAGAAGGGACCTGCCTTATTTGTGACAGGCGTCCCTTGCGTTGCCGGAATATCCTAGATGAAGAGCAAAAAAAAATGCTGGATTCAGTAACAAAAAACATCTCCCAAAATATTTTTCTTGCCCTTACCGAATCGTTTCCCTCGAGTGATGACTTGCATTTTTCAATCGTTGATACTGTTTCCGGTCGGTTTGTGCAGCACTATTTTCAGGCGACGCGTGACAGGAGAGAAGGGTAAGGGGATATGAAACTGAAAAGGGTTAAACGACTGCTTATCGTGGATGATGAAAAAGATCTTCTTGTCCTCCTGCGTAAAGTTCTGGCGAGAAAATGCAGTTGTGATGTGGCCATTGCTCAATCTGGAAAAGAAGCCCTTGAGAAAATCAGATCCTGGCATCCGGATGTGGTCATGACTGATATCGTTATGCCCGATATGGATGGCCTGCAACTGCTTAGCAAGGTGCGTGAATTAGACAGAACCATCAGCGTAGTAATAATGACTGGCTACGGTACTATAGAGATGGCTGTTAAAGCACTCAAGAATGGTGCCTACGATTTTTTGGAAAAACCTTTTGATAATTCCCAAATAAGTCTCATAATTCTACGTGCATTTGAGCGAACGGAACTGCTTCAAGAGAATTTACAACTGCATGAGAAATTACAGGAAAGTGACCGACCCACTGAGTTTGTCGGACAGAGTGTTGCTTTGCAACGGGCAATCGATCTTTTGACACGTCTTGGTCAGAGTGAAGCAACTGTTTTGATTCGTGGAGAATCGGGAACGGGAAAGGAAGTTGCCGCGAGGACGATTCATGCAATGAGTGGGCGTAGTAAAAAGAAGATGATTACGGTCAACTGTCCTGCACTTCCTGAACAGATTCTTGAAAGTGAGCTATTTGGATATGCAAAGGGAGCATTCACCGGAGCCGATCATGACAAAGACGGGCTTTTTCTTGAAGCCTCTGGATCCACTATTCTTCTTGACGAAATTGCCGATATTCCTGTTTCTCTCCAAACCAAATTGCTTCGAGTACTGCAGGAAAAAGAAATTCAGCCGCTTGGACAAACCCGTACAGTAAAAGTTGATGTCCGGGTACTTGCATCTACTAATCAGGATCTAGAAGAAAAGATGGCCAGAGGTGAATTTCGGGAAGATCTTTTTTATCGTCTGAATGTAATGACGGTTACCATGCCATCACTCGATGAAATGCAGGAAGATATTCCTCTTCTGGCTCTCCACTTTTTTAATATCTATGTGCAGGAGTATCAGCGGGAGGGGATGGAGCTTACTCCCGAAGCATTGAAATGCCTGGTACGGAGGGAGTGGAAGGGGAATGTGCGTGAGTTGCAGAACAGAATTAACCGTGCGGTTCTGCTTACTCCGGGTGTTGTTATAACTCCTAAGGATCTTTTGAGTCCGGAAGAATTAGCAGAAGACAGTTCCGCCGATAAAATTGGAGCAGAAATTCCCGTGTGTGTCTATCGTCTTCCCTACAATGAGGCAAAAGAAGAGGTGATGTCCTCTTTTAGTTCAACCTATCTTGAAAGAGCTCTAACCATGAGTACAGGTAATGTTTCCGCAGCTGCTCGTGAAAGCGGCCTGGGACGTCAATCCTTTCAACGTCTGATGCAGCGCTTTAGTGTAGAGTCTCAATCGTTTAGAAATGAATAGTCACAGCTTGTCCTAAGTTCAGTACCTCCCCTTTGTTTTACCTATAGCAGACCTCTTCTTGTAATATCTCCACTGCATCGAATGTGCGGCACTCCTGTCACTTCGAGGACGAATTGCCTGATCTTGCGTCTAATTAATAGCTCTTCACCAATAATCACAAAAGTGATATACCATAAATAAGGGAGTAGGCGATGAAAACAATGCATCCGTTATGGTGCAGTGCATCGTTTTAGATGCATGTTTTGAGCTGTAGATATGGTTTCTTATTTCTTTAAGAGAGGACAGTTTTTAGGGCAACTGAATGATTTTTCAGCTGAATATGTGCATTCACAACAAAATTCAATATTGGCATCATCCTTGCTTAGTCACTTACGATGTGGGCCACTGCCTATTGTGGAGGGCAGGTACAAGCAGGTTTGTGGTAAGCCTAAAAATACTTTGATGGTACGATATGAATCTTATGCGATTGACACACAGAATGTCCCCGTTTCTCCTCCTATTGACAATGACTGTGTTTCCCGGAACTGCGTGGGCTGTGCAAAGCCACGGAGCTCCAGAAGGTTTATATGTCCATCAACTGGCCCATGTCTTTTATACCGCAGCATTGTGTTATCTTTTTTGGGGGATTCGTCAGAGTGCATTTAAGGCACGTGGATGGCGATGTCTTCAGGTGTTTTGTGTTTTTATGGTTCTTTGGAATGTGGTTGCCTTCACGGGGCATTCTCTTGCTTCATCCGTGCACGCTACAGATTTTATTCGTGAAGGAGGGTATCTGAGTACCAGGCTGCAGGGACCTTTTACCAGTGTTAAACTTTGGTACTACTTTACAAAACTTGATCATCTCTTCAGTGTACCATCGATCTTTTTTCTGTATCTGGCAATGAAAGGTATATACGAGAGTAGTAGTGAGGAAGAGAAGATATGACAACTATTCCCATGTTTCCAGCCATAGTCGTGGATATGGTTGGCTCTTTTATTATAATCGTCTTTTCATTTCTCGCTCTTCGCTATGCCTGGCTCCTGCTTCGTAAACAACCGGATAATTTTCTCTGGGGGTTTCTCTTCTATTTTTGCCTGACCCTTGTCTGTTTTTCTGTATCTCGTGCCGTTGGTCATCTTCTTAAACAAATTCTTCTTATTTCAGGGAATAAAGAACAGTGGCAGGCGTTAGCTCCCTATAGCGGTGGTTTTAATACCCTGCTGATGATCTCTCTTGCTGCGGTAAGTATCTACTATCATAAAGGAATAGAAGGCTTTTGGGCCATACAGAAAAAAGCACGTAGCCTTAAAGAAGCCAATGAGAATCTTGAGGAGTCTGCGGATAAGCTACTGAAATTAAATGCAAACCTTGAGGGTATCGTTGAGCGGCGAACCAGGAAGCTCTCTGCTTCAGAAAAGAAGTTCAGGAACTTTTTTATTAATTCTAAAGATATGGTCTATTTTTGTAATGCAGAGAACAGGCTTGTCAATATGAACTCTGCTGGTTTGGAAATGCTTGGCTATTCCATGGAAGAGGAACCGGTACTTTCATTGCATCAGATTTTCTGTAATGAGGAAGATTTGGATAGCTACTTTGAGACCATTGTCTCCGTAGGATTTGTTGAAGATCTTGAAGTGGAATTTGTTCGGGCCGATGGAACGGTTGTCTATGTCCTTCTTTCTGCAACTGCTCTTTTTGATGAAGAGCATAAGTTTGAAGGTTGTGAAGGAATTGCAAAGGATCTAACGCGGGTACGTACAATGATGGAGCAACTTTCATCCAGTGAAAAAATGGCCTCCGTTGGCCAAATGGCTGCCGGAGTTGCTCATGAAATCAATACCCCTCTTGGGGTGATTCTAGGCTATTCCCAGTTAATGATGGATGATTTTCTTCCTGAAAGCGAGGAGGGTCAGAGTCTGTTGGTTATTGAGCGTCAGGCGAAGGCCTGCCGTAAGATAGTTGCTGATCTTCTCAAGTTCTCCCGTCAGTCGGAGAGTGCCCGTGAAAATATCCAAATAAACGAAGTGCTTGAAGACGTATTGGCGGTAACGGAACATACTCTTCATATGGATCATATCCACGCCCATCGTGATCTGGATGAAAATATTCCGATGATTGTTGGAGATACCGAGAAGTTACGCCAGGTTTTTGTCAATTTTATTAACAATGCCCATCATGCCATGGAAGACCAGGGTGGTGGGGATGTATATCTTTCCTGTCACTATGAAGAGGAAGCCAACCGGGTGGTGGCGACCATACGTGATACCGGACATGGTATTCCGCAGGATATTGTGGCCAAGATTTTTGACCCATTTTTCACTACCAAATCCGTTGGGAAGGGAACTGGACTTGGCCTTTCGGTGTCCTATGGCATTATTCAGGAACATGGCGGAACGATCGAGGTCGAAAGTCCGGCCAAAGGCGATAAGGGTGAATTACAAGGCACGGCTTTCCATGTGATGCTACCGGTTGCCTTGCGAGAATCAGTCTCTGTAAAAGATCAATAAGATATGAAACCAATCTGTTTATAAACAACATCAACAAGGGAGATGTCATGGCTGAGATACTGGCTTTAGACGATGTACAAGATGCAACAGTACTGATCGGAAAAATTCTAACCAAAAAAGGACATACCGTTCACTGCTTTACCGAAGAAGATAAGGCAATAGCTCATGCAAAAGAAAATAAGGTTGACCTGGCAATTCTTGACATAAAACTTGAGAAAATGAGTGGTGTTGAGGTCCTTGGTTTTTTGAAAGAAGTACAGCCAACTATGAAGGCCATTATGCTCACCGGATATCCCACGGTTGAAACAGCTCGTGAAGCTATCAGCCTTGGTGCGGATGAATATTGCGTTAAACCCATTGACCGCGATGAATTGGAAGAAAAAGTTGAGAAAGTCCTGAAGTCACGAGGCAAAAAAAGCGCAATGAGCGTCTAGGAAAAGGTGAAGAGTATGGATGTTAAAGCAACAAATCTGGCTAGAGCCAAGATGTATCAATTCCTCTCCACTCTCTATAGGGATGAAATCCCTTTGTGGCTTATCGAAAAGATGGGAGAAAAGGCCTTTCTTGACCAGATAAAAAAGCTTCAGGAAGTCTGTACTATCCAGGATTTCTGCTCCGGTCTTGGTCGAATGCGCGGCACCGTGGAGTCGTCATCACCTGGAGAGGTCTTTAACGAACTTCGTTATGAATATGCGGATCTTTTCCTCAATGCCGGCAATAATCCAGCCTTTCCCTATGAGTCCTGTTATAGCACCCGTGAACCACTGGTGATGCAGGAACCCGTGGTGAAAATACGTGAGGTTATGAATAAGGCCGGACTGCATAAGCATGAGGACTTTCTTGATCTTGATGACCATATCGCGGCTGAGCTTGAGCTTATGCGTTATTTTGCCGAACAGGCTGCCTATAAAGATGTCAAACAGGAGGCGGAATTTGAGTTCCTGCGCAACCATCTTATGGCCTGGGTGGTTGAATTTTCGGCGGTGCTCACCAGTGCTGCAAAGACCGAATTTTATCGGGGCCTTGCAGAGATTACCATGAGTTTTCTCTTTAATGAGCGCATGTTCAGCTTTGCAATGCTTTCCAATCAGGCTACCGATGATTCCTACGGATTTATTCTGGAGCATATGAGTAAGGCTGTTTCCACCTTGGAACTTGGTGATGACTATGCAACCCTTGCCGAAGGGAGTGTCGCACCAGAGAAGTTGAAAAGTGTTAAGTCCCATTGTTTTATCTGTCTTGGGCTTTGTGGCCAGGAGATGAAGGTTAAGGATAATATCATTACAGGCTGTAAGGGACTTCCCGGTGATCCAAAGGGTGCCGGAAGGCTGTGTATCAAGGGTGCCAATGCCCATCATAATACCTATTCTGCCTATAGATTGAAAACTCCGCTGATCAAAGAGAACGGCAGATTCCGTAAGGCCAGTTGGGAAGAGGCCCTTGATCGTACAGTTGAAAACCTGAAACGTATTGATCCAACAGAGGTTGGTTTTCACCGTGGCAACGATTTTAATAACTGGTGTCACGAGGCTGTGATGTCTGCCTATGGCACTCCGAACAAGGTTACCCATCGGCAGATGTGTGATAACCCTGCACGTATGGCTAATGAGAAAAACTTCAGTGAAAAACGTCCCTGGATTGATTACGAAAATTCTGAATTTATCATGCTCTTTGGCATGAATGAGCTTGCAACCTCCGCTGGGCAGCGAAAGGTCGCAAATCTGAAAAAGGCAGTCAAGCGTGGTTGCAAGCTGGTGGTGATTGACCCAAGGCGTAGTGAAACTGCAAACATTGCTTCTGAGTGGATTGCTATCAAGCCCGGTACGGATGGTGCCATGGCCATGGCCATGTGTTATGTGCTGGTTAAAGATGATCTTTACAATAAAGAGTTTGTTGAAAGCTGGACCTATGGATTTGAGGCCTTCAAAAAACGCCTTATGGGTGAGGAAGATGGCATTGTCCGAACACCGGAATGGGCAGCTGAAATCTGCGGTATTTCAGCGGGAACCATTACCCGGCTGGCCCATGAATTTGCTATTGCTGCTCCCGCCGTTGGAACCAATAGCTGGACAGGAGTAACCCAGGCACCAAATACCCTGCACGCTACCCAGGCACTTATTGCCATGAACGGCCTAATGGGTACTTTTGATGCCCCCGGTGGACCATCTCTTATTCGGAAGAAAAAGCTCGCTTCAGCATGGAGCGATGATCAGGCTAAACCGCCAAATAACGCACCAAAGACCAAGCTTGATAAGGGGCATCTCTGGAGCGGTTGGATTCCTGCCTATTTTGAAAAAGATGTTGATGCGGGTAAGCTTAAGGCCATGCTCTGTTACTTCGGTAATCCTGTAATGTCCTGCGGCAGTGAGCCCTCGGTTAAGCGGGCCATTGAAAAACTGGAATTTTCCTGCTCCATCGACTGTTACATGTCCAATACAACCGAGCTCTGCGACGTGGTGTTGCCAGACTGCACCTATCTTGAGCAGAGTCGGGTGGTTGCTGACTGGATGTACGAATCCTTTATCTCACTTTTCCAGCGGGCTATCAAACCCATGTATGATACCAAGGCTGTTGTTTCTATCTTTCAGGAAATTGCAAAGCGACTTGGATATGGCGAATATTTTACCTGGAAAAACGAGGACGAATTCCTTGAGAATCAGCTTCGCAATCAGCCGATCACTTTGGAGGAGTTGCGTAAGGTTGGATATCATATTACCGACGAGCAAGAGTTCTATAAATATAAAGAGTGGGGATCCATGAACCCACCAGCCGGTTATGGCGCCTCAGGAAATACTAAGACCGGAAAGTACAATTTTATGAATCCCCTGGCCGAGGAAAATGGTGTTGATGGGCTTCCTGATTATAAGGATCCATGGGAAGACTGGCCGGAACTTGAGCCGGATGATGATCATCCTATGATACTTGGGTTTTTCCGGGTACTTGAGCATGAGCACACCTCCACCTTCTGGAATGTGTCTCTGATGAAGGCCTGTGGTACCAATCCGGTATGGATCAATTACGTGGATGCCAAAGCGCTTGGTATTGCCGACGGTGATGCTGTAAAGATCAGTTCGCCATGGGCCTCCGTTGAAGCTGTTGCAAAGGTCACCTGGGGAATCCGTCAGGGAGTGCTCGCTGCAGCAGGAGGGTTTGGCCATAAGTATGGTCTTGAAGGAGATCCCAAATATCCACAGTTTAAGGGCTTTAATACCAATACTCTGCTTCGGCCGAATACGACCTGTAAGTGGACGGCAACACCGCCTTTGAAATATATCAAGACCAATATTGAGAAGATCTAGTCGGAGCCGTATACGATCATGACGCTGCTACAGGAACAGAAATATCTAAAGGTCTTCCAGAAGGTAACCAAACTTACCTCCATGGTCCTTGATCATCAACAGGTGATGGATACTATTGTTCGCAGTTTGCCGGATCTTATGGCGGTGGACGCAGCAACCATCCGCCTTCTTGATGCCGAGACTGGTCAATTTGTAATGGGTGCTGCTCATGGCCTTTCTGTGGAGTATCTTTCCCGTATCAGTATCGATACGGAAGAGACCATGGAGATGATCCGTTCCGGGTATCCGGTGGCTAAGACCGACTTGGAACAGGAGGGCGGTCACCATGATCAGGAGCTGGTGCAGAGTGAGGGGATTAAATCTGTCCTCACCCTGCCCATTATCTTTCAGGATGCAATTATTGGGATGTTGCGTCTTTTAACCCGGGATAAACGAATTTTTACCGCCGATGAGATCTCTTTTTCCATGGCCCTTGCCGAGCAGGTGGGAATTGCCATTTCCAATAGCAGGATGTTTACGGAGATGGAAAATCAGGTGGATTTTATGAAAGAAATTCAGGAGCTTTCCACTCTGGTCAGTTCCAGCCTTGATCTGTCAGCGGTACTCGATACCATTGTAGAACGTCTGCCGCAGTCTTTGGGCTGTAAGGGCTGTTCTATCCGCCTCCTTCAATCCCAGTCAAATCAATTGGAGTTGGTGGCTTCCCATGGCCTGTCTGAAACGTATTTGCAGCGTGGTCATGTGGAGAATGAAAAAAATGTAGAAGCTGCACTGTCCGGTTCTCCTGTCTCTATCTTTGACGTGAGGCAGGATGACCGGATTATCTATAAACAGAATATGGAAGAAGAGGGGATCAAGTCCCTACTCTCCGTTCCTATTAAGGCGGGGAGCGATGTGATCGGAGTTCTTCGTATTCTTTCCGATGTCGCTCGCTGTTTTACCAGCAGTGAAATTAATTTTGCAGTCACTGCTGCAGAAGTTGGAGGCGTTGCAATTCGTAATGCTAAGACGTATCAGCAGATTACCCTGCTTTTTAATCAGATCGAAGAAAATGAGCGCTTCCTAACCAATATTCTGAATTGTATCAGGCCGCAGTTGCTGGTCGTTGACAATGAAAAACATCTTGTTTTGGTGAATAAGGTTCTGCAGGAAGTGATGGGCAGGTCTGAGAATGAGCTTCTGGGGTGTGATTATGATGGTCTTTGGCAGGATCAGGAGTGTGATGAGGAAGATTGTCCGGTTAGTCGAGTTCTTCATACTGGAGAAAGTGCAGCCTATACACACAGGATCCTTCAGGATGGAGAGGAGCGCTGGTGTGAACGTACTGCCTCACCCATGATTGATTCCGATGGCAGGGTTGAGTATGTCATTGAGGTTATTCGTGACGTTACAGCAAAACGGCAACTGGAGGAAGAACAGTTGGAACGAGTGAAACTTCAGGGGGTTATAGAACTTGCAGGAACCGTCGCCCATGAGATTAACTCACCACTTTTTGCGGCACTTGGTACAGCACAGCTTCTTGAAGAAGAGCTGGAACAGCAGGATCTTATAGAGGACACGGCCACGATCATCAGGAATTTGAAGGAGATTGGGGTACTGACTAAAAAAATGACAAGTATGACCGGTTTTGAGAGCCGTGAGTATGTGGGTGAGGCAAAGATTGTTGAAATAAAATGAATAGTTATGTTTTTAATTTGGGTAACTAACTGGTGCCTGTACGTAACTGGCCTTTTTCTCCTAACGCTTGGTTGCATGTGAAATTTTATCCTCGAAATAGTATCTATATGTTTGCGGTAAAATTGCTCCTGCACCTCGATTTAGAAGAAAAAATCTCATTTATGAACGGACACTAACGGATCTAAAAAGTTAAGGAGGAAGTATGAAGCGAATTTCACTACTACTAATTGCCATTGCAGGCCTGGTTTTTGCGAGTAGCAATGCCATGGCCGTTGATGACAAATTAAGTTCTGGTACAATCAAGGCAGGAACTGCCATTGGTGTTGAGGGAAGTATTGCTCCAGAACAGGATCTTTTCGTGGTTGTCTGTACGGATAAACTGTTTTCTGCAAAAGACTCACCAGGGCCTAAAGAAAAGAAGCGTTTGATGGACGGTAAGAATGGTAAGCATATCTTTGGTGATACTGCCATCCCTCCTTCTTTTTACGTTGTTACCAATAATCCAGGGGCCTTGGCAACTCCAAAAGTCTCTCCAAAAGGCCAGACTACTGGAGTCTTCGCTTTTCCACCGTTTAAGTACAATGTTAAAGTAAACAAGATCAACCCATGGAGTGAAATTGATCCCGCTGTCCAGGGCATGATGGGTCCAGTAAATAGTGAAGCGCAATGGAAAATGCTTGCCTATACCCATGAAAACAAATTTGGAATGAACACCATTGTTAAGGAAAAACCCAGCACTGGTGGTAATGCCCGAATGATCATGAGTGATTACACTGCAGATGCCGAGCAATGGAATGAAGGCGTTTCAGTAACACTTGATAAGGCTACTGGCAAATATTCTGTTTCCATGGCTCCTTATAAAAACCTTTTTCCTGATACTGTTATGGCTGTCTATGTAAATGGCCAGAAGATAGATACGTTTACTATTGAAAAATCAGGATTCTTCTTTAAGACTGGTAATGTATATATGAATCCACTGGTTGTCTTCGGTGGAGCATTTATTATTGGTATTCTGTTTGTTATTATGGGCGCTGCAGGTGGTTTGTTCACAGCAGCTTTCCAGATTACTGCAATTGGAACAAACGGTCCAATTGGTATTAATGCTGGTAATACCATCAAACCTACAAACCTGTTTCTCACGCTTTGTTCTCCCATTAGTGGATTGCTCAGTTACCTTAAGGAAAAACGGTTTGCCTATCCCGTTGCCATTCCATTTGCCATCGGAATTGTGATTGGTGCTTTCTTTATTGGACCCCCACTTTCTGCCAAGTATCTGAATCTTGCCGCATTTAAATTCTATCTTGGATTGATCTGTCTGGTTATCGGTATTAAATTATATATCGAATCACTTGCCAGTTCCATTGAGAAGAAAAAGGCAATGAAAGCGATTGTTCAAAAATTTAATGCAGCAGTTATAGAAGCCAAAGAATCGGGTAAAGCACTGCAACTTGGTTCCATTGAATTTGATAAGTTTCATCCCATTAAGTTTGAGATGCGCTTCTGGGGTGAAACATTTATTGCCAAGCCCCTCTTGATGGTATGTGGTGGTGTTGTTATGGGTATCGTCGCATCCTCCTTTGGTGTTGGTGGCGGCTTTATGTTTATGCCTTTCATGACTACCATGGTAGGATATCCAATGTATCTTGCTGTACCCATTGCTCTTGCTGGAGCCTTTTCCACCTCGGTTGGTGGTATTGCAAAGTATGTGATGATGGGCTATCAGCCTGACTGGATTATGGCAGCTCTGATTGCAGCTGGTGCCATGTGTGGTGGTGTTATTGGTCCAAAACTTCAGAAGAAAATGCCTGAGATTCTACTCAAGCGACTTCTTGCCGGTGCATTGATTCTGACCTGTCTGAAGTACACAGGACTTATCTGGTTTATGCGCTAAAGTACAAATATTGCAGTGGCCTCGGCCGCCGCATGTGATACTATGAATAATCCTGACAATGGGGTAGGGGAATCCTACCCCATTGTTGGTTTTTGTGACATCTTAACACTATTAATTTTTCTTTATGCAGATAGTAAACACCATTCTTGATGCCATTTATTATGGGGTGCTTCAGCCGCTGTTTCTCGGCATTCGGGATCTTCTGGATCTCGTTTTCCTGGACAGCCTGTCTGCGCTCTCTGTGTCGCAAAGTGGTCAAGTAGTCGTCGTTGCTATCTGTACCGTCTTGCTTGCTTTTTGTCTTCGCAACTTGCTTAATGTTGAAGCTAAGGAAAAAGTATTTCGGACAAAATTTACTGCTCAGAAAGCTGAGCGGGACACGATCAGCGTTATCCCTGATCACAAAAGCAGGGATGCCCTTTACACCTCAGCCGACATGTCCATTGATGAGGATTTTAACACCTATCTGGCTCAACATTATTTCCGCTATGTCCTGATTTACCTCCTGCCTCTTTTTTTGGTGATGGCCTGGCTGAATAGCAGCCTGGACGAGCGTGTCTTGCCGGTGGTCTCAGGACAAGCCTACCTCTTTCTCCTTCCCTCGCAGCCACTAGGTATGCAGGGAGTTTCTGTAACCCTGATCTTTCTGGTGAGTTATATTGTTTCACTGCTTGTTGGGTTTCAATTGAAGAAACGAATTTGTAGAAAAGGGACATGAGCAATTCCCCACTCCCGTTTTTTAAAAGGATCCACCGATTCTTTTCTGACTCCGATGCACGCTTTGATCTCTTTGTCGCCTTCCCACGTTTTTACACAGTCTTTTTAAACCAGCGCCTCCATTTTATATGGCAACAATTCCTATTTGTAATGTTAATAGGCCTGATTGTCGTCGGACTTTTTGGTTCCCAGGATCCGGCCTATAACTCCATGCTCTATCTCTGCTGGGGGCTCTGGTGGCCATCGGTCATATTGAGTCTGTTCTTTGTCGGGAGAATGTGGTGTGGTGTCTGTCCCTTTCCTGTGGCTGGACGTTTCTTTCAGGGCTGGCGTCTCTCTCTTGAGAAAACTGTTCCCAAGTTCCTTATAAAAAACAGTACTGGCATTGCAGTTGTCTTTTTTATGCTAATTATCTGGGTGGAAGAAGCCACCGGTATGAAGGAGAGTCCAGAGGAAACTGCATGGCTTCTTATTACTATCTTGGCAGGAGCAACATTCTGCGCCCTTCTTTTCACAAAGCAGTCCTGGTGCCAGTATTTTTGTCCCTTGGGAAAACTTATGGGGATTGGCTCATCAATTTCTCTTCTTGAATTTCGGCCAGATCACAGCTCTTGTCGACATTGTACAACCCATGCCTGTTTTAAGGGCAATGAACAATTGCAAGGGTGCCCGGTTTCCTTGGGAGCAGTGAAAGTTAC